>OGPR01000042.1_pt1 | contig 155410 bp, 124 predicted proteins | sample 1552981 | NCBI WGS metagenome assembly OGPR01 (sample SAMEA2580260, study PRJEB22360) | human gut metagenome | biome: human gut; feature: human-associated habitat; material: faeces | place: Denmark | collected 2008/2010 | reverse complement strand
TGGAAGCTTAATTATTCAATTTTGACCCGGTGTCCAGAAAACTGGGTACATATCACAATGCCCTGCCTGCTCTTTTTATTTGTAAATATTACTTTAACTTTGACTCTCTGTGGATGATCTCTTCTCTTCCCGGTCCGTTTGATACGAGTGTGATCGGAACCTGAATCTCCTGCTCGATGGTGTCGATATAGTTGCGGCAAGCCTCTGGCAGATCCTCGTAATTGCGGATTCCGCGGATATCGCAGTTCCAGCCTGGCAGTACCTTGTATACCGGCTTTGCCTTCTCAAGCTTCTGAGTGGTTGGGAAATCCTTTGTTACAACGCCGTCGATCTCATAGCCTACGCACATCGGAATCTCCTTTAAGTAGCCTAACGGGTCAAGTACGGTCAGTGCAACGTTTGTTGCTCCCTGCATACGGCAGCCATATCTTGTTGCAACTGCATCAAACCATCCCACACGTCTCGGACGGCCTGTTGTAGCACCAAACTCACCCTTATCACCACCGCGCTTACGAAGCTCATCAGCCTCCTCACCGAAGATCTCGCTGACAAATGCACCTGCGCCTACTGCACTAGAATATGCCTTTGCAACTGTTGTGATCTCATTGATCTCATATGGCGGGATACCTGCGCCGATTGCACCGTATGCTGCTAATGGAGAGGAAGAAGTTACCATCGGGTAGATACCGTGATCTGGATCCTTTAAGGTACCAAGCTGTCCCTCTAACAGAATCTTCTTTCCTTCCTTGATTGCCTGATGCAGGTAAAGTCCTGTATCTGCTACGTAAGGAGCGATCATCTCCTTGTATTCCATAAGTGTATTGAAAATCTCATCTGCATTTAATGGATCCTTGTGGTACAGATGAACAAGCATAACGTTCTTTAATGTGCAGATGCGCTCGCACTTTTCCTTTAACTCGTCCATATCTCCGAACAGCTCACTTACCTGGAAGCCAATCTTTGCATACTTATCAGAGTAGAACGGAGCGATACCGGAACGTGTTGAACCAAAGGACTTTCCTGCCAGACGCTCTTCCTCGTAGGTATCCAGTGCTACATGATATGGCATCAGGATCTGTGCACGATCAGAAACCATAATGTTTGGCTTCGGAACGCCCTGCTCAGTTAAGCTGTTTAACTCCTTTACAAAATACGGAATGTTCAGTGCAACACCATTTCCAATGATATTTACAGTGTGCTGTGAGAACACGCCGGATGGAAGAAGGTGCATTGCAAATCTTCCATAATTGTTGATAATTGTATGTCCAGCGTTGCTTCCGCCCTGGAAACGGATTACAATGTCAGACTCCTGTGCTAACATATCAGTAATTTTACCTTTGCCCTCGTCGCCCCAATTGGCGCCTACAATTGCTCTTGCCATATCAGTTACCTTACCTTTCTTATACGTTAATCTCTGCTGTCATACCAAGGTCTTCCTTGTTCTTAGCAAGGATTGGATTTATTACTTCTGCGAGGAAATCCTCTACCTGCTCCTTAGAACGTCCTGTGTAACGCTCTGGATTCATGCACTGCTGCAGCTGTTCTTTTGTCAGGTGGAATGTATCATCTGCTGCAATCAAATCAAGCAGGTTGTTGTCAAGACCGTTTACCTTGACATTACGTCCAGCCTCCATGGACAGCTGGCGGATCTTCTCATGCAGCTCCTGACGGTCTCCGCCTTCCTTTACTGCATCCATCATGATATTCTCTGTTGCCATAAATGGAAGCTCTGCCATCAGATGCTTGTGAATTACCTTCTCATAAACAACCATTCCGTCTACGATATTCAGATAAAGATCAAGAATACCGTCAACTGCCAAAAAGCCCTCTGGAATACTAATTCTCTTGTTTGCAGAATCGTCAAGTGTACGCTCAAACCACTGAGTTGAAGCGACAAGCATCGGATTCATAGCATCTGAGATCACATAGTCTGCCAAAGAAGCAATACGCTCACTTCTCATTGGATTTCTCTTATATGCCATTGCAGAAGAACCGATCTGATGCTTCTCAAATGGTTCCTCTACCTCCTTTAAGTGCTGCAGAAGACGCACATCGTTTGTAAACTTATGTGCACTCATTGCAATACCAGCCAGTACATTTAATACACGGCTGTCTACCTTACGGGAGTAGGTCTGTCCAGAAACAGGATATACACCAGCAAAGCCCATCTTATCTGCGATCATCTGATCCAGTTTTCTGATTTTTGCATGATCACCGTCAAACAGCTCCATGAAGGATGCCTGTGTACCTGTTGTTCCCTTAGAGCCAAGAAGCTTTAAGGAATCGATTACATAGCAGATATCCTCATAATCCTGCACAAGCTCCATCATCCAAAGCGTTGCACGCTTTCCGACTGTGGTTGGCTGTGCCGGCTGGAAATGAGTAAATGCCAGTGTCGGCAGCGCCTTGTAGCGGTCTGCAAACTTTGCCAGCTCAGCAATGACATTGACTAACTTCTTCTTTACAAGCTGCAGTCCCTCACGCATGATGATCATATCAGTGTTGTCACCTACATAGCAGCTAGTTGCACCCAGATGGATGATACCCTTTGCCTTTGGACATTGTACACCATATGCATAAACGTGAGACATAACATCGTGACGAACTTCCTTCTCTCTCGCCTTTGCAACATCATAATTGATATCATTCTGATGCTCTTTAAGCTCAGCGATCTGCTCGTCTGTAATATTTAATCCCAGCTCCTTCTCGCTCTCTGCAAGTGCGATCCACAGCTTTCTCCATGTGGTAAACTTCTTATCCTGTGAAAAAATATATTGCATTTCCTTGCTGGCATAGCGCTCGGAAAGTGGGCTTGTATAACGATCTGTTGCCATAGTAAACCAACCTTTCTTCTATATCTTTTTACTTTTGATAGTCACCGCGGATGTCCTCTGTTGGCGGATCCAGCGGATATTTGCCATTGAAGCATCCAGTACAAATGCCAAGTCCCTTTGACATTTCATACAGACATTCCTCGTCTAAATATGCGAGGGAATCAGCTCCAATAATCTTACAGATTTCATCTACACTTCTGTTGTGAGCAATCAGCTGATCCTCAGATGGAATATCAGTTCCAAAGTAACACGGATGCAAGAACGGCGGTGAGGAGATTCTTACATGAACTTCCTTTGCACCTGCCTCACGAAGCATACCTACAATACGGTCACTTGTGGTTCCACGCACGATTGAGTCATCAATCATGATGACACGCTTTCCCTTTACAGCCTCTGTAAGTACGTTCAGCTTAATGCGAACACTTGACTCGCGGCTGCTTTGCTTTGGCTTGATAAAGGTTCTGCCGACATAGCTGTTCTTTACAAATGCCATGCCATACGGAATGCCGCTCTCCATCGCATAACCCATAGCTGCGACATTACCAGACTCCGGAACACCGACAACAAGATCAGCATTAACTGGGTGATGCTTTGCAAGAGAACGTCCTGCAATCAGACGGCTCTCATATACACTTACGCCATCAATATAGGCATCTGGTCTGGCAAAATAAATATATTCAAAAATACATCTTGCATGCTGCTCCTTTGGGATACACATGCTTCGGTTTGATTCAATTCCTTTTTGTGTGATGGTGACGATCTCGCCCGGCTCTACGTCACGGACAAATTCAGCACCGATAGTGTCAAGTGCACAGCTTTCTGATGCCAGTATATAGGCATTGCCACGCTTTCCGATACACAACGGTCTAAAGCCATATGGATCTCTTGCTCCAATGAGCTTTCTCGGACTCATGACAACAAGTGAATACGCTCCCTTGATTTTTTTCATCGCCTCTGCGACAGCTGCCTGTACGGTCGGCTGTTCAACTCTGGCTCTTGCAATCATGTACGCGATAATCTCAGAATCGATTGTCGTCTGAAAGATTGCACCTGTTCTTGCAAGCTCCTGGCGCAGCTGCGGCGTATTGATCAGGTTGCCATTATGTGCCAGGCCTAGTGTTCCTTTGATGTAGTTTAATACAAGCGGCTGTGCATTCTCTCTCGTAGAACTACCTGCCGTCGAGTATCTGGTGTGGCCTACACCGATGTTTCCTTTCATTGACTCTAAGTCTTCCGGGGTAAACACCTCGTTGCACAGACCCATTCCTTTATGACTCAGTACTAGTCCTTTGGGACCGCTAGTGTCGCTTACCGCGATACCGCAGCTCTCCTGACCTCTGTGCTGCAGAGCAAAAAGACCATAATAAATAGTCGACGCTACGTCATTGCCATCCATGTCGTAAATGCCGAACACGCCGCATTCTTCATGAAGATGGTCATCTACTTCGTATTGCTGATGTATCATTTGTCTTTTCCTTCCTGTTGTTGTGACATTCTCACACAGACGAAGCCCTTTTACCATTTGCTTCGCCAACCTAGGTTTCATGGTGCCTTTACGCTTCTTGCATTCTTTTCTGCCAAACGCACACGAACAAATCTGCCGCATGGACACCACCCCTAATTATATATGACCGCCTGTCGAAAATCAAGATGAAATTAGCCAAATTTCATGTTTTGCTTAGTACCCGAATGTGCCCTCTAGTGATTCATCCTTTTCAATCCAGTCTGCTACCTTTACGACTCGGTAATTATCTTTATCATCACGCACATATACGGTCTCGATACCTGCATTTATGATCATTCGCTTACACATGGAGCAGCTGTTGGAATTTTTTACATATTCACCTGTATCTGCTTCTACTCCTGTCAAATATAAAGAGCTTCCGATCATCTGATCTCTTGATGCACTGATTATGGCATTTGCCTCAGCGTGAACGCTTCTGCACAATTCATAGCGCTCACCCCTTGGAATCTGAAGTTTCTGTCGGATACAAAACCCCAAATCAGTACAGTTTTTGCGTCCTCGCGGGGAACCGACATAGCCAGTAGATACCACCTCATCATTTTTTACGATAACAGCACCGTAGCGGCGTCTAAGGCAGGTTCCTCGTTGGGATACGATCTCTGCCAGATCCAGATAGTAATTGACTTTATCACGTCTCATGCAATATTACCTTCTTTCCCAGTTAACGTTAACTGTTAATGTCTTCGTTTCTTACGGTTATAATACACGAAAATAAGACCGCCTGTCAACTCTGACAGACGGCCTTGAATTGTATTGATTTAATATTTGTTACAGTTCACGTGATAAGTTGTGAAATCCATTCACCTTCGGGCTACAACTTTGTGAACAATAATTTTATACAAGACGACGATATCCGATCGGCTGCTTGTTATAGAATACATTATCTACTACGATACCTCTCTCTGCACTTGCTGCATGAACCATCATGCCGCCGCCGATATAGATTGCTACATGGCCTGAGAAGCAGATAAGATCACCTGGCTGCAGCTGCTCGTATGATACAGCCTGTCCATAGTTGATCTGTTCGCCGGAATAGTGCGGAAGGCTGATACCGAATGCTGCGTATACGTTCATGGTAAATCCAGAACAGTCAACACCGCCTCCTGGTGTCAGGTTTGTACCGCCCCATACATAATTACACTGTCCTACCCACTGCATTGCATAGTCTACGATAGACTGTCCATTACCGCTTGGAGCTGGTGCCGGTGCTGCCGGCTGAGTTTCCGGTGCCGCTGGCTGAGTCTCCGGGGCTGGTGCTGGAGCTGCTGGCTGAGTCTCTGGTGCTGGAGCTGCCGGCTGTGTCTCTGGGGCCGCTGGCTGAGTCTCTGGAGCTGGCGCTGGAGCTGCCGGCTGTGTCTCTGGTGCCGCTGGCTGTGTCTCTGGTGCTGCCGGCTGGGTTGCCTGAGTCGGTGCCGGGTTTGCATATACTTCAAGGTTGGAGCTAAAATCACCATAATACATGGTTACAACATTGTAGCCCTCCTGCTTTAAGGTCATACCTACCTGTGGTGAATACCATCCGTCGTAAATATCCTTTACAGTTCCATCGCTGTAGCTTACTCTTACAAACAATTCTGCGGTGTAGACAACATCACCCACATACTTTGTACCGCCCTGATAGCAAGCCTCAATGCCTGTTACAGATGCTGCAGTCGGAACTTCTACACTTATGGTTTCATCAGATTCTGAGCTGCTTGGTGCTGTTGTCTCAGCTGTATTACTTGTTGTATTTCCCTCAGAAGATGCATCTGTTGATGGCTGTGTCTGAGTTTCCTGTACAGACTCTGCTGCTGCGGAGGATTCTGCTGCTGCCTCGCTTGATGCTACTGATTCTGCAACCTGAGTAAAGTAGCCGGAATCTGATGCTAACTTATATGCTGCATCTGCAAGTGCAAGTGCGCTTTCCTGCTCCTGCTTTGAGGTTGCTGCCAAATCTTCTAATCCAGAATCTGCTGCAAATTCGCTGTAGTAACCAAGAAGCTCTGCTGCATAAACGATAGCTGCATATGCACGATAGTAGCCTTCGCCTGTTCCCTCTGCCATTGCCTGCTCGTATACGTTTCTGGAGTAGTTGATATCGATCATGAAGTTCTCCAGCTCCTGAGATACAAATTCATTGTCTACCTTCTGAGCCTGAGCGAACTGAGTCTTAATGGTGATGCCGGACTTTGAAACATATCCAACCTCATCATTTGCAATATGTATCTTTACGAAATCACCCTGATCCTCGATGATTGCGTACTCTTCATCCTTGTATACAGTTCCAACAACATTTGCGCTGTCAGATGCACTGTCGCGAACATTTAACTGATCTGCTGTAACAACTGCATAGCGATTCTGGATATTGTCCTCAGCAGTCTTTGCTGCTGTGCCAACTAATACGTAGGCTGCGCTTACATAACCTTCTACATCGCCGCAAGTGATACGATACCAGCTGCCTTCGCTGTTGTTTACGGAACTTTTGATGTTAACCTGGCAGTTACTGAAAAGTCTTCCGACTGTTACACTGCCTGTGGATGGCTGTTCACGCACGTTTAAGTAACCTGCTGCGCTTACCAGTCCTACATTAGAAGCATCTGAAGTGACAGCAACAGTAGCGGCCATAACGGTTTTTGGCTCTTCGGTTTCTGTCTCACTCTCAGCCTCAGATGTTGCCTGAGCCTTAGGAACAAGATAATCTAAGATTGCCTCATCCGGAGTTTCCTCTCCTGCGTAGTAGTTATTCAATGTAACAGCCATGCCTGCGATTGCGCTCTCACCCTCAAGCTCACCTGCGGATGCCGGAACAAAAAATGTACCAGACAGCATAGACGCTGCTAATATTGATGTAACAAATCTGTTTCCTTTGATCTTCATATATACCAAGCCTTTCTTTATAAAACCTCTTTACATTCTTATCTGCGAGCGAGTAAGCTTGCACTCCCTCGCTAGTTTCACAGTAACAATTCACGAGTGAACTATTACTAAATATTACAAAATTATTACACTTCGAGGGGCATTATAACAAAATTATTACGAGATGTCAAGTGAAATCGGGATAACGATTAAGAAAGAAAGCGCGTTTTTCGCCAAAAAAACCACCTGCAATCGGGAAAATGACACTTTACTGTGCCTTTCCCGATATTAGGTGGCTCTTAATTATTTACTCTCTTCCTCTGAAGAAGCTTCGCTTACCGCTTCCTCTGACTCGTCAGACTCGCTTGAATTTTCTGCTTTTACTGACTCTTCCTCGCTAGTTTCATTTTCTGAAGTTTTTTCACCGCCAGTTTCACTTTCTGAGGTTTCTTCTCCGTTAGTTTCACTTTCTGATGTTTCTTCCTCGCTTGGTGCTACGTAAACAGGAGTTGTAAAGCGGATTGTATCAATCACATCCTCATCTACCTTAAACTTTGATGATTCTTCCTGAATCTCGGCATATTTCTCTGAGAATAAGGCTGTCTTTCTGCTTTCGATCTCTGAATCGATGGCACTCTGACGTGCCTCCTCATCGTTATCATCAAGGCAGCGGATGATATAGATGCTGCCGTCATCGCTTTTATATACAGTGCACTCGTCTGTTGACAGCGCCCACGCAGCTGCATTATATACAGCAGTTCCATCCTCACTTATGGAAATCTCAGAATTTGTTGCAGTAAAGTGACTGTCATTTTGATAATCACTGATAAAGTCTGCTGCATCATTTCCTTCCTCAAATTCCTTAAGGATCTTGTCTGCTGCATCGTTCATCGCATCCTGACGTTCCTGCTCTTCTTCTGAAAGTGTTTCTACCTCAGTTGAATCTTCAGTGGATGCCTCAGAGGAAAGTTTTGAAACATTCTCGCTTGATGCTTCCTCAGTTGATACTGCCTCAGTTGATGCTTTTTCACTGCTTGCTTCTTCTGTGGAAGTCGTTACATCCTTGGATGCACTTTCTGATTCTGCTTCTGTATTCTCTATAGAAGATGCCTCTTCGCTGCTGTCTTCATCACTTGACACTTCTGTAGTTGCCCCATCGGCTGCTGTCGTCTCTGTCAGTTCACTTGGCGTCAGCTTTACATATGCGATCTTTTTGCGAAGGAACTCATCATCACCAACTGTCGTATCAACATCAGCAACAAGATCCATATAAACAAGATTTGCAATTGCATTCTCTGTATATGTCTTTTCAATCAGCTCATCTGTTGCGCCGACTGCTTCCAGATAATCCTCTGATTCTGTCTGAAGCTTTTCAATTGCCTCATCTACCTTTGCTTTTTGATCATCACTTAACTCAATGCCATTTTTCTTTGCATACTCATTTAATACAAGTGTCTGGCGAAGCTGTGACAGAGACATCTGCTTGATGTAATCACCGACTGTCATGCCTGAACCATCGCCCATATCGTTGCCGCAGATGTTTGATCCAAAATAGGATTCATAGGTATACTCCATGGAACGTATCATATAAGTAACCTCATCCAGCATGATATTTGTATCGCCAAATGAAACAGCAACTGTATCCTCTGGTGCCTTTTTCTCTAACTGTTCGCATCCGCCTAATGTACTAACGGCAGTAGCTGCTGCGAAGGCTGCTGCTGCATACTTCATAATTCGGTTCATAAATTTACCTCACTCTATTTCTATATTCTCTATCAACGCTCCGAAGTGCATCTTCTTTATCGGGCGCCTCGTGAACTTTGCTTTTCATTTTAGCATGATTTTATGAAACAATCAACGTTTTTATATCGCTTAACAGTTTTTTCAATGTTTTCAATGTCAGCGTTTTTTCTTTGACTGCGCCATCTCCTGCCCTCAATAAGAAATAAGGATTGTCTTTGTCAAGCAGACGAAGTGCACCTCGGTAAGACTGTATCAGATCCGGCACACGCATCGTGTCAAATTTTGCTCTTGGATGCATGAACAGGCGAATCTCTGTTGACGAGGACTTGATTTCTTTAATATAGAGAGAATGCGCATCCGCACGAAGGATTGACACCTCAAGCAAATTGGTGACTGGCTTTGGAACACTTCCAAAACGGTCGATAAGCTCGTCGATCATATCCATTGACTCTTCCTCTGTCTCGACTGCTGCAATACGCTTGTAGATTTCCATCCTGTCTTCTTCGTTTCGTATATAGCTGTCTGGAATGTAAGCGCTGATTGGAATGTCCACCGTTGTTTCAAAGGTTTCCTCCATCTCAAGCTCACCCTTTTCTTTTTTGACAGCCATATTTAACATCTTGCAGTACAAATCATAGCCAACTGCTTCCATATGCCCGTGCTGCTCACTGCCAAGCAAATTTCCAGCGCCTCGAATTTCCAGATCACGCATGGCTATCTTAATACCTGAACCAAGATCAGTATACTCACGAATTGCCTGAAGACGCTTTTCAGCCTCTTCTTTTAAAATCTTGTTTCGCTGATACATTATAAAAGCATAGGCAGTGCGGTTTGAACGGCCTACACGTCCTCTTAGCTGATACAGCTGTGCAAGTCCGTAGCGGTCAGAATCGTGGATGATAATAGTATTTACGTTTGGAATGTTTAAGCCTGTCTCTATAATAGTTGTGGAAACAAGCACGTCTATATCACCGTTAACAAAGTCCATCATGATTTGTTCTAGCTGACGCTCTGACATTTGACCATGTGCAAAGGCAACATTTGCATCTGGCACAAGCTTTGCTATCTGTGCCGTAATCTGATCAATATCCTTGACACGATTATACACATAATAAACCTGTCCGTCTCTGGCAAGCTCTCTGTTTATTGCTTCGCGAACCATTTCCCAATTCATTTCCATTACATATGTCTGAATCGGTCTTCTCTCATACGGTGCTTCCTCTAACACACTCATATCGCGCACGCCTATCATACTCATATGAAGTGTTCTCGGAATCGGTGTTGCCGTTAGTGTCAGCACGTCAACGTCTTTTTTAAGCTGCTTAATCTTTTCCTTGTGTGCGACACCAAAGCGCTGTTCCTCATCAATAATCAAAAGGCCTAGATCTTTAAATACAACATCCTTTGACAGCACACGATGCGTTCCTATTACAATATCGGCAAGACCCTTTTTTAAGCGCTCAAGTGATGCCTTGATCTGCGCTGACGTGCGAAAGCGTGATAAAAGTTCAATTCGAATTGGATAGTCCTTCATTCGCTCAACAAATGTATTGTAATGCTGTTGAGCAAGAATAGTTGTCGGCACAAGAAATACGACCTGCTTACTGTCCTGCACAGCCTTAAAGGCAGCTCTGATGGCAATCTCTGTTTTTCCGTAGCCTACATCACCGCACACTAAGCGGTCCATGATTTTCGTGCTTTCCATATCAGCTTTTGTCGCATCAATTGCTGCAAGCTGATCTGCTGTCTCATCAAATGGTACAAGCTCTTCAAATTCTTTCTGCCATACAGTGTCTGCTCCATACTGATAACCGTGACCACTCTGGCGCACTGCATAAAGCTCCACAAGCTCCTTTGCAATGTTGTTGACTGCTTTTTGAACACGGCTTTTTGTTTTTGTCCACTCCTGGCCGTTCAATTTGTTAAGCTTTGGCTGCTTAGACTCTGAATCAGCATACTTTTGGATCATATGAAGCTGTGTGACTGGAAAATACAGCTTTCCGCCATCACCATATTCTATCTTAATATAATCTTTTGTTACCTTATCCACAATCTGTCGCTCTGTTCCGCGATAAATTCCCAGTCCATAATTTTCATGCACCACATAATCACCAGGCTTTAGCTGCGCAAAATCACTTATTCGCTGACCCTGATAGTGGCTCTTTTTTTCTTTTTTCTTTTTCTTAACACCAAAGATATCGCTCTCTGTGATAACAGCAAATTTTAGCATCGGATATAAAAAGCCACGGTGAAGATTTCCGTAAGTAACCATGATCTCACCTGGATTTATCTTTTTATCCTCGTCCTCGCTGTAATATGCCAAAAGATCATACTCTATAAGCTGATTGACAATGCGGTTTGCGCGAGTTCTTGACGGACACAAAAGAACAATTCGGTACTTTTCTTTCTTCCAGTGTGTCAAATCCTTGATCAAAAGTTCAAAACCTTCACGGTATGTGTTCATGTTCTGAACATTTACTGCGTAGCTGTTTACCACCGTAAAGTCAGCCAGGCGGCTGTCAAGTGAAGACAGTGCTGCAACCTGACCGCGCTCAAAAGCAGCAAGCACATGTTTTGCCGGTGTTAAAAGCGCTGTCTGACCTGGCAAAAGAAAGCCCTGCTCCAGACGATTTTTCATGCTTTCCTCAAACTCAGCCTGCACACCATCACCGCGCTCTTTAAGACGCATCGGCTCATCAAGGAAAACTAACGTGTTCTTCTCATCAAAATATTCAGAAAGTTGAACAGTGCGCGGATAAAAATAGCTTATATAGCTGTCTGGTGCCTCTAATACAACATCTTCGCCAAGTGCCTCTAATATGCGGTTTGTCTCCTCACGAAGACGCTTCGCCTTGTCTGGCTCCTTTGCTTTTTTAAAGACAGCTAACTGACTCTCAAGCTCATTTTGAATCATTCCCACAGCACGCCGTCTTGCCGTATCATCTGCGATCACCTCTGCCGCTGGAAAAACAGATACGCACTCGATCTGATCCATTGAGCGCTGGCTCTGCGGTTCAAAGCAGCGAATCGTATCTATTTCATCTCCCCAAAGCTCGATTCTAACCGGAACCTCCATTGTCAATGGATATACATCAGCAATACCTCCGTGAACAGTAAACTGTCCTGGCTCCTCCACACGTCCTACACGCTCATATCCCATCACAGTCAGGTCATGCTTTAGCTTTTCAAGATCAAGCTCATCACCTTCTTTTAGCTTTATCACATGACTCATCAGCTGTTCAAACGGCACTGCCGCGCTCATGAGCGCATCCATTGTCGTGATGATAACCTTCGCCTCGTTTTGATAAAGTGCTGCAAATGCCTTCATGCGCTCTGCAATGATGGCATTTCCCTGCAGATCTGCGCTAAAAAAGATCAGGTCACGCGGTGGAATCACATAGACCTGACTGCAAAATAATTTATAATCTTCTTCAATTTCCCTTGCCCGCTGTTCATTGTACGTCACAACAAGCTGCACTTTTTTCTCTCCAAGAAAGGTGCTCATAAAATGCACCTTCTCGGAGTCAATACAGCCTGTCATGCCCACTGGATCTGTTCCCTTCAAAAAATCTCTTGAAAAGTCTTCATATTCCAGCAGGTCCGTCAGCGGATTTGCAAAAATACCCACAATTGACCCTCCTTATCATTATTTTGTTTTCTTCTGGTTATAATGATTCATGGTTGCCTCTAGTCCGTTGTTCATTAAGGAGCATACTGCATCTGCTGCTTCTTTGTAGCCGTCTTCCATTGCCTTTTTTTCTTCGCCCTGGAAATGGCTGAGTACAAAGTCTGCTAAATCCATCTTTGGCGGCTTTGCTCCGATTCCGACACGCACTCTTGGAAAATCCTGTGAATTGCAATGCAGAATGATATTTTTCATACCATTATGACCGCCTGCACTTCCTTTACCACGCACGCGAAGCTGTCCTGGCTCTAGGTTAATATCATCATATACTACAATTAAATCAGAGATATCTGTTTTGTAGTAATTCATGACCTCCTGAATACACTCTCCGCTTAAATTCATGAAGGTCTGAGGCTTTACTAGAACAACCTTTTGTCCCTCAATCGCGCCTGTTCCAATTAAGCCCTTAAATTTTTTTGTTGTTACATCAATATTGTATTTGTCAGCAAGGTAATCAATAACCTCAAAGCCAACGTTATGTCTTGTTCCTCTATACTGTGCGGTTGGGTTGCCCAGACCTGCTATGATATACATGTTTTTTCCTCCTTCTGCCACTGGGGACAGGGACGGTGGCATTAAAAAAGCAATTGCCGCGGCGTCCCTGTCCCCGATGGCGCTCATGTTAGTTCAATTTATTATACGGTCACTCATTCCAAGCGAATCGGCAAGTGCCTGCAGATCAAAATCTTCTGGCACTGTTATTCCATTTACAGGAAGCGGTCTGCGTCTGTCAAAGACATCATATACGTCAAACAGATCACTTGTGAGTACCTTCTCTGGATAAACCATCTGCTTAAACATCATCTGACCATCCATGTTGCGGCGGCCCTGACGCATGTAATTTGAGCCATACTGCAGCCAGTACTGAGTACTGTCTACGTTGCAGAAATATCTAAAGCCTACATCCCAGAGCTTTTTGAATTTTTCATTTTCAAATGTATACTGTGATGGTCTCCAGTCTCCTACATCTGCTCCTAACGGATATAAAATAATATCTGTATCTCCGATTATAGATTCTACTTCGCGCTCCCACATATCTGTGTCCCATACAAGATGTTCATAGCTTGTACTTGTCATATTCAGATGACCCCAGCTGTGGCTGGCAAGCTCCCAGCCCAGATCGCGAATTGCCTGTGCAACTTCTCGTGCTGTCTGCTTGTCCTGCTCAATATTTTCATTTGGTGACGTATGATCTTCGCGCTTTTCTTTATCGTTTGCAGGTGTAGAAACGTAATAGTCACAATTTTCATTGTACCAGAAATCACTTGTGCGATAGCCTAAAATACCATCATATCCCGTAAATGCCAGAATACCCTTTGAACCCTGATAAGAAAAGTCAGGATGTGTTTCAATAAAATCCTCTAAAACAGTCAAAACGTCATAAGAACCATATGATACGCTTCCATCACGCTCAACATACTCATTTACAACCTTACCGTTTTCATCAAGACAGAGCTTTGTCGCAAATCCAGTTCCTGTCATATACTCATAATAGCATACATCGTCTTCGGAAAGTACAAATGGCTTTTTTCCTCTCGGAAGATAAATTGGCTGCTGCACCATCTGCATGGTGCCGTCTGGCTGCGTTTCCATCTTTGCAATCTTATGAAGGCTTATCAAAACATAACCCTTGTCATACATAGACTGCATTATATCTTTAAATTCTTCGATAGTTGTCATTACCTGATCATAATCACTGCTCTTATAGCTTTCAAATGCAAGCTCACTGTCAACAATAAGACTATGGAAAAAGATATGTGTAATCTTATCATAATCTGTCCACTGTACAGCCTGTGATTTCAAACTCTCATAGCTTTGAATGCAGCTAACATATGTTTCATTATCTGCATAGCCAGGTATTGACTGAATCTGTGCAATTGCACCGTCATAATCGTACTGCATTGCCTTTAAATTAGCAGCCTGTACGACTGGATCACTGCTTTGTACAAGAGCACCATCCGCAGCCGCCTCTGTTGCCTTCCATGTTTCGTATTCCACAGGTGCTTTCGTCGATGATGCCTGATCTGGCTTCACATGTGGAAGCGTCACTGGGCGCAGGCATACCCATGCCACTACACCAAGACCTGCACATGCAATTACAAGCAGCACCAAAAGTATGACAATAGGCGCACCTGATTGGCCTCTTTTTATTCTCTTTTTCTGATAGTCTTCCCAGCTGCGTCTTTTCTTTGCCATTTGTTCCTCCATTTTCTTTGTTTACGGCACTGGAACGGTCATTCCCTGAAGTACATATTTTGTATCAGTCTCAAATACATACGCATTCACAATGTATGAACCGTGCTCGTTTTTATGCTCACTTACTGGAACATAGCATGTCGCTGTGTTTCCAGATACGGTCATGTTATGCCATACCAGATCATCCTGTCCATTTGCTGCTGTCCACACTGCAGTTGAAACCTTTTTATAGCCTGCAGGTGCATTAAATTGAATCGTAACACGGAAACCATTTGATGATAATTCTGTTACATATGGAATCGCCATCGACAGCACACCTGTACCGCTGCCATTATTATTTCCTGAACTGCCTCCAGGATTTGCACCTGATGGAACAGTTACATTGACCCCCTTTAATGGTGCTAATTTTCCTGCTTTATCATATAGGTAAATATGAGTCGTGTATGCTCCGCTCTCTCCCTTATGGGCACTTGATGGCACGTAAAATGTAGCTGTATCACCGCTTACGCTTGCCTGATGCCACACTAGATCATCCTGTCCATTTGCGTTTGTCCATGTTGGCATCAATACTTTGCTTACTCCTGACGGTGCATTTATTTTTGCCGTAACTCGGTAGCCCGATGCACTAAGTTCCGTAATAGAAACATCACCGATTGAAAAGCTTGATGACGGTGTCGGCGGTGTCACAGCTGCTGATGGCACTGTTACATTTACACCCTTTAATGGTGCTAATTTTCCTGCTTTATCATATAGGTAAATATGAGTCGTGTATGCTCCGCTCTCTCCCTTATGGGCACTTGATGGCACGTAAAATGTAGCTGTATCACCGCTTACGCTTGCCTGATGCCACACTAGATCATCCTGTCCATTTGCGTTTGTCCATGTTGGCATCAATACTTTGCTTACTCCTGACGGTGCATTTATTTTTGCCGTAACTCGGTAGCCCGATGCGCTAAGTTCCGTAATAGAAACGTCACCGATTGAAAGGCTTGATGACGCAGATGTCGATGCCGGAACTGTTACATTTTCGCCCTTTAGCGCAAACTGTCCCTGTCTGTCGTATACATAAATATGCGTAATATATGCACCGCTTTCTCCTTTATGGGCACTGACTGGAACATAGAATGATGCAGTATTACCACTAACACTTGCCTGATGCCACACAATGTCATCCTGTCCGTTTGCCTCTGTCCATGTCGGCATCATAACACGGCTCACACCTGCATCTGCCGAAAATGTTACATTTACACGATAGCCTGACGAAGACTGTTCTGTTATGCTTGTTGATACAATTCTCACTGGCGCCGCATTTGTCACCACCGGCGCTGCTCCTACTAGCAGTGATGCCGCCAATAGTCCCGCTGCTGTCTTTCTCCTTTTCATACTTTAAAACCTCGCCTTTCCAAAAATAATTACGTTACATTTTCCCTCAGCCACATTATACCGAATGAAGACGACAATTGCAAGAGAAAGAAAGACTGCCCGAAGGCAGTCTTTCTTTTATAAGTATCCATATATCTTTGTCGAATTGTTATTCAGAGTTTATGCTTCCTGCAAAGCCTCCTCGTATTTCTCGAGAATAATCTTCTGCACATAATCTCTTGTCTCTGAGTTAATGGGATGTGCGATATCTCGGTATTCTCCTGTCGCCGATTTACGGCTTGGCATCGCAACAAATACTCCCTTTTCTCCTTCGATCACCTTGATATCGTGAACCACAAATTCATTGTCCAGCGTAATAGAGACGATTGCTCTCATCTTACCATCCAGTGCAACTTTGCGCACTCTCACATCTGTAATTTCCATCCCAGTATTGCCTTTCCGTCCTCTGCACGCCTTTGTGCAGCTAATTTTTATTCTTCTTTTATAATAATATAGATATACATTCGGATTCGCTTCGCTTCATCCTCATGTTTTTGGCAGGGATCAAGGTCACAAGCTTTCTCATGCAAGCATGATTCGCTTGTGACTTTGATCCCCTGGTATTATCAAATGATGAAGCGGTCTTTCTTCTCTACAACGATGCGAATATCACCTGGCTCTGACTTATAGCATGCATTTGCTTCGATGGTTCCTCTGCTCTCTACGATGCAGTTTTCAATGACTGCATTGTCTCCGATATAAACATCGTTCATGATAATAGAATTTTTGATAACACAATTGTTTCCAATATATGCCTTCTTGAATACAACAGAGTTTTCAACTGTACCGTTTACAATACTTCCACATGCGATCAGGCTGTTTGAAATATTAGCACCCGGATTATATTTTGCCGGCGGCAGATCATCTACCTTTGTGAATACACTGTTGCCTTCCTTGAAGAAATAACTGCGGACATCTCTCTTTAAGAAATCCATATTTGTTCTGTAGTAAGCCTCAACTGAGGAGATGTTGTTCCAATATGTTTCAAGCTGGTATGCATAAATTCTCTTGATATCCTTATAACGGATCAGAATATCCTTGACCAGATCATATCTATCTTCCTCTGCTGCACGCTCAATTAACTCAATCAAAAGACGTCTTCTGATTACATAGATACCACATGAAACATTTCTGGAAGTCTCAATCATTGGCTTTTCCTCGTAGCCTCGGATTCTTCCATCATCATCTGCCTTCACTTGTCCAAAGCGGCTTAAATCCTCTCCCTCTGGCATTTCCTTGCAGACAACAGTAATATCAGCACGCTTCTGAATGTGGTACTCCAGAATCTTATTATAATCCAGCTTATAAATTCCATCGCCAGAAGCCAGAACCACGTATGGTTCATGGCTTCCTTTGAGGAAATGCAGGTTCTGATACAGGGCATCGGCTGTACCCCGATACCAGTTACTATTTTCAGCGGTTATAGTAGGGGTGAATACATATAAACCGCCCTGCTTTCTTCCAAAATCCCACCACTTTGAAGAGTTTAAATGCTCATTCAAGGATACGGTGTTATACTGTGTTAAAACTGCTACTTTCTGAATACGGGAGTTTGACATGTTGCTCAGCGCGAAATCAATGCTGCGATAGGTTCCTACCATTGGCATAGCAGCGATCGCACGGTTATATGACAGCTCCTTCATTCTCTTGTTGTTTCCACCGGCTAAAATTATACCAATCGCTTTCATTCTTCCTCGCCTCCCTTGATAATGTATCCGCCGCTTACAAGATTTCCATCCGGATAATCTTCAATAGCGGTCTTTCCGGCAATTGCTACGTTCTTTCCAATTGTAACGCCATCCGGAATTTCGGAGCCTTCTGCAACGGTTACAAGATCACAGCAGTAAACCTTCTTATTATACTGGCTGTCTGCATACTCACCGACACCAATCGTACAATTTTCTCCAACAACTGCATCCTGTGCGATGATTGACTTGTAAATCTTTGTTCCCTTCTTGATTACAGCACCCTGCATCAAAATGGAATCATAAACTTCTGCACCTTCTTCAACAATAACTTCTGGTCCAATAACGCAGTTTCGTACTCTTCCATAGATTTCAGAGCCATCACCTATGATACAGCGCTCAATCTGTGCCGTATCTGCAATATACTGCGGTGGCTGGTTATCAGATTTAGTATATATCTTCCAGAACTCTTCATACAGATTAAATACAGGAACGATATCAATCAGCTCCATATTTGCTTCCCAGTAGGAATGAAGTGTTCCAACATCCTTCCAATATCCATTAAATTCATAGCAGAATACTCTGTCACCACGCTTATGGCAATATGGAATGACATGCATACCAAAGTCGCAGTTTGGAATATCTTTATTTGTGATCAATGCCTCACGAAGCACAGACCATGTAAATATGTAAATACCCATGGAAGCTAAATTGCTTCTTGGATGTGCAGGCTTCTCTTCGAAATCAGTGATACGGCCTGTATCATCTGTGATCAGCACGCCAAAACGGCTTGCCTCCTCAATCGGAACAGGCATAGCAGCCATCGTAACGTCTGCATTGTTTGCCTTATGATAATCAAGCATCACTTGATAATCCATTTTATAAATGTGATCACCGCCTAAAATCAATACATACTCTGGATTAAAGCTGTCGATATAGCGAATGTTCTGGTAAATTGCATTTGCAGTACCAGTATACCAATCACTGTTCTCGTTTGCTTCATATGGAGATAGTACTGTCACTCCGCCATAATTACGGTCGAGATCCCACGGAATACCTATGCCGATATGGGTATTCAAACGAAGTGGCTGATACTGTGTTAACACACCTACTGTATCCACCCCTGAATTAATGCAGTTACTTAATGGGAAGTCAATAATGCTGTATTTCCCGCCGAAGGATACAGCTGGCTTCGCTACTTCTGAAGTCAAAACTCCAAGACGGCTTCCCTGTCCGCCCGCCAATAACATGGCGATCATTTCCTTTCTAACCACAAAATCACCCCTTTGTTCTTTAATTGTTGTGTTATCAGTTCACCAAGCGCCTGTCATCAAGTGAAATAAACTGTCTAACAGTGAAGGCACATAAGTGCAGTCTTGTGAATAGGCGTTTGGGGAACTGTAATCTTTTAGTACTTGTCGTTATTATAGCACATCTCTTTCAAAAAGTGAACAATTTACAGAAAAAATTTTTATGTATTTTTATTTATTTGTTACAGTTCACGCAACCTGCTAGATCTGGACAAATTTCATGCTTGCATGGAAATTTGACAGATTAGCAGGATGTGGTGAACGCCTGTTTATGAGCAAAACAAAGCTGCGAGCAAACTTTGTTTGCGATTAGCAGCGACGCACGGAACGTGCGGTTTTGTGAATAGGCGTTCCGTGAACTGTAATGCAACTAATCCGGCTCGTGAAATCCATTCACCTTCGGGCATGCTGTAAATATTGCAGTTTTGTGAATAGGCGTTCATTCGCACAGCATAATAACATTTACGCTTTACATTCCTCCAAAATCGAGTATACTTAAATCAAGCAGAATTTGTGTTAAGAAACAACTGTTTTTCAGTATTGACTTTGCTTATTTAACTTGATTATTCGGAGGAAGTACCATGTACCATATTAATTTTGAAAATCCATGCCATGTCTATTTTATTGGAATTGGCGGCATCAGCATGAGTGGACTTGCTGAGGTTTTAATGAAGGAGGGCTTTACCGTCAGCGGCTCTGATTCTAAGGAATCACCTCTGACTGACCATCTGTCCTCACTTGGCGCTGTTATCTTTTATGATCAGTCCATCTCTCACATTCCACAGGGAACAGATGTCGTTGTCTACACAGCAGCGATCCATCCTGAACATCCAGAGATTGTTGATGCAACAAAGCGCAATATCCCGCTGTTAACAAGAGCTGAGCTTCTTGGACAGCTGATGAGAAACTATAAAACGGCAATCAACATTGCTGGAACTCATGGAAAGACAACTACGACCTCTATGGTTACTGAAATTCTTTTGGCTGCTGATACTGATCCGACAATCTCTGTCGGAGGCATTCTTCCAACAATCGGAGGAAATATTCGCGTAGGTGGCTCAAATCTTTTTGTCACTGAGGCCTGCGAATACACAAACAGCTTTTTATCCTTCTATCCTACTATGGAAGTTATCCTTAATATTGAAGCAGACCATCTTGACTTCTTTAAGGACATTGACGATATCCGTCATTCTTTCCGCTTATTTATGGAAAAACTTCCAAAGGATGGAATACTTGTAATTAACGGTGATATTCATAATCTTTCTGAGCTGATCAATGGACTTGACTGCGAGATTATCACTGTTGGACACGGAGAATCCTGCGATTATCGTGCTTCTAATATCTCATATAATGAATTTGCTCAGGCTTCCTTTGACGTCACAGATGCAAGCAACACTACACTTGGTCACATTCAGTTAAGTGTTCCTGGAGAGCATAATGTTTACAATGCACTTGCTGCCGTTGCCCTTTGCAAAAAGCTGAATCTTTCAATGGATGCCATTGTTTCCGGTCTTTTGAATTTCCATGGCACACAGAGACGCTTTGAAAAGAAGGGTGTCGTAAATGGAATTACTATTATTGACGATTACGCACATCATCCACAGGAAATCACAGCGACACTTACTGCTGCAAAGAAGTATCCTCACAAAAAGATCTGGTGCATCTTCCAGCCGCACACCTATACAAGAACAAAAGCTTTGCTTACTGATTTTGCAAAAGCTCTGTCCTTAGCAGATGAGGTCGTTCTTGCTAAGATTTATCCGGCAAGAGAAACTGATGATCTTGGCATAAGCTCCGACAATATCCGCGTTTTGTTAGAGCAGGCCGGTACAAGTGCTCATTATTTTGAAACCTTTGAAGAAATTGAAAAATTTATTTTGCAGCATGCAGCCTCTGGTGATCTGGTGATCACTATGGGCGCCGGTGATGTTGTAAAAATCGGAGAAGACTTAATTTCTAAATAAGGTATTCGCAAAATCCCCAATTGCTTGCCCTGATCCTAAGGGAAATAATTGGGGATTTTTTATCGCTTTTCAAAAGAAATAACTTGTGCTATACTTTACAAAGATGATACTTGGATTTTGGAGGTTTTTTATGTCCTTTCTTTTACTGGAGAACCGGCTCAGCATAGATACCCTTGTTGTTCCCGGCTATTTTATAGACCGTTTTCTTCCTGCCGCCTCCGGTACGGATGTAAAGGTTTACCTATATTTGCTTCGCGCTGTCTCGACATCAGCCACTGGTTTAAGCAGTGCTTCAATTAGTGACAGGCTTGATATTTCAGAGCGCGAGGTACTTCGTTCTCTTAGCTATTGGGAATCTGTTGGTTTGATGCGCCTTAGCTTTACATCGGGTCACGAATTGTCAGGAGTTGCATTTACAGATCCATCTATTCAGGCAGAGACAGAGGCTTCTGCACAGACTGCACCTACACAGACAGCTGCACCTGCTCCAAGCGTACAATCTGTAATTCCTACGCCCACTCCTGCTTTAGTTTCTCCTGCAAATACAACCATTGCAAATGCTTCTGGCTCAATGGCTTCCACACAAACTACTACACATTCTGCTGCAAATGCGACCCCTTCTATACAGTCACTTCATCTTTCCCAAGAGGAGCTGATTCTTCTTGAGAACGATCCAGAGTTTAACATGTATATGTCGGCATGGCAGCAGTATTTTTCGCATCCGCTTAATTATGCAGACACAGAATCATTTGGCTATTGGTATCTTCAGTTTAACCGCTCACCAGATGTCATTGATTATCTTGTTGATTACTGCGCTAATCACTGCAAGGGCAAGCTTAATATGAAATTTATTGATTCTGTTGCCCAGTCCTGGCATCAAAAGGGTCTTCATACACTTGATGCTATTCGTCAGTACAACCTGCTTCATAATGATACTGTCTATGCTATCATGAAGGCATATGGCTTATACAATCAGACTCCTGCTCCGGCTCAGCTTGAATATATCAATAAATGGATCAAGGATTACAGTTTTCCTACAGATGTCTATGTTTATGCCTGCAATATCACGATGAAAAAATGTCAGCGCCCAAATGTTAATTTTACAGAAAGCATCTTAAAGCGCTGGAAGGAAAAAAATGTGCATTCACTTGCTGATGCACAGGCTGCTGAAAATCAGCGCGATCAAAAGGTAAAAAGTGATGCTGCAAAGCGCACCAGTTCAAACCGTGCTTCTTCTGTCGCAAAGGGTACACAGCAGTTTCGTAATTTTACTGAGCGCAAAAATAATAATTACATGGAAAAGATTTTAAAGCAGTATAGTCAGGATTCAAATGAATGATTATCACAGAAAGGATTGACTTTTTATGGCTCTGACCAATTCACAATATAATGAACTGATGCGCCGCTACAGCCGCATCCGTTTCCAACACCAGCATGAGATGGAAGAACGTCTGCGCCATATCTATGCGCAGTGCCCAAGACTTCTTGAGATTTCAAAGCTTCTTCCGACATCTAGCGCTGCTCTTGCAAAGGCTAAAATCACTGGCAATAAAGCGCAGGCTCTAAATGCGCAGATGCAGATTGATGCACTTAGACGCGAGCGCGGTGCGCTTCTTTCTTCTCTTCACTATACACTTGATGATCTTCAGCCAAAGTATAGCTGCCCGGACTGTAAAGATACTGGATATCTTGACGGAAACCGCAAATGTCACTGCTTTGAGCAGGCTGGTATAAGCTTACTCTATGAACAGTCTGGCATTAGAGACCGTTTGGAACGTGAGAATTTTAACACATTTGATATAAACCGCTATTCAGATGCACCAAATCCACTTCTTGGCGGAATGAGTAATCGCGCCCATATGCAGCGTCTCAAACTTATTTATGAAAAATATGCTTATCAGTTCAAGGATGGAAACCCTAGTCTTTTAATCTTTGGAAATCCAGGCGTTGGCAAAACCTTTCTTTGTAACTGTATTGCAAAGGTTGTTCTTGACAAAGGCTTTTCTGTCTTATATATGACTGCTCCTGAATTTTTTGAATCAGCTATGCAGCGTTTTCATTCTAACAACGATGATTCATCAGAAAATGATTCATATGCACTCACATGCAGCCTGTTGATTATTGATGATCTTGGAACTGAAAATCTGACTCCTTTTGTAATCAGTCAGCTGTTTCATGTGATCAATTCGCGTGATCTGTCAAGGAAAACAACTATTATCTCAACAAATCTAAGCCCAGAAGAGCTTCAAAGTACCTACACTGAGCGAATCTCCTCACGACTTATGGGGCAATATACGCCTATCCCTGTTTTTGGAGAAGATTTAAGAAATTCGTAGACATATCTTTTTTTCTAAAAAATAACATGACCCCTGCTAATTCGCTTATGACTTTGATTCTCTGGGGTCATGTTGCACAAATTTTTCTTTCTTTTTACGTAAATTTCTTTTTTATCCATTTCGACGTAAGGCTTGAATCTTCGACATCTTCATGTTATGATTAGTTAAGGTTCGTACTTTTGGACGCAGGTAAGCTGCATATTATAATCATGGAGGTCATCATGCCAAACGAAAAGAATCTGAACACGATACCAGTGGGCACACTGGGTCTTATCCCACTTGAAAGCTGCGCAACCCTTGGACAGAAGGTTAATCAATACCTGACTGAGTGGCGCGCTGAGAGAAGTCATGCACAATCTACTGCGCTTCACTTCTCTGAATACAGCAAGGACAGCTATATTGTCAAAGCAAAGAATCCTCGCTTCGGTTCCGGTGAAGCAAAGGGCGTTATCGAGGAATCAGTCCGCGGCTGCGATCTGTATCTTATGGTGGATGTTTGTAACTATAGCCAAACGTATTCTCTGTGCGGATATGTGAATCACATGTCTCCAGACGATCATTACCAGGATTTAAAGCGTATCATTGCTGCTGTTGAAGGCAAGGCACGCCGTATCAATGTAATCATGCCATTCCTGTATGAAAGCCGCCAGCACAAGCGTACTTCCCGCGAGTCTCTTGACTGCGCTATGGCTCTTCAGGAACTTACAAAAATGGGTGTATCCAACATCATTACTTTTGATGCTCATGATGCACGTGTTCAGAACGCAATTCCACGTGATGGATTTGAGAGCGTTCCGTGTGTATACCAATTTATCAAAGCACTGCTTCGTGCAGAGCCAGATCTGCAGGTTGACAATGAGCATCTTATGGTCATCAGCCCAGATGAGGGCGGCATGGGCCGTGCAATCCAGCTGACTAACTATCTTGGTGTTGATATGGGTATGTTCTACAAGCGCCGCGATTACACCCGCATTGTAGACGGAAAGAACCCTATCGTTGCTCACGAGTTTTTAGGTACCAACGTAGAAGGAAAGGATGTCATCATTATCGACGACATGATTTCTTCTGGTGACAGCATTCTTGATGTTGCACGCGAATTAAAACGCCGTAAGGCACGCAAGGTTTACGCTGCTGCTACTTTTGGTCTGTTTACAAATGGCCTGGCAAAGTTTGATGCTGCTTATGATCAGGGTATCATTGATCATATCCTGACCACTAACCTTGTTTACCAGAGACCAGAGCTGCTATCTCGTCCGTACTATGTAAATGTTGATCTGAGCAAGTATATTGCACTTTTGATTGATAACTTAAATCACAATGTATCAATTCATGGTCTATTAAATCCGACTGACAGAATCAACCGTATTCTTGAAAAGCATCGTGCTGCACAGGCACAAAAAGCTGCCGAGAATAATATCTCTGAGGAAGCATAATACAAACAAAAAACCTTCAAATACATTTTTTATCGAATGTATTTGAAGGTTTTATTTTTATACTGCTTTACAAACAAGTCCGCATACTGTTCCGTCGGCTGCTGCTGTTGTCAGCTGACGCACCGTCTTAGTACGGCAGTCTCCTGCAGCGTAAACTCCCGGTGTCCTTGTTTTACAATTTTCACCGGCAATTACATATCCAGCCTCGTCAAGATCTACGAGATCTCTAAATACTTCATTGTGAGGCTCCATTCCTATTGCAACAAATAAGCCATCTGCCACAAGTGTCTTCTTTTCACCTGAAAGATTTGTAACTTCAAGTTCTGTCAGCTTCTTTTCACCAATAAGTGCAGTCACACGACTTTCCATCACACACTCAATATTCTCTGCAGCCATTACCTGATCAATAAGACTCTTCTCAGCGCGGAATGTATCTCTTCTGTGAATCAAATACACCTTGCTGCAAATGCCTGCCAGATACAGCGCATCCTGAAGAGCTGCGCTTCCTCCTCCTACAACAGCCGCTGTTTTCTCCTTAAAAAACGGTCCGTCACATACAGCACAGTAAGAAACTCCTCTTCCAATCAGCTCCTGCTCTCGCTCGATTCCTAGATGACGATGTGCCGCACCTGACGCAATAATAAGATTTTTGCCCTCATATGTCTCACCATCCTCAGTGCAAACTTCAAAGCCATTATCTATTTTTCGTGCCGAAATTACCCTGCCATAAGTAACCTCACCGCCAAGATTTGTCAACTGTGCCATCAGTCCATCTGCAAACTCCATTCCGCTGATCTTTGCAATACCTGGATAATTTTCCACACACGGAGACAATGTAATCTGTCCGCCCATAGCCTCACACTCCAGAATAAGCGGCTTAACGCCAGATCTGAGCGCATAAATTCCTGCTGTCAGACCCGCTGTTCCAGCCCCTACTATAATCATATCGTACATATTCTCTTATTTCCTCTTTTCTTAGTTAATAAATGGTATATATCCTCTAGCTTAATGAATAAATTTCGAGATAAAATCTCTTACCAGACGGCGCGTCTCATCAATTCCATCCGCATGGCCAAATTTTCGCTCTGGATGCCACTGAACACCTAAAATCTTCATCTGTTCAGACTGATATGCCTCGATGGTGTGATTATCTTCATCTATTGCAAGCGGCTCAAAGCAGTCTGCAAGTGCATCCTCGAAAATGACATCCTTATGATAATTGTTAACGTAAATGCTTCGATTTTCTTTTAGCAAACGTACCTTATGATCCTCACCGCGCTCTCTAGGACACGGCAGATCAGGATGATATGCCAGTTTTCCACCGAATAGAACATTCACATACTGCATGCCTCGGCATGTACCTATAATCGGTATTCCATGATTAACACAGTAGTGAATAAGCTTTTCTTCCATCTTATCACGGTATGGCTGTACCGTTTCCTCATGTTTACGGTCATACCACTGCGGTCCAAGTGCACCGCCGCCAACTACAATCAAAAGATCTATTTTTTCATCAAACAAACGCTCGAAGTTTTTAGTATGGTTTGCAACAGGACGCGGAATAAAACCAATAGACTCATAAAATTCAACATATCCAGCCTCTAGTATATCGGTTGGATCTCCGTAATCGTTGACACCCTCTCTCTGCGTGATAAGTGCATGGAGATTTGTATATTGAATGCCTTCCTTGATCAGACCATTTCTGCAGTCCATCTCCAAATAGTCAAGCTGTGATACTGTATCGTAAATTTTCTCGCCGCAGCCGATTGCTGCCGGAATATTAAATTCTGCGCAGCGAATTGCCATATGAGAAGCTGCACCACCGTACTTTGTGATAAATCCTTTGATATTTTTTGTAAAAATCCATTCGTAGCCTGGGTCAGCCTTTGGCACTACAACAATTTTTCCAGTGATATCAGCATCCGGCTCCTCATCAAGCAACACTACCTCGCCCTCGACTGTCTTTGCCGTTATGAAATTAGGGCGTGCCTCATACACAGGAATCACATCTACGCTCGCACCTGACAAAATAACTTCTGGAAGAAGAATTAATCGGCTGTCATGATTTAAACGGCGCCGCTTTGTGATTAGCTTCATCCAAAGCTTTTTTAAATTTTCTGGATCGCAGCCTGACTCATATAGCTTAAAATCATCTACACACAGCCAAGACAAATCCATAGTACGAATCTCCAAAATTGAGCCAAGCTTACGAATCAGTTCTAATACCATACTAAGCGATTTTGTAAATTCAAATTTAAAATACTCTCGCTGTTCAATTGCGCTGATCCAAAATTTTGCCATACGCTCTGCAGGCACATCAAGCTGTGTATCTTCCAGAGCCTGCGTCAAAATACTGATATCAAGATCTTTTTGAATCTTTACCTTATCTTTTTTAATACGCGATGGCGCAGGGCGAAAATTCATCGCGTCGTATCGGTCTGAACGAATATCATATGTGCCGCTTCGAAGATGTCCATACTTAAAGTTAAACTCCTCGCGGCTTATAAGACCCTCAGAAAAGCGCTCAAAATCATCGTTAAATTCTGATGATACTGTAGAAATTCCCTGCATGAAAGTATCCACATTTTCACTTGTATAGTAGCCAGCATCTACAAGCGTGCGAAGAAATGCTCTTGCGATAAAGGCAAGTCTTGCTTGGCGGGCAAATTGCGGAGTACCATTTGTGCGAATTTCTTTTAACAAAGTCAAAATACTGTCGATGATTCTGTCAATTGACACATCTTGGTACAACAACTTTTCAATTTCCTCACGGCAATTTTCAAGACGCTTTAGTGCTTCAAGATCTTCTTTTAAAATCTTTTCCTGATTCATTACAGCATCAATCGTAAGCTTTTTTACTTCGCGCACAAGAAGTTTACGTTCTTCCTCGGTAAAACCATAACGAAGCAATCTCTTTGAATTTTCTTCCGTCATAAAATCATAGCTGCTGAAAATGATCTCAAACTCAATTTTATCGTGTGCAGAAAGGTCTTCCTCAAGCCTTGTCTGATAATACTGAACAAGACGAAGTGCGAGCGGTTCCGGAATACTTGCTGGAATCAGTGAATAATAGGAATATGTCAAGTTAATATATGGCTTATTTCCAACCTGATACATAAGATCCTCATTAAATGCACGATAGCCTAATGTACGGATTCCTTCATTCCATGCATGATGCGTTATGATCTCGCGGTACAGTGAATAATCTAACGCCCTTGGATTGCTTCCAATGATCTCAGATGGATTCCAAAAAGCCATATCAGAAAGCTTCATCGGCTTTCCTGTAATTGCATCAATGTGCTCCTCATACTCCCGGCGAATCTGACCCTTTCTTGCAAAGAAAGAATAATCATCAATATAACGTCCTTCACGATAGCCTGCTGCAAGCGGACGAACCTGAAATAGAATCACCTGATTGTGGCTGTCTATGGCAAATTCAATATCAAGCGGAATATCCTCTATGATGCTCTCTACTTCTGTTACTGCTGTAATCAAATTGCGCCAGCGCTCCTCAAGCTGATAAAGTGAAACATTTCTCGCAATCCAAAGCGTTTTGCCGCCACGACCGCTTGTTACACTGTCTGTTGACCCCAAGTCATCGTAATTAACAAGATAATATGGTCGCTTTCCTTTTAAGTCACGTGAAAAGACAACACCGCTGACACACACGTCTATTGCCTGGCGCTGGATCAGTACCTGCTCATTTGAAATACCCTTTATATCTTTTTCATATGACTGAATTACAGCCTCGATTGATTCTACGATCTGCGCACGACTCGCTGAATCTACATCAAGAATACTTTTATAATGTCCTGCATTTGAGGACTTCATACAGTCTTCCTGCGTAGAGGAGCTTCGCACGACGATTCTGCAGCCACCAAATTTTTCCATAATCTCTGTGCAGACTTGATTTTTATTGCGCCAGAAGTCTTCAACTCTAAGGATATACATTTCCTCAATGCTTGCCTTTTTGATCAGGTTTTTCATCGCATACAATGTATTTGCCTTTGTCGAAATAATCTTATTGATACGATTCGCCATATTGCATGTCCTCCCTTGCCTGTACTGCTTTGTCTATTTTTTATCCAGATCTATATCACGAGTGTATCTGGTTTTTTTCTACCATACCAGTTTACCACACTTTTGACAATCCCGCCACATAAAAAGGAACCACCTTGCGGTGATTCCCTTTCTTATTGCTTATTACTCATTTTGTATTTTACTTTACTTCCTGCTGCTTCTTCTCAACCAGTTCACGAATAGCCTTAAGATCTTCGGCTGTCAATTCCTGACTGTCAAGATAAGCACGGATGAACTCTACCGCAGAACCACTAAAGCTAGTCTTCTGATAGCGCTTCATCAACTCTTTCTGATAATCTTGTTCTGAGATTAATGGTTTATAAACATATGCATGACTTCTCTTTTCATATGTTACATAGCCTTTGTCACGCAGGTAGGACATAAATACGCTAATTGTTGTTCTAGCATACTCTTTACCATACTCTGTCTTCAGACGCTCTAACAAGTCTGCTACAGCTACATTGTCACCAATTTCCCAGATACATTTCATGATCACTTGTTCTGTGTTTGTTAATTCTAACATCACGATATCCCTTTCTGTACCTTAATTTAGACAACAGTATCTTCTGTTTTTACAGCTGTTTTTTTGCTCCCAGAATAAATCCTGCCATGTGGGCAATACTTTTTTTCTAAGGCAACGAGATTATATTACCGCATTTTCTTAATAATTACAATGAATAAAATTAGCATTTTATTAACTTTTTGTATTTTTTTGATCAAAAATATGACGGTAAATTTAATCTCTTTTGCAATCATCGTCAAATTCATTTATTTTGTGACAAAATCTGTGCTTAATCCTGCTCCACAATCTGTGGACGATTTAAGATTTCCATAAATTCCTCACCCGTAATTGTCTCGTGCTCATAAAGGAACTTTGAAATCTCATGAAGCTTGTCCATATGACTATTTAAAAGATTCTTTGCCTTTTCATACTGCTTCTGCACAAGAGCTACTACGAGATCATCGATCTTTGCAGCTGTCTCCTGCGAACAGCTCATACTGGTATCTCCACCTAAGTAAACATTATTTAAGCTTTCCATTGCTACCATACCGAACTCACTCATGCCATATCTGGTGATAATTGCACGTGCAAGCTTCGTTGCCTGCTCAATATCGTTTGATGCACCTGTTGTCACATCTCCGAATACAAGCTCCTCTGCCACGCGTCCTCCGGTAAAGGTTGCAATCTTGTTTTCAAGTTCTTCCTTTGTCATCAAATACTTTTCGCCTTCATCAACCTGCATTGTGAAGCCAAGCGCACCTGATGTACGCGGGATGATCGTAATCTTCTGCACTGGTGCAGAATTTGTCTGCAGCGCTGCTACAAGCGCATGTCCGACCTCGTGATACGAAACGATCAGTTTTTCTTTCGTTGAAAGAATACGGTTCTTTTTCTGATAACCAGCAATAACTACTTCAACACTTTCCATTAAATCAGTCTGTGTTGCAAATTTTCTTCCATCACGGACGGCACGAAGTGCTGCCTCATTAACAATGTTGGCAAGCTCAGCACCAGATGCACCTGCTGCTGTTCGCGCAATTGCGTTAAAGTCAACATTATCTGCAATCTTAATCTTTGCCGCATGTACCTTCAAAATATCCTCACGACCCTTAAGATCAGGCAGTTCAACCGGAATACGGCGGTCAAAACGGCCTGGACGAAGAAGTGCAGGGTCTAGAGACTCCGGACGGTTTGTCGCTGCCAAAATGACAACACCCTTAGAACCATCAAAACCATCCATCTCTGACAGCAGCTGATTTAACGTCTGCTCACGCTCATCATTGCCGCCGATTTGACCACTCTCTCTTTTCTTTCCAACTGCATCAATCTCGTCGATAAAAACAATACATGGAGCCTTTTCATTGGCCTGTTTAAACAGATCTCTTACTTTTGCGGCACCCATACCAACGAACATCTCAACAAATTCGGAACCTGAAATGGAGAAGAACGGAACATCTGCTTCACCAGCTACTGCTTTGGCAAGCATTGTCTTACCAGTTCCAGGAGGGCCTACAAGAAGCGCACCTTTTGGCATTTTCGCACCGATCTCACGATACTTTTCCGGATTATGAAGGAAATCAACGATCTCCTGAAGAAGTTCTTTGGCTTCCTCCTCTCCGGCAACATCTTTAAATTTAATACCATCAACAGACTTTACATAAACTTTGGCATTGCTCTTGGAGCCGCCGCCCATGCCAAAGGTCATCATGCTCTCTCCATCGCCCATCTTGCTCATCATTTTTCTGGAAAGAAACCATCCCAAAAGAGCAAAAAGAGCAATTGGAAGAATATAGCTTATCAACATATATTCAAGCATGCCCATCTGCTGAACAATTGGCTTACTAAATACAGCACCAGCTTCCTCAAGACGATTTACAAGATCAGGATCGTTCATTGTTCCTGTCTTGTAAATATGCTCACCACTCTTGTCTGAGAAGGTAATCTGCGTATCTTCTACGCTGACTTCTCCAATGTTCTTTTCCTCGATCATTTGGAGAAATGTGCTGTAATCCGTCTGCTCTACCTGTCGTCTAAACAGATTCGGAAATACAAATGTATTTAAAAGCAAAAACACAATGATGGCAATGACCCAATAGGTCAGCATCGGTTTTTTTGGCCTGTTCGGCCTGTCATCTACTTCCATAAGCACCTCACATTCTGCCTTGGATTTCCAAAGCTTTCGGCATATTTTAGCCTATTCGTATCATACCCCTTTTCATTAGCACTGTCAAGGTGAGAGTGCTAAATTTTGTGTGAAATAAATATGAATTATTCTATTTTTCCGACTGTTTACGTGCTTTTTTTGAATGATCTGTGGCCATTTTTCTTTCGTAATAAAACATATATTGCTGCATGACACCGGCAAATCCTTCGTATTTTTCTACTGGGAAGCTTCCGTTATAATATGTTTTCTGGATTCGATCAATCCATACATCTACTGGAAATGCACCTATACGATGATATCCAAACAACGCCACACAATTTGCAACCTTTTCACCAACGCCATAACATGAAAGAAGTGCTTTATGCAAGTCGTCATCACCAAGCATAGCCCATTTTTTTATGTCTAATTCCCCGGATGCTACCTTTTGGGCAGCTTCATACACATATTTTGCCCGATATCCCAAAGAAAGATCCTGCAGATCAGACAAGCTTAATCCTGCTAGCTGCGTTGGCGTTGGAAATGCAAAAAACTCATTTTCCTTATCTATACATGTTCCGCATGTCGTCGATAAGCTTTCCACTGCCTGACGTATTGCTGGAATATTTTTTCTTTGTGAAATTATAAAGGTGATGAGCATCTCCCATGGATCCTGGTTCAAAATACGGATACCTTTTCCATATGCAAATGCAGACTTTAGATAATTGTCATCCGCATCAATTGCCTTTTCATAGCTGCGGTAATCAAAATCCAAATCAAAGTAATGACACCAGAACTGCTTGTATTCCTCTTTGCTGCAAAAGAATATCAGATGGACACCATTCTGGCAAACAAAAACTTTTTTATCTGCAGCCATGACTCGATACCATGCCATGCTTTCACAATTCTCCAAACCCATGCTTTTGCAAAGCTTTTCCTGCTCCTGCAAAGAAAGTTTATAAATTCTGAAGCATTGTCCACTCTCCATGATCTGTTCAAGGTCAAAGCAATCTGCCTCAACATGAACACAATTTGATTCTATATACTCACATACATTTACATTCTCACTCATTGATACATTTCCTTTCTGCATGCGACTTTTCACATACAATACCATGATAAAGCAAATGCAAATATATGTCAATTGTGTTACAAACGAAGGGCACCGCCCCTGCATTTGTCTTTATCGATGAGCTGGATAGTTGCTCCTTCCAGTTCCTCTCCATCGGCGATATCTACCTTGCTGATCTTAACTGATGTGATTGTATCTTCTAAAAAAAAGAGCGCACTTTCGTGCGCTCCTTTCAATAATCTAGTTCTTACACCAGATTTTTTATTTTTATATCTGATTACTCTACTGTATATGGCATAAGTGCGATATGACGAGCTCTCTTGATAGCTACGGTCATTGCTCTCTGATGCTTTGCACAAGTTCCGGTAATTCTTCTCGGAAGGATCTTTCCTCTCTCGGAAACATACTTCTTTAACATTGCAACGTTCTTGTAATCGATAACACCGTTGTTCTCTCCACAGAATACGCAAACCTTCTTTCTTCTGCGAGGTGCTCTTCTCTTCATGGAGGAATCAGTTTTTTCTGCCTTATTGTAAGCCATGTTCTTCTCTCCTTTTTGATTTTCAATCTATCAAGCGATTTTCGCTTTGATTATGGACGTTTTCTCCGTCTGTCTTTGACATCATTAGTTAAATGGAAGTCCTTCGTCTTCTACGCCGTCTGGGATGTTCATAAATCCGCTTGCAACTGCGCTTGCCGGCTCTGGTCTGGACTGAGACATTGCCGGTCTGTAACCGCCATTGTCTGAACCTGCACTTGCTGACTTGCTCTCTGCAAACTCCTGATCCTCAACAATCACATCTGTCGTATAAACTTTCTGGCCATCCTTATTGGTATAGCTGCCGGTCTGAATGCGTCCGGTAACCACTAGCTTTGTTCCCTGATGAAAATATTTCTCAGCGAACTCTGCTGAACGGTCAAATGCTACACACTGAATAAAGTCAGCTGTCTGCTCACCATTGGATGTATTTGCGCGTCCTCTGCGATCTACAGCCAGTGTATATCTTGCAATAGCCATCTGGCGTTCTCCCTGTGAGTAACGAACTTCTGGGTCTCGGGTAAGTCTTCCCATTAAAATAACTTTATTCATAGTTAATAACCATGCCCTTTCTAAAATGCTTAAGCCTGATGCCTAAGCGCCCTGCTTACGCTTCCTGCTTAACGCAAAGATATCTGACAACCGGTTCCATAATGCGGATGTGTCTCTCAACTTCACCTGGACACTCTGCATCACCATCAAACTGGATGAAGTAATAGTAAGCCTCTTTAGACTTCTGAATCTCATAAGCCAGTCTCTTCTTACCCCAATCATCAACGTTGGTAACAACGCCGTTGTAACGGGTGATGTAGCCCTGTACCTTCTCGATTGCTGCAGCTCTCTCTTCTTCCTCAAGCTTTGCACTTAATACAACTGCTAACTCGTACTTATTCATGTTTTCTACCTCCTTCTGGTCTCTGGCCCTCCACCTGCTGGAGAGCAAGGATATGATATTACATCACAGTTTTTAACTTTACCATATCTACAAAGAAAATGCAAGCACTTTTTTATAAAAAAGTTCACTCGTTCAGATGTGTTCGTACAAATCCCATGCTTGCATGAGGATTGGACGAATCAGCTGAACGAAGTGAACGCCCGTTAATGAACAAAACAAAGTTGCGAAGCAACGAAAGCACGTTAGTGCGGTTTTGTGAATGGGCGTTCCGTGAACTTTTCTTGGACTCTCATTCCGCCTTTTTAATACTTTTCGTGTTTTTCTCTACAAGCTTTCTAGGCACCATGATCTGGTGATCGCATCCACAGCAGCGAATACGAAAGTCTATTCCAACACGCAAAACTTCCCATTCCTTGCTTCCGCATGGGTGCGGTTTTTTCATGATAATTCTATCTCCAACCTCAAAATCCATTTTCATACTCCTAAGACAGGCCTGTAAAAGCTTACTCTACTGCCTCTGAAAGTGCCTCTCCTATCTTTCTTTTTATAATCAAATCTGCTATGCCATCCCTCACTGTCGCTGCCATATTGATTAAAACAAGCTTGTTTCCCCGGTAATAATCAATCAGTCCTGCTGCTGGGTATACTGTCAGCGATGTTCCGCCTACAATTAGCATGTCAGCCTGACTAATATAGCGCACAGATTGCTCCAATGTCTTCTGATTTAGACTTTCCTCATACAAAACCACATCCGGTTTAATGATTCCTCCGCAGCTACACTTTGGCACTAACTCTTTCTTTTCCATAAGATCTTCCAGGCTATAGAATCTGCCGCAGTGCTCACAATAATTTCGAAGTACGCTTCCATGAAGCTCTAGCACTTCCCTGCTTCCTGCCTTTTGATGCAGACCATCAATGTTTTGTGTGATCACTGCCTTTAATTTTCCCTGCTGCTCCAGCCTTGCAAGCGCTTTGTGCGCTGCATTTGGCTGTGCATTTGGAAACAGCATTTTGTTTCGATAAAACCTAAAAAACTCCTCTGGCTTTTTTTTGTAAAAGCTGTGACTAAGAATCGTTTCAGGCGGATAGTCGTATTCCTGATTGTACAGACCGTCTGTGCTTCTAAAATCCGGGATATTGCTCTCGGTTGACACGCCTGCCCCTCCGAAAAATACAATGTTTTTGCTTGTCTTTATCCATTCTTTTAAAAGTTCCATCTCGTCTGCCATAAAATCACACCTTTCTTAAATCAGACCTTAATTTAACTTAAATCCCTTAAGCAATGCGCCAAGACCTGTTGCTGCTGCACCGTTATCCTCGTACTCAGCTGGTCCTTCCTCCTCTACCTCACGGCTTGTAAGCTCAGCTGCCTCACGGATACTTAAGGAAATCTTATTGTTCTCGATCTTTATAATCTTTACCTTAACCTTATCGCCTTCCTTTAATACCTGACTTGGATGCTTTAATCTTCTGTCGCTAATCTGCGAAATATGAACCAGTCCTGTAATTCCATCACCAATATTTACAAATGCACCGTAATCCTTTAACTGTTCAACTGTTCCTTCCATAACAGTGCCAACTGTATACTTGTTGATCTTCTTGTTCTTTTCTTCCATAACTTTCGCCAAAAGAAGCTCCTTTGCAGACAGAACTACTCTCTTTGCTCCCTCATCCACTGATATTACCTGAACATCAAGCTCCTTATTTAAGTAATCTGCCGGCTCCTCTACATATTCTAATGCAAGCTTCGATGCCGGGATGAATCCGCGCACGCCTTCTACATAAGCTACACATCCGCCATTTACAGCACCTGCCACCTTTACATGGTAAACCTTCTTTGTTTTCTGTGCTTCCTGCAGTTTATCCCATGCCAACTCCTCAGCTGCATCCTTACATGAAAGAAGCATATTTCCGGCACCATCATCTGTCTTTACAACTGTTGCAGTAAGTGTATCACCAACTGCGACATTTTCCAGTACATGATATGTTGGATCATCGCTTAACTCAGTCACTGGGATTCTGCCTGGTGCATAGTAATTAAAATCAATTGTCACATCCTGATCATTTACATCGATAACTGTTCCTGTCACGATATCACCTGGACGGATTCTGCGATAGGATGCCTCAAGTGCCTCCTTGTAATCCTCCATTGTTTCAGTTGTTCCCATAGTTGTATTCTTTTCTTCCATGATCTATTCTCCCTTATTATTTAATTCGTAATTATTCAAACCAGAAATAACTAATGCCCATAACACCCTTCATAGAAAGTTTCAATGTAATGATTTCATCCACATATCCCCAGACTGCCATTTCCTCAGAAAGGTTTATGCAAACCTCCTGAATCATGCCCTGCGTGTTTAGCGCAAACATCTGTGAATCTTTATCATTTATGGTAATTTTTAACTTACTGCCTTCTATCGCATAAAGCTTCAAATGAAGCTCGCTGCCAAGGCTGTCATTATCACCCATTATGTACTCCATCATCGCTTCCTGCGCCTTATTGCTGATGCAGACAACTTGAACACCCTCCCGTTTTGAGATTCTCACATTTCTGCACTCATCATAAAGCCAGGCTCCTGTAATATTGGCAAAATCACGACGAATACGAATATCACCCTCAAGGCAGACAATAGCCTGCGCTGGACGCTTAGTGCCATCACTTTCTATTATCTGTGCCTGTGTATCTGCATCCTCTCCTATCCAGATTCGATATCCGCCATCGGAAAGCATCATGCTTTCTGTAATCACATCATAAATCATCAGCTCTCTAAATGGAATTTTAATTGTCACTTCCTCAGCTTCATTTGCATGGAGCATAACAAATGCAAAACCGACAAGCTTTTTATCTGGTCGTGTAAGTGACGCTTCCTCCTTTGCCGCATAAATTTGGATAACCTTTGCACCATCACAATTTCCAGTATTTCGCACACGAAGCACAGCCTTAAGCTGCTCCTTTTCCTGCTCCACTGCGAAAATATCATATACAAACGAGGTATAGGACAATCCATATCCAAACGGATATTGTTTTTTGCCTCTATAATATTGATAAGTCTGGCGCGTGCGAATAATATCACATTCATTTTTTGCCGGAAGATCTTCAAATGATGAATACCATGTCATATTCAGTCTTCCTGACGGATTATATGAGCCAGACATAACATCTGCAATAGCTCTTCCCAGTTCCTGACAGCCAGACGGCGTAAAGAGAATGGCTTTTGCTTCCTGTAACGGCATCAGATCATGCGGATAGTTGCTTACAACAACGACGATCACCTGCTCATTCACCTTTTTCACAGCTTCAAACAATGCTATCTGAGCACTTGGAAGTCCATACTTCTCCCTGTCCTGTCCTATCTGACCATTGATCACTGGATTTGTTCCAAGTACAATAACTACTTTATCAGCCTCTGATGCTAAAGTCACTGCACGAGCCGTACCATCCCAAGTCTGCTCAATTCCAAATAATGCACGATTTTCGCCTGGCCAGCCAATGCCAACCTGCTCATCTGTTGCTGCACGAAGCATACCCTCGCTGTCCCAATACACATCACGTCCACGCCATGTTGTCAGGCGAAAACGTCCATCTGACAGCATCTCCACACAAAAGCATTCTTTTACATGACGCCCAAATGCCTCACTGCGGTTTGCAAATAACTTTCCATTCTCATCTACGCTTGTCAGATAGCATCCTGTCGATGCCGCCTGCAGATTCATTTTTCCCTGTCCCCAGTCAGTTATAACAAATTCCTCAGCCTCTGAGCGCGAACCAAGCGCCAGTCGTCCTTCTTGCGTCAGACAGACAAACCTCTCTCCACAACGAAGACAAAGACGCTTTTTTCCATCTGTGTAAGTCACACAATCTTCACCAAATGCATCTCTTATTCCTTCATACGGTGAAATACGATATGGCGGTATACCTCCATTCCAATCCTTAAACCATTCATTTGCCAATGGTCCTATCACTGCAATTTTTTCTTTTTCTTTTGGAGAAATAGGCAATATCTGTTCTTCATTTTTCAAAAGTACAATTGCCTCTCGTCCAGCCTGACGTGACAAAGCAGCATGATCACTGCCGCCTAAAAGTGATTCATCTGGATTTGCAAATGGATCATCTTCTTTTTTATTAAACATACCAAGACGAATCCTTGTCGCAAAGCTGCGGCGCACCGCCTGATTAATGTCCTGCATTGAAAGAAGATTTCTGTCGTAAGCACCGCGCACCGCTGCTTCCACAAACTCTGGCTCATCAGCAAAACAATCCACGCCTGCCTTTATTGCAAGAGCTACTGTATTTTCCCTGTCAGAAAAACGCTCATCCTGACACAGTTCTTCTAGCGAACATTCATTTCCAACGATATGACCGCTAAAACGCCACTCTTTACGAAGTACCTCCTGTAAATGATCGCCAAAAAGTGCTGGTGTGCCATTGATTGCATTACTTGCTGTCATAACGCCTTCCGCACCGCCTTCTATGATGCACCTGCGATACGGCTCCAAATAATATTCATAAAAGCTGCGCGGATCAATTGATACACGAAGTGGCCGATCTTCTGAATTATAACCGGTAAAATATTTAAGCGTAGCTGCTGTTTTTATATAGTTAGGATTATCACCACGCATCCCCTTTATATAAGCAGATGCCATTTGACCACCCAAATGTGGATCTTCGCCAAATCCTTCTTCTGTCCTTCCAAAACGTGGATCACGCTCTGGCTCCGCCATCGGTGCCCAACGACATAGACCGCCATGTTCACCCTCTCGATAATAGAGGATTCGTGCCTCATCTCCAACGGCTGCCCCCATTTTTTCCATAAGCTTAGTATCCCAAGTCTGACTCATACCAAACGGCTGTGGAAATGTCGTTGTAGGCTTCGGTGCTCCCCAGTTTACGCTTCGATCATGCTTTGCTTCCACACCATGAGCAGCTTCTTCACCCAGATAAGTACTTCGGATTCCAAGACGCGCCACTTCTGGTGTAAGCGTCGATAACATCCTGCATTTTTCATCCAGATTCAGTGCCTCAAGCAGCCAGTCTAACCGTTCATTGATGTCAAGCGAGGCATCCCACAATGGTGTATTCTGATTTTCCATAATTCTTCAGATCCTTTCACCTCAATAAATGAGAAAGATGCCGCAGGGAACTCTGCAGCATCTTCTTACTTCTTTTCAAGCTCCTTTATCGCAGCTACAACCTCAGCTGCATTCTTCTTTGAAATTCCTTTAGCCAAGCATGCATACTGCACCAGTTCTTCGAGAGATCCGTCAAACCAGAAATTCATGAATTGCTTTACCTGTGCTTCCAAAAACTTCTTATCATTGATTGCTGAAGAATAGTAGAACACACGTCCTTCTCTTCTTCCATTTACATAACCTTTTTCAATCAAATGTGCAATAAATGTACATACCGTTGAACGTTTCCAGTCCTTCTGGTATTTCTTTTCAAGTTCATCCATGATGCCAACCAGACCAATTTCATTATCAGCTTCCTGAATACATCGATAAACTAGCATTTCACAATCCGTAATATCCGAAAACAGCATAACTTCTCCCTCTCTTTCTCCTAATTTGTTGCTTAATGCAGGCTAAACTTCATAAGAAGCACAAAAACAAGAGCAAAACCAGCTAAAAACAAAATCGCCTTAATTTTTCCAACTTCACCGCCTACGTAGAACAAAATACCAAATACGATAATCGCCACCACACATGCAAGCAGCAGGTACGCACCTGCAAATGTAACAATAATAGGTGAAATTACTGCACTAAGACCTATCATAAGCAATAATCCAAGATTTCCAGTAGCAAGTGTCAAATGCATTGATACTGGTTTTTGTGTGTTCATCCAGTACTTTCTTGCTACACGCACATACTCTGGAAGTACAAGGCCTACGCCGATCACAGCAACACCAAGCACACCCTGCTCTATGTTCAGCGCATGGGTAAGCGCTGCCGTATTATTCATAAGAAGAACACCGCCAAGACCTGCCAGTGCAAGTCCCACAAGTGTAAACACAATTGCCGGAACAAAATCCGTATCAGGACGGCGCTGAAGCTTACGGTTTTTTCCCATAAAATAAGGAAGCATCCACACAGTAAACGCTACTGCAAGAACACAAAGAAAAAGACCCATTCCCCTAGAGATCGTGCTTGCTGGATGACCTTTACTCCAAGTGTAGTTAGTACAAACAATCAGAAGCACAACGCAAACAAGAAGAAGCACAAGATCGCGAAGTGCATTGCCTGCGAGACGGTACGTTCCAGTGATTCCAAGCATTCCATAGATCAAAAGAAGCTGCAGTACACCAGCTGTCAGCGCTGCTGTAAATACCATGTTCCCAAGACCTAATACACCACCTGAAATTGCTACGCTTAAAAATGGCATCAAGCTAAGTGCAAACCAGGAAAAAATTCGCTCCTGCGCATCGGATGTCGGTCCTTTTCTCATAATAGAAATTCCGCCTCCATTGACTAGCTTTGTACTAAATAACAGTAGAACATATCCTAATACCAATAATAAAATATTCGTTATCCCCATAGAAATAACCACGCCTTTCTGTACACATATATACTTATTCTACCTTTATCTACTATTGATTGTCAAGTAAAAAAGATAGCTGTCCGAAGAATTTTCGGACAGCTATGCATTCTTTTATATTTTATTAAGTATTCAGAAGCACATTCACAATCACTTTTGTTTTTAGATTTCAAACAGAAGATCGCCATATGTTGGCATCGGCCATACCTTGCGCTCTACTAATACCTCAAGCTTATCAACTGGTGCACGTAGCTCATCCATTGCTTCCTTTACAACATCCTTATAATAGAATGCCTGCTCTTTTCCTTCCATAGCAACAGCCTTTGCGTGAACATCACTTAACTTCTTTAATGCCTTATATGTTTCACCAAGAAGCTCGGCAATCTCATGAAGCATACCCTCCTGAGTGGAGATGTTTGCTGCTGCGTATGCAGACTTAATAGTATTTACAGATGCAGCCAGATTGTTCTCATACTTGATAACAGCCGGAATGATCTTCTTTGTTACCATATCAATCATTGTACCTGCTTCAATATTTAAAGTCTTGCTGTATGTCTCATAGAAGACTTCTGCACGAGCCTCAAGCTCTCTCTTTGTTAAGATGTGGAACTTCTCATACATCTCTACTGTCGTTGGCTCTGTAACAGACTTGATGGAGTCAACCCATGTCTTTACATTTGGAAGACCACGTCTTTCGGCCTCTGCAACCCACTCATCAGTATATCCGTTTCCGTTAAAGTAGATATCCTTGTTCTCACGGATAAACTCTGCAGTCACTTCGCGAACAGCAACATCTGTGTGCTTACCTTCTCTAAGCTTTGCCTCAATTGCATCTGCTGCATCAGAGAATGCTTCTGCCATCATTGCATTTAATACAATGTTTGGCTCTGCAACGTTGCAGGATGAAGCAACCATTCTAAACTCAAAACGGTTTCCGGTAAATGCAAATGGTGATGTACGGTTACGGTCGGTCGGATCCTTATCAACAGCCGGGCACTCCTTTACACCAAGATCAAGCATTCCAGCTGGAATAGATGAATCTGCATATCCCTTTTCGATGATCTGATCAACTACACCACCAATCTGATCACCTAAGAAGATAGAAATAATTGCTGGCGGTGCCTCATTTGCACCCAAACGATGATCATTTCCTGGGTTAGAAGCAGCGGTACGAAGAAGAAGTGCATGCTTTTTCACTGCCTTCATAACGCAGCCAACAACTAACTGGAAGCGAGTATCAGTCTCTGGCTTCTTGCTTGGCTTAAACAGATTAATACCATCATCTGTGGAAAGAGACCAGTTGTTGTGCTTACCAGAACCATTTACGCCTGCAAATGGCTTCTCATGAAGCAAACATACAAGACCGTGACGTGTTGCAACCTTCTTTAAGGTATCCATTAAAAGCAGGTTGCTGTCTGCTGCAACGTTTGTCACAGAGAAAATCGGAGCAACCTCATGCTGTCCTGGCGCAACCTCGTTATGCTGTGTCTTTGCAGTGATACCAAATCTCCACAGCTCTTCGTTTAGCTCCTTCATAAAGGAACCAACACGCTCCGGAATTACACCAAAATACTGATCATCGAGCTCCTGTCCCTTTGGAGCCGGTGCGCCAAACAGTGTACGACCTGTAAATACAAGGTCATCTCTCTGTAAATATTTATCTCTGTCTACAATGAAATACTCCTGCTCAGGTCCAACACCTGCAGTCACCTTTGTAGATGTAGTGTTTCCTAACAGACGAAGAAGTCTGACACCCTGCTCACTTACTGCGTCCATAGAACGAAGAAGCGGTGTCTTTGCATCAAGTGCTTCACCTGTGTATGAGCAGAATGCTGCCGGGATACAAAGAATGGTTCCAATTGCATCCTCCTTTACGTAAATCGGTGAAGTCATATCCCATGAAGTGTAAGATCTTGCGCGAGAGGTATCACGAATACCACCTGACGGGAAGGATGAACCATCTGGCTCGGACTCACACAATTCTTTTCCGGTAAAATCCATCATGACCTTACCATCTTCATCTGGAAGCGAAACGAAGGAGTCATGCTTCTCTGCAGTAAGCATTGTCAGTGGTTCAAATACATGTGTAAAATGTGTTGCACCTTTCTCAATTGCCCAGTCTCTTACTGCCTGTGCAACGATGTCTGCAGATCCCTTATCCAGCTTGCACGCCTTCACTTCATTATAAACCTTCTTCGGAAGACGAGCCTTCATCTCAGCATCTGTAAAAACATTGTTGTTAAATAACTCTGTAATTCTGCCGCTCATGTTTTCAACCCTCTCATTCTATACTGATATAACGCTCTGTCTGCTGCCTTTTCTTCTGTTAAGCTATTCTGCAGAGCCACCTGACTGAACTGATATATTATCGACCACTTTACTATGATAAAGTAAAAGAAAGAGCGCCCTTATCAACTAAGATAAGAACGCCCTTGTTCCAGTCAGGTCGTGATTGTCTGTTTCAATCACTGATGACAATAAAATACAACTTTTCATTCAGAAAAGCAAGTGTTTTTCCAGAATCGTTTCACTTTTGTGAAATGTTCCTCTTTTTCACGCTAAACCTGAACGATAATTGTCTTATTTGTTTCAAGCCTTACCTACAGAACCGAACAGCTCCATCTTTTCCTTAACGGTAGCCTTGATTGCCTCAGCACCTGGTGCTAACAGCTTTCTTGGGTCAAAGCCCTTACCCTTCTGATCCTTGCCAGCCTCGATATACTCACGAGTAGCTGCTGCGAAGGACAACTGACACTCTGTGTTTACATTAATCTTGGAAACGCCCAGAGAGATTGCCTTCTTAATCATGTCAGCCGGAATACCTGTACCACCGTGAAGAACAAGCGGCATATCGCCAACCTTCTCGCTTACTGCTGCCAGTGTCTCAAAGCTTAATCCCTTCCAGTTAGCCGGATATACACCGTGAATGTTTCCGATACCTGCTGCCAGCATGGTTACACCAAGAGCAGCAATTTTCTTGCACTCTTCTGGATCTGCACACTCGCCCATACCTACAACGCCATCTTCCTCGCCGCCGATAGAACCAACTTCTGCCTCAAGAGACATTCCCATGCCCTTGCATACAGCAACAAGCTCCTTGGTCTTCTCGATATTCTCTTCGATCGGCAGATGAGAACCATCAAACATGATGGAGGAGAAACCAGCCTTGATGCACTTATAGCATCCTTCATAGGTTCCATGATCCAGATGCAGAGCAACCGGAACAGTGATGTTCATTTCCTCAATCATAGCCTTTACCATAGCTGCTACTGTACCGAAACCAGTCATATACTTACCAGCACCCTCGGAAACACCAAGGATAACCGGGCTCTGCAGTTCCTGTGCGGTTGCAAGGATTGCCTTGGTCCACTCCAGGTTATTGATATTGAACTGGCCTACTGCATACTTGCCGGCCTTTGCTTTCTTAAGCATCTCTTCAGCTGTTACTAACATTGAAGTACCTCCTTTAATTGCTTGTGTGATTATTTTTTCACAATCTTCTGTAAGTATAGCATCTTCGCCGATAGATTTCAACTGGATAGTTACAAAAATTTAATGATTTCCTGTTTGCAGCACTTATTGACTTTTATACATAGGCACGGTATCATTTTAATTAAAAATAATATTCGCAGAAAGGCAATGATATGAAATTCAGCATGAAAAAGGATTCTCCTTTTCGCAACAACATTTTTCCGTGGCTTATCTACGGCTTTGGCACAGGCTTCTATATCAGCCTATTACTTGTAAAGATGATTAAGCGTCCAGAACTGCTTTCCCCATGGATCACCATTTTACTTGCGGCTGCCGGCATAGCGCTTGGTGCAGTCTACATGATGTATTTAAAAAAGAAAGTGACAAACCGCCGTCCATACCTTTCTTTAAAACAGGGTATGATCATCGTGTGGGTCGTAGGTCTTTTATGTATTCTTTTGACTCAGATTTCCCACTGGACCTATTGGCTCTGTATTTTCCTGTCAGGAATGAGTGTCGGTTACTTCTTTATTTATATTCCTAAATTCATTGAGATCAAAAATTACCTAACGGATTTGATGAAAGACTATGGAACAGAAAAGTAATGCTTCAGTAAATTTTTCAAAGCGGCATAAGTCATAAGCACCGTTTTTATAATTTACTGGAACAGTACTGGCTCTGGCCTATATTCGATTTTAATGACCGCGTATGGATAACTGATATTCGCAGGTTCTTCTCCTTCCGGACCAAGCAATACACTTGTGACAACAATATTCTCTTTTGTCAGATATACGTCTGGAAACTGAATACTGTATCCGCCGGTCAGCTGTTTTCCATAACCAACCACTATGTAGAGTTCATCCTGATCAGCATAGGTCAGTTTGAACTCTCCTGTTTTTTTCTGATCAATGATTGTCTTTAGTTCTTCTGGAATCTCATCATCATCCACTACTGTAAAATCAATCTCCTGCAGACGTTCTTCCTTTTTTGATGTACAGCCAAAAGACAGGCAAAAAAGAGCACACAGGCAGATACTAATGACTCGGCAAATCAAGTGATACATATTTCGATACTGATTTCGATATTGATTTCTTTTGTTGTTCATTCTTAAATTAGCAGCAGACATAAAAAGCCTCCATAAATATGATATCTATCTCATATTTATGGAGGTTTTTCTTAAATATGCCAATCAAAGCATTATTCATTCTTAATTGCTCGGAATCTCTTCGCCCTGCTTTACATAACTGCCTGGATTTCTCTTATATGTAACAGTCTGTCCCTTTTCCGGATACATCATACCCAGCTCGTTGACTGCGTAATCGTAAATACGCTTATAATCAACTGACCCTTCAATTTCACTGCTTTTAGCGTTATTGTCCTCAACAAGGGAAGCATATGTTTTTTGCAGTGATGCAAGCTTTGTATTGCTTTGGTTTAACTTTGCCTGCTGACCTACGTAAAAAATACATGCAAATAAAAGCACAGCACACAAAACACCGACTACTGATGCCTCAGCAAAGGTCAGTGCATTTGCTCTTCTTCTGCGCTCTTCAAATTCCTTCTGTACTGCACGTTTGTGAATCTGTTTTTCCCAGCGTTTCTGACGCTCCTGCTGACGCTCAAGCTGTTCCTGCTGGTAGCGATCCAGATAAGGAACTGCCTTGCGCACGGTATTATCGCCGGACACTGCTGTATTAAATTGTCTTTTAAAACTTGGCCAGATTATATTGTCTTTTGGCTCCATGGCGTCCTCATCTCTTCCTGTATATTTCTCGTTCTCACAGTCGTTTCACCGCCATTTCAAGCCGCAGCCCCACGCCATGATCACAAAATTAGTCCATCTTATACAATAAATTATTGTACTCCATAAACGTGAGCTTGTCAATGAAAAGATTACGAAATCCATTCGCCTTCGGGCCTTGCTGTAAAATTAAGCACTAACCTTCCCGATAAACTCTCTTACGCGGGCATTTTCAGATGAAAACAGTTCATCTGGCGTTCCTTCTTCCACGATCACTCCCTGTTCCATAAAGACGATGTGATCGGAAACTTCTTTTGCAAACTGCATCTCATGTGTGACAATAATCATTGTCATATGATTTTGAGCTAACTGGCGTATGACCTTTAACACCTCTGCTGTCAGCTCTGGGTCTAGCGCAGAAGTTGGTTCATCAAAGAAAAGAATCTTTGGCTGCAATGCAAGTGCTCGTGCTATTGAAACTCGCTGCTGCTGACCGCCGGAAAGCTGGCATGGATAGGCATTTTCTTTATCAGAAAGCCCTAGCTGCGCAAGAAGCTTTTTGGCCCGCTCTTTTGCTTCATTTTTACTCACATGATTCACGCATACAGGCGCATCGATGATGTTTTTCATAACAGAATAATGCGGAAAAAGATTAAAGCTTTGGAAAACAAGACCGAAATAAGATCGAATCTGCTTAAGCTTATCCTTTGGCGCATAGACACAGCGCTTTTGCCCTTTTTTATCATCCTGCTCCCACGCTGCCTTTTCGCCAAGATAAATCAGCTCTCCTGCATCCATCTTTTCAAGAAGCGTTGCACAGCGAAGCAATGTAGACTTTCCAGAACCGGACGGTCCTATAATGGAAACTACCTGACCTTCTCTCACTTTCAGAGAAATATCTTTTAAAACACCACTTTTGTCAAAGCTCTTTTTTACATGCTTCATCTCAAGAAGGACTGTGCCTTCCGCTTTATTATTTTGAACTGCCATATTTTTACCTACCTATAATACGAAAGCCGTTTTTCGATATACTCCATCACTGTTGCCACAATCAGGTTAAATACATAATAGAAAATACCTGCTGCCAAAAGCGGCATTACGCTTGTCTGTGCTGCACCAATTTGCTTGGCGACAGTGAACATCTCTGCAATTGAAATCGTAAATGCAAGCGATGTATCTTTAACAAGTGTAATAGTCTCATTTGTGATGGATGGAAGCACTCGCTTAATTACCTGCGGCAGAATAATGCGAATGAAAGTCTGCGCTTTGTTGTAACCAAGCACCTGTGCTGCCTCATACTGTCCATTTGGCATGGATTCTATACCAGAACGATAAATTTCTGCAAAATATGCTGCATAATTGATAACAAACGCGATTATAACTGCCGTAAAACGGTAGCCAGGTCCCATCTTCATACGAAACATATAATATGGTGCAAAATATACTACGATAATCTGCAGCATCAACGGTGTTCCTCTCATAACAGAGATGTAAAGCTTTGCAATCAGCTTTATTATTTTGCATCTGGACATGCGCCCAAATGCCACCAACATGCCAAGCGGCAGAGAAAACAAAAGCGTAAGCACAAATATTTGGACAGTCACAAGAAAGCCTTCCGCAAGCTGTGCTGTCATTGCCATTATATCCATAGTCGTTGCCTTTCCAGCTTATGTATTATTTTCCGAGGCAAACACTGTCTGTAAGTCCCCACTTTTCTGCAATCTCTGCAAAGGTTCCATCCTTTACCATCTCATCAAGTGTATCCTGAACTGTATCGCGAAGCTCTTCATTTCCTTTTTTGAAGCCAACTGCATACTGCTCAGATGCTAACTTGTTGTCATCACCTGCAAGCATTACATAAGCGCCCTCTTCTCTTTTATCAATCTGATACTGTGCAACACCGATATCAATAGCAACAGCCTCCACTGCTCCCTGCTCAAGATCCATAAATGCTGTATTATAATCAGCATACTCAATAAGCTGTGAGAATGAATCTCTAAGTGCAATATTGTCCTTATTTTCTTCGTCATTAAGTGCTGCCAGTGCGGAAGAATCCTTCTGAACGGCCACTACCTTTCCTGCTAAATCTGATTTATTTTCAATTCCTGAATCTGCTGCAACAACAAATACCTGACTGTTATCAATATACGGATCAGACCATGTGTAATCATCCTCACGGCTATTCATTGTGAATCCATTCCAGATACAATCAATTGCACCAGTGGACAGCTCCATATCCTTAGAATCCCAGTCAATTGGTTGCTTTACTAACTCCCAGCCCTGTCTGTCACAAACCTCTGCCGCTAAATCAAGATCAAAGCCAACATACTCTCCACTCTCATCGCGATATCCATACGGCGGAAACTCTGCATCAAATCCTACTGTAAAGGTCTTCTTATCATCCGTTGATTCACTCTCTGCCTCATCTGATTTTGCCTTTTCTGTATCTGCTTCGTCTGCCTTAGAAGATGCTTCCTTAGTCTTTTCTTCTGTAGATACAACCTCAGTATCCTTCTCTGTCTCTTTCTCTGTTGCTTTTTCTGTTTCTTTTTGAGTTTCCTTTGATGCCTCAGCAGTTGCCTTTGTCGTCTCCTTTGACTCACTCTTTGAACTGGAACATCCGGTTACTGTCATTGCTGCCATTCCTACAGCAAGTGCTGCTGCCACGATTTTTCTCATAATAATAATCTCCTTTTCTTGGCCGCAGAACGCTGCAGCTACTTTACTATGCTAATGTATTAGCACTGTGTTATAGTAGCATATAGAATTTATTTTGTCAATCACCTGAAAGCCACCCGGGACAGTAAAAGAGCCACCGCCTGTCAAAAAAAACCCCGGCAGCCAAACACTGCCGGGGTTTTAATTTAAGATATTCTCTCTTTAATTACCTTTAGTCTCGTGAACTCCTCACGCTCCTTCTCTTCAAGCGCATTTGTAATGTTCTTTACAATTGCTTCGTAGGTCGGAATCGTGATATTCTTTAACGCATTTGCACGCTTCTGCGTCTTTTTAATGTTTGTTGCCAGACGGATCGCTGACGTCTCTATCGTGGAAAGCTTAATGGTTAGCTCTTTAACACGATTGAATGCCTTTTGCGCCTCATCCAGGCTGACTCTGGTGCTGTAGAACGCATAATTCGGCGTTCCTTCGCTAGCCTCTTTATCATACTCCACAAGCGGAATTTCAGTACCCATGATGCTTCGCGTCTTGATCTTTACAGTGTTTTCCACTGGAACTGTCTTCGCGATGTCCTGCACCATATGAATACCCATCTCGATATTGGCCTGCTGCAGCGCTTCATATGCTGCACGGAAAGTCGTATCAATTTCAGTCTGAATGGTGGACGCCTGATCCACAAGATCCATCATTTCTCGCACCAGGATGTTTCTCTTTTTGTCCATCAGGTCATAACCCTGTCTGGCAAGCGCTAACGAGTTCTTGGCTGCGATCAGATTTCCCTTTGTAGGGAACATATTAATATTCATAGCGCCTTCCTCTCTACAGCTTATGCCTGCTTCTTGTCACTGTCTGTATCTGCATCCTTTTTATCGTAATAAACATCAAGAATCTTAGTGTCAATACGGTCGAGTTCTTCTCTAGGAAGCATACGAAGCAGATCCCAGCCAATTTCAAGCGTATCAATGATGCTTCTGTTTTCCTGATCACCCTGTCCTACAAAATGACCCTCAAATGCCTTACCAAATTCCAGATACTTCTTGTCAAGATCAGAAAGCTCATCCTCACCGATAACACTTGCTAAATTTCTGGCATCTCCTACCTTTGCATAACAGGAGAACAGCTGGTTTGCAACAGACTGGTGATCTGCTCTTGTATAGCCCTCACCGATACCATCCTTCATCAAACGTGACAGAGACGGCAATACGCTGATCGGCGGGTAAATATTGTTTCCAAAAAGGCTTCTGTCAAGAACAATCTGACCCTCTGTGATATAACCTGTCAAGTCTGGGATTGGGTGGGTAATATCATCGTTTGGCATAGTCAGAATCGGAATCTGTGTAACTGAACCATTGATTCCGCGCACAATACCAGCACGCTCATAGATAGTAGCAAGCTCAGAATACAGATAACCCGGATAACCTTTACGAGAAGGAATCTCGCCCTTTGAAGAGGAAACCTCACGAAGAGCCTCTGCAAAGGAAGTCATATCTGTTAAAATAACAAGGATATGCATATGCTGCTCAAAAGCCAGATACTCTGCTGCTGTCAGCGCCATACGAGGTGTGATCAGACGCTCTACAACAGGATCATTTGCTAAGTTTACAAACATAGTAACATGTTCACTTACGCCGCTCTCCTCAAATGTTTTGCGGAAGAACTCAGCAACATCATACTTAACACCCATAGCAGCAAATACGATAGCAAACTTTTCATCGGAATTATCACCAAGTGATGCCTGCTTTACAATCTGTGCTGCCAGCTTATCATGCGGCATACCATTTCCAGAGAAGATCGGCAGCTTCTGTCCACGAATCAGCGTGGTCAGTCCATCGATTGCAGAGATACCTGTACGAATATAGTTACGCGGATACTCTCTCGTTACTGGGTTCAACGGCAGTCCGTTTACATCACGCTTAATTTCGGCGTTGACAGGACCCAGTCCATCAATTGGACGGCCGATACCATCAAAGGTACGTCCCAAAATATCTGGTGAAAGCGCTAACTCCATTGGATGACCGGTCAGGCGGGTATGAGTGTTAGTCAAAGACATGTTCTCAGAACCCTCAAATACCTGAATCATCGCCTTATCCTCATAGCAGGCAACGATACGGCCAAGCTTTTTTTGCTTTCCATCTACTACAATTTCAACAACTTCATCATATGCGGCATCCTTCATGCCCTCAATGGCAATCAGAGAACCGTTGATCTGACTTAAACCTAAATATTCAATAGCCATAACGGCTCCTCCTTACGCATTTTTCTCGATGACTTCATCGTAGAATGTATCAATATCTTTCATATACTGATCAAACATATCAAGACGATCATTCGGCACATCATACTTGATATTGATGACACGGTCAAAGATGTTGCTCTGCTTTAAGACGCTCATCGGATGACCCATCGTTACTAGTGATCTAGCACGGTCGTATAAGTAGAGAATGACACGCATCTGCGCTGCCTGCTTTTCAATCGGCACGCATGTATCATCCTTGTGGAATGCATTCTGCTGCAGATATCCCAGACGAACAACTCTTGCGATCTCCAGCGTCAGCTTCTGATCATCAGGAAGTACATCAGAACCGATCAGCTTTACGATTTCCATCAATGCACTTTCCTGATTTAAGATTGCCATCAGGCGATTTCTGTTTGCAATGAAATCCTTTCCAGCCTTTGCATTATACCATGGTGCCAGATCCTGTACATACTCACTGTATGAGGTCAGCCAATGGATAGCCGGGAAATGTCTTGCATAAGCAAGAGATTTGTCCAGTCCCCAGAAGCAGCGCACAAAACGCTTTGTGTTCTGTGTAACAGGCTCTGAGAAATCGCTTCCCTGCGGGGAAACAGCGCCGATAATAGTAACACTTCCGACACTTCCATTTAAATTGTGCATCATGCCGGCACGCTCATAGAATGCAGATAGCTTTGATGCTAAGTAAGCCGGGAAACCTTCCTCGGCAGGCATCTCTTCCAAACGTCCTGACAACTCTCTAAGTGCCTCTGCCCAACGTGATGTAGAGTCTGCCATGATGGCTACATGGTAACCCATATCTCTGTAATACTCAGCCAGTGTCAGTCCAGTGTAGATACTTGCCTCACGCGCTGCAACCGGCATGTTGGATGTATTTGCAATCAAAACAGTTCGATCCATAAGTGGATTGCCGCTCTTTGGGTCAATAAGCTCTGAAAACTCCTCAAGAACCTGAGTCATCTCGTTTCCACGCTCACCACATCCAATATAAACAATAATATCTGCATCAGACCACTTTGCAACCTGATGCTGAGTCATCGTCTTTCCTGTTCCAAATCCACCAGGAATAGCTGCGGTACCACCCTTTGCGATTGGGAACAATGTATCAAGAATACGCTGTCCTGTAATAAGCGGCTCTGATGCTGCATAGCGCTTATTAGTTGGTCTTGGCACACGAATTGGCCACTTCTGAGTCATAGACAGCTCTTTTTTTGTTCCATCATTCTGAATGATCGTTACAATAGTCTCATCAATGGTGTATTCACCATCATTTGCAACGCTCTCTACTGTACCCTCAGTGTCAGGCGGAAGCATACACTTGTGTACAATCATTGGTGTTTCTTGAACCTCAGCGATTACTGTTCCGCCAAATACATGCTGTCCTGGCTTTACTGTAATATGTGCCTGCCACTTTTTGTTGCGGTCAAGTGCGTCTACACTTAAACCTCTTGTGATATACATACCACCGGCCTTTGCGATCTCGCTCAGTGGTCTCTCTATACCATCAAAGATGTTATGAAGGATACCAGGTGCCAGTGTTACAGAAATTGCTGCACCTGTTGAATATACCTCATCGCCTGGCTTTAATCCTGTTGTCTCCTCGTAAACCTGAATGGTCGTTCTTGAACTGTCAAGACGAATGACCTCTCCTACCAGTTTCTGCGGTCCAACATAAACCATTTCACCCATACGAAAAGCAGTCTTTCCTTTAATATAGATAACTGGTCCGTTAATACCGTAGATGATTCCTTTTACATCAGCGGCCATCGTATTCACCTCCGTCAAACTGGAACTCATTTCTAACCTCAGCAATTCTTGAATCCATTGAATTGTCTATGAGTATGCTTCTTGCTGGAATGACAGCTCTCATGCCGCCGCCAAAGGAATACTCGCTCATCGTCAAGGTGCACTTTGTTTCCTCTTCAAGGTCATGCTTTTTAGATGCATCAGCTGGATCCAGATAAATAATAATGTCATCATTTTTTGCAAATGATTTTGCATCTATGATCTGCTTTTTGATCACCTGAACATACTCAGGTGTCTTTTTATAAGCTTCTACAAGAGCAGCAACCTCTTGAAACAGCTTATCTTTAAATTCGGTTTCCTTCTGGCTTAACGCACGTTTATTAACCAGATGCTCATGTGCCAGTTTCTGATTTCCCTGTCTCTTTACAGCTTCCACTTCAACCGCAAGATCTTTCTCTTCCTGAGAAAGAATCATAGCTTTTCGCTCCTCAAACTGCGCATCAAGCGCAGCCTGATATTCCTTAAGCGAGGCATCCATTTCCATTGTGGCATCCTGAACAGATATTTCCATAAAATGGTTTAATTTTTCTTCCAGTGTCAATTAAATCACCTTCCATTCTTTTTCACATTACATCATACTATGGATTATAACTTTAATCCTATTGCTTCGTTTACGTAGGAAGTAATGAAATCTGGCTTGCGGCCTGTTCCATGACGATCAGGAACCTCAATGATCAGAGGCAGCTTATGATCCAGCTTCACTTTATTGATCAATTCTGGATACTCTCTTCCGAACTTTTCCGTCAGCAGCAGGATTCCGATCTCCTTATCTTCCAGCGCATGGTCTATTGCTTTCTTTAATTCACCCTGTTCGTGAACGACGCAGCCTTCAATTCCGGCCAGACGCATGCCCACAAGGGTATCTACATTGTCACTGACCAAATATATTTTCATATTGAATATGCCTTTCCTGACGTTGTTTCTACTTCTTTACAGCTGACCAAGAATCATGAAGGAAATGATCAAACCATACAGGCAGACACCTTCTGCCAGACCTACGAAGATCAGGGACTTACCAAGAATAGAAGAATCTTCACTAATTGCACCTAATGCTGCGCTTGCTGCACTTGCTACGGCGATACCACCACCGATACAGGAAAGACCAGTTACAAGAGCGGCTGCCAGATAACCCATACCAGTAGAAAGGCCGCCTGCTGCCTGTGCTGTCTCTGCTGCTGCCTCTGCTGCCTGTGCGTTTCCACTGAACATGAAGCCGCATGCTACTAACATGATACCGAAGAATGCTGCTGCATTTGTGCCAATTGTGAGCTTATAACGTGCCTTATTCTTTGTTCCGCTTAAGAAATATGCAAATGGAACGACGATGCTTAATAAAAGTGCTGCAAACAATGTAATCTTAACTAACATAATAAAATCCTCCTCTTATCTTTGCTTTGTATTGTGTTTTTTTCAAAAATGTCTTATATCCATGACTGCCTTTGCAGTCTTTTGGATTTCTATTTTTACTGCTTTGTGTTATACGGTTCAAACTCTCTTCCATCACCTTTGTAGAAGCGGGAGAACATCTCGTAGTATTCCAGACGAAGTACCTGAATACCAACGATCAAACCTTCCATACCGCATACAAAGAGATTTCCAAGAATAACAACAAGAATATTCGGTGTGCCGCTTTCTGCACCTGCAAGCATCATAACAACCTGCATCATAGCTGCATGGCTGACAGCAAATGCTCCGATACGGACAAACGAAATAGTATTTGAAAAGTAGCTAAGCAGTACCTCGATTAACTCAAACAGTGCCTGAACAACAATCATAACTGGACCTGTTTTCTCCGCTGGCTTTTTCTTCTCACAAAGATCAGTCAGCTGCTCCTTAAATGCAATACACAGAAGCGGTATAATAAACAGTACCGCAAGCAGTGCACCGCCTGGAAGGCTGTGACCTGTCATCAGCATTACGATGGCAACTACAAGCAGTCCGTAGAATACAAGACCGGCAATTCCGTTTGTATCAAAGCACAGATCACCGAGACTGTGATTTTTTGCCGCATTGATAATGTGGATTATCATTGTCAGAAGAATCATTCCCATACCAAATGCAACTGCTACAATAAATACCGTATTCAGTCGTCCGATCATAGGAAGATCAGTCATCTTTGACATTGGTCTTAGCCAAATCGGTTCTATTACATCCTCAAAACCAAAGATACTTCCGAACATAAATCCAAAGAAGGTGGAGAATACACCTGCCATACTTATGATGGCTGCAAGATTCATCTTCTTAAAGTGATACAGCAAAAATCCTCCGATTACGAGCACTAAGCCCTGTCCGACATCTCCAAACATCCATCCAAAGATAAAGGAATATGTCAGTGCAACGAAGATGGTCGGGTCAAACTCATTATAATTTGGGAGACCATACATACGAATATACATCTCATACGGCTTAAACAGCTTTGGATTGCGAAGCTTTACAGGCGGCTGTGAAACACGATTTTTGTTGTCATCATGGATAAGACAAATCACATTTGGATCACTTTCAATCTCTGCCTTAAATTTCTTTGCGTCACGCGCAGTCATCCAGAAGCATATAATATAGAAGTTTTTCTTATCTGCGCCTGTAACAGCCGCCAATCTTCTTATATCAAAGTTCTTTGAAAACTGCTTAAGCTTTGCCACTGCAGCAAGGATCTTTTCCTTCTTTGAAGAAAGCACATGATCAATCTCGCTCTGCTTTTCCTTTATCTTAGCATCAAGCTCACCAATATGCTTTGTCAAGAGTGCCAGTGCCTCCTCTGGAGTACCCTCATACTCATCCGGAAGGCGAAAACGTTCAAAGTGAAGTGCCTTATAAACAGCATCAATCTTTGCAATCTCATTCTTTGGGCTAAAATATACGCCCCATACATAATCCTGATCCTTTTTGCATTCGTAAAAGATCGTATTGACATTATCGTACGTGTACTGCATAAGCTTTTCCACGTAATCGACTGGGATTCGTCCGAAGCGATACTTTACAGACTTAAATGCAAGCAGCTTGTGAACATCATATCCCAAATTATTAAATGGAACAATCTGATCCACTAATGCCTGCAGCTGTGTCTTTTCCTTGTTCAGCGCTTCAAGAGACTTCTCTGCTTCCTTGATCTTAGCATCTGCATCATCAATTAAAGCTACAGCCTCTTTGACATCCATAGAACTATCCGTCTTTGTTTCCTTTGCTCCCATTGCGGACATAAGCTGTGTAGCTTTGTTTAAGGTCTCGCGGTACGGATTGATCTCAATGAACGGCTTAAGTCCAGTTGTCTCAGAAAGCTCTGTCATTGTACTTTCCAACTGAAACTCATACTTTGACAAATGCTGTTCAATTGCTCTGTCAATATCATCTTTGGGTCCCGTAATGCTTAAGAATTGCATTTTTTCTATCATGGTTACCCCTCGACTTTCCTAAATAAACTTACTTTCTGCACAAAAATGACAATCACTGCGTTACTGCGTATTTCATCAGTTTTGCTGTTGGGATTCCATAGCGTATTCCCTCGATAATTGATGTAATACGTGCAATTTCATGCTCTTTGCGGTACAGCAGCGCATTGAGCGGTGCAACTGAGTATGGATTTTTTCTGCCGGCAAGCTCAAAAATATGCTCTACCAGCTCAGTGTACATCTTTTCCACAAAACGAATCTCAGCAAAATCGTCTGCGTACTTCTGACCATAGTAGCCGTTTACAATGAGTAATCTCGCTTCCTCATACGTAGGCGCCTCTACAATAGCCGTGATGTCATCTGGTTTTAAATGGTAATAGCTAGGAACAACCATCGCATACAGCTCAGGTGCTGTCATTCGGTAGTTTTTCTTTGCACGCATCAGCCACTGGATATTCAGCAGATCGATTCGTCTTCCATAACTATCCGCAATGATCTGTCTTTCTTTTCCCTTAAGAAGCTTATCTTTCTGTTTCCAGATATAACTGAAATAATACACGTCAAGGCTGCCCTCATAGTCGAACAAACTTGGCTCTTCAGTATGGCGTATGGCGTCAAGCGGATGATAAAACGGTGTATTTTTTAATGCATCAATCAACTCATCCACCGTTGTGCTATTCTCAATCGCATCTGTATCCAAATGCGAATGACGCGCAAAAAACGCGCTGCGGTATGCCTGATCCTCTTGGATACTCTGACCTGAAATGACTTTTCGAAGACAACCCTTAAGATATGCCGCCTCATAGTGCAAAAAGTAAAAATCCAAAAACGCTCTTTGCTCTCCTCTGGCGAAACTGTACAGACGATTGTAATCATTGTAAAGCGATCCCATAAGCGTCGCCTCAATCATTCCTCTGTGACTGTCATGTTCATCAAAGTCCCTCAGCAGCGGCTCATATTCGGAAAACTGTCTCAAATAGCCAACTGCTTCACCGACACTCGCACAAGATGCCAGCTGTTCGTACTGCTCCTTCTTTAAGAGCTTTCCTCCCATGGCACGGGCTTTTGCACTGATACCGCTGTAAGATAAGATACCAGAAATAATAATCACCCCTTTTCGTAAGATTTTTTTGGCACAACACTAATGATACCATAAAAGTTATTGCGCCACAATCTTTGCCAGCAACTGTCTGGCGATCGCCGAATGGCTTTCCTCATAAATACGGTCCATATGAGCAAGCTGTTTTTCAAGCTCCTCCTTCTGAGCCTCAAGTTCTTCAGCGATCTTTTTTTCAAGCTCTGCCTGCTGAGCGCTGATTTTCTTTTGTGTCTCTTCATGAACCTGCTTTTCAAAGGCTGCAATTCTGGCATCCTGGTCTTTGGCCATCTGCTTCTTCTTTGCACCTGCCTCCTCAATAATTGAAGATGCTGCAGTTTCTACTTCACTTAATCTTTGAATAATCTGATTCATCTGCATGCCTCCTTTTTCGCACATTCATTATAGTATGATGATACAAAATTGTCATTGGCGAATTGTTTTAAAAAACTCAAATAAATTTCATATTTTTTTTGTTAATTTTTTGTCATACTGTGACGTTTTTCCTCGTTTACGATCGTTTTTGACGCGTTGACTTTTTAGTAACTATCATATATACTTCTTATATAAGAAGCTTTGTGGTTTGCAATTCCATTATTTTTTGATTTGCAGACCGCTGCAATTAAGTTTGAGGGAGGTTGGAATATGAAACATTTTGCTGTTACCATTACCAGAACCTGCGGTGCCGGTGGTACTTCCATCGCAAAGATTCTTTCCGCTCATTATGGAATTGAATACTATGACCGTATGCTGCTTCGCCTGGCTGCCGGAAACAGTGGCATCAATGAAGCAGTCTTTGCTGCAGCCGATGAGGATACAAAGAAAAGCCCACTATTTAACGCCTTTAAGAAGGTCTATAACGGCGAGCATATCCTTCCGGAAAAAAGCGAATATGCGACAAGTGATGACCTATTTGCCTATCAGGCAAAGGTTATGAAAGAATTAATCAAGGAGAACTCTTTTATTGTAATCGGAAGAGGCGGAGATTATGTATTAAAAGATTATCCTTATTTAGTTCGTGTATTCGTTCACTCTCAGTATAAGGATTGTCTTGCGCATGAAATGGAAATTATGCAGTGCAGTGAAAAGGATGCTGCCGAGCGCATCGCAAAGACAAACAAATACAGAAGTGATTATTACAAGCATTTCACCGGAAGAGAATGGATGGATGCAAGAAATTATGATCTCGTTTTGGATACAAGCCGCTATACCTACCAGCAGTGCGCAGAGATGATTGAAGCAATCGTTGCAGAGCGCATGAAAGACTGAGAGGTCGGGGATGAGATTACGCAACGTCAGAGGCGCACGTGAGGAAATGCTTGTAAATCCCTACGTGATTCAAGAGCCACAGCAGTACAAAGGACATGTTGCTGTTCAAATTTTTGGCAACAACAATCCGATCTTCATTGAGGTTGGAATGGGCAAGGGACAATTTATTACATCACTTGCTGCACTTCATCCAGAAATAAACTACATCGGAATTGAGAAATACTCTTCTGTTTTGATCCGTGCCATTGAAAAGCAGGAAGAGCTTCAGCTTCCGAATTTAAAGTTTCTTCGCTTTGACGCAGAATATCTTCCTGATATTTTTGCACCAGGCGAAATTGCTCACATTTATTTAAATTTTTCCGACCCATGGCCAAAAGACCGACATGCAAAGCGCCGTCTTACAAGCAGCCGATTTTTAGGGCTGTATGACCAGATTTTAGCAGACGGCGGTATTGTCGAATTTAAGACCGATAATCAGCCGCTATTTGATTTTAGTCTGGAATCTGTAAAAGAATCTGGCTGGACACTTCTTATGCAGACACGCGATCTTCACCATAGTGAGTTTGCTGAGGGCAATGTCATGACAGAATATGAAGCAAAATTTTCTGCCATGGGAAACCCAATCTATAAATTAGAAGCCGTTCACGATAAAAAAGCTTAATTATGCAAATTATCACAAAATGCTCCTGCCGCATATCTTGTGGCAGGAGCATTTTATTTGGAGGTCTCCATGCATTGTCATCATTTTCGCAAATTTGTTATTCGTCACAGCTGCTGTCCTTTTTTCGACTGCACTCTGTTACATTTATATCGCTGTTTTCAAACTGCCGCCAAAGCCTGTGCCCACTCAAAGAAAAAATGTTCTTCAAAGCGGCCTTGAAAATATTTTTAAATTTTTTCAAAAAAACTGTTGACAAATTAATTGAGCTATGATAGTATATAGGAGTCGCGTGAGTGACAAACAAAAAGAAGCGCCTCTAGCTCAGTTGGTAGAGCACCTGACTCTTAATCAGGGTGTCCAGGGTTCGAACCCCTGGAGGCGCATGATTTAGAAGCATCCGAGTTAATCGGGTGCTTTTTTTGTGCTATCGCAAAGCGTTCAGTTTCAAGGCGTTAAAAAAAGATGGCACAGCTACGTGCCATCTCTATTTGATTAAACCTCATCTTCGTTTGTCAGCACATCCTTCTCTATAAAAATAGGACGCTGTTTTCCCTGAATATACATTCTTGCTATATATTCTCCCATAATTCCCAAAATTAAAAGTTGGATACCTCCAATTAAAAGAATCAACGCGACAATTGTTGCATATCCCGGCACATCTACACCGCAGATCAGCCGCTGCAAAACAACCACAATAAAATAGATAACAGCAAGAAGTGACGTGAATGATCCAAGCACAGTTGCAATTTTTAACGGTGCAGTTGAATAGCCAATGATACCCTCAACCGCATACTTAAACAGTTTCCAGAAGCTCCACTTTGTCTTTCCTGCATGACGCTCCTCGGCAACATAAGGAATATAGTAAGTATCAAAGCCAACCCACGAAAAAATCCCCTTTGAAAAGCGATGATATTCTGGCATGCTTAGAATTGCATCAACCATTTTTCGTCTGCATGTGCGAAAATCACTTGCTCCATTGACAAATTCTACCTCGCTCATTTGATTAATCAGGCGATAAAATTCGCGTTTAAAGAAAGACAGACCTCTTCCTTCATTTCGCTCTTTTTGAAAAGCAGCAACACAGTCATACTCTGGATGTTCATCCAATATCTGAACCATCTCGCGCACAATTTCAGGACGCTGCTGCAAATCAGCATCAATCAATGTTACAAGATCACCCTTTGCATGCTTCATTCCTGCCAGGATTGCTGCTTCCTTTCCAAAATTACGTGAAAACTGAACGATTGTGATCGGTGTTTCTTCTCTTTTCTCATAAAACAGCTTTTTTAACTCAATCCCGGTATTATCCCTGCTTCCATCATTTACCATAACAAGCTCATACTCATAGCCACAGCCCAAAAACGCATTTACAGCTGCATCATAGAATGCTCGGACATTATCCTGCTCGTTATAGCATGGAACCACCAGTGATAATTTCATCCTGTTACCTCCTGTCTTGCCTACTTGTCTTTCACATTTAAAAACCAGATTTATCATCCATCGCAATCTGGTCGGATAGCCCCACTTTTTTGCTTCATCGCCTACTATAACACAATTATGCCCTATTGGAAAGTATATTTTACGTATTTCCTTTTCTTTTCAGCATTTTTATGTTATGATAAAGGCCAGTCTGACTGACTTATCAATGTTTCACGGTGCAAAACTGTGCCCATTATGGAAAGGTGTGAATATTGTTTATGAAAACTGTTTTACGTTCTTCTTTTTCTTTATGCCTATGCATATGTCTTCTTTTACTGCCATGCCATGCTACAAGTGCTGCAACAAAGGCTGAAATTGACACCATGCAGGCACATCTGCCTGACGAATGGCCTGATGCGCCTGAAATCACAAGCGAGGCCGCAATCCTCGTTGATATTGATACTGATACAATCCTATACGCAAAGAATGCGACAAGCTCCATGTATCCTGCCAGCACAACTAAGCTGATGACAGCCTATCTGACTCTGTCTAACACTTCTTTGGATGATATTGTCACATTTTCAAAGAACTCTATTTATAGTCTTCCAAGCGGCAGTAGCCACATTGGTATGCATATTGGGGAATCCTTAAGCGTTAGAGACTGTCTGTATGGTCTTTTACTTCCTTCAGCAAATGAAGTAGCAACTGCACTTGCTGAACATGTCAGCGGCTCTGTATCTTCCTTTGTGGAACTAATGAATAGTACTGCTGTAAATCTTGGCTGCGTAAACACAAACTTTGCAAATGCCAATGGCCTTCAGGATCCAAACCACATGACATGCGCCTACGATTTGTATAGAATTATGCTAGGCTGCCTGCAGTATTCTGATTTTATCTCTATTTCATCCACACCAGCTTATTATAGAAAGGCCGATTCCATTCTAGACCGCGATATTCCTATGGGCACTACAAATAAGCTTATTAAAAAAGATTCCGACTACTACACACCGTTTGTTGTCTGTGGAAAAACTGGCTGGACCGAGGAAGCTGGACGCTGCCTCGTTACGTATGCTTCAAAAGATGGACGCAATTTAATCTGCGTTACAATGAACACAGAAGATCCAAACCAATATAAAGACACTATCCAGCTTTTTAATTACGGATTTGACCATTTCAGTGTGGCAAAAGCTTCTGAGCAGGATCAGACCTATAGCACACAGGCGCTTATCTCTAACAGCCCGCTTGGTCTTTCTGAGCAAAATTCCTCTTTTCTGACACTGGACAGCGCTTCACGCATCACCGTGCCAGATACTGTTTCACTAGATGACCTGACACGCCGTCCCATTACAAATGAAGATGGCACACATATGCTCTCATATGAGCTTCATGGATATCCACTAGGAACTGCAATGATTATCAACCAGGTCGCACAGGACACAAGCGACCTCTATGTGGCATCTGGTAATTCATTGTCTGACGTGCTTCAGACAAAACCTTTCCACGAAATAAAAATCTGGCTTGCTGCATGCATGCTTGCTGTAATCATTTTGATTATTCTTCTCGTTGTCTTTTTAATTCGCTACAAAAAGATGAATAAAAACAATCGGCAGACACCTCCAAATCACCAATATCGTATGCAATAAATATTTTATAATACATGTAATCAATCAAAAAAAGGGCTGCGCATTAGCTTCGCAGCCCTTTTTCTGCCGCCTTCTCCATGCGGCGTTTTTTCATTAATTCTGATTTTGCCTTAATCTTTCTGGCTCCCTCTGCATCAGTAAGCTTCATTGTTTTTATCATAAAAACCTGTCCGTCACAGTGCTTTACCCTGATTTTTCCTTTTAACCATCCGTGTCTAGGACAATATGCCAAGCCAAAATACTTGCGGTTGTTATCCGAAAACCAGTTCATTCGTCTTGTGACATTTCGCCCGCATTTATAGCAGACCATTGAACTGACATTTCTTGCTTCCATTGCTTCCTCACGGCTTGGATAAAGCTGTGAGACAAACTTTGAATAACGCTCAAAAACAAGATATATCTCCTCCTGTGCATTTTTCGGAGGTCTATAATAATCTACTGATACCATGCTCTGCCAGCTCTGCTTTTCAAGCTGGCTTAACACGCAGCCTGTATAAGCTGCATCATACACAGCACGGTGAAACGGCCATTTCTTTGGCAGTGCCAGCGTCTCAATCACACTCTCAAGAGATGCACGCGCGTGACCATCCAGACAATACAGGCTGTAAAGCTTTTGAACATCATAATAAAACAAAGGGAATGCAAACGGATTTTCCATTCCAAAATAGGCAATGTTTCGCTGCAGCTCCGTCAGATCCATGTCGCCCCACGTAAAGAACACAGGATCCTTTCCACACCATTTCCAGAAGCGTTCCATCGCGTCCAAAAACGGTATGCCTTCAGCTTCTAGCTGTTTCATGCTAATGCCAACCACTTCCCGCACGCGGTAAAACAATTCTGTGTACACGCACGGCCGGATCAGGCAGCTAAAGCTGTCTGTCTGGTTTCCGTGCTCATCTAGGCGTACCGCGCCAATTTCAATCACCTCAAACGTAAGTCCTGGTGCTTCCCTATCACGCGTCTGTGCCTGATTCCATTCTAAATCTAATACAATTGAATTCATAAATAATAAATCTTTCTAATATATCCCTTATTATAGCCTTACAGTTAAGCCTCTGCGCCTGGCACAAGCATTTCCAAGCCTTCTACTCCTTCTACTGCATCGCTTATGGAGCTTGCCACATGACGAAGCGATACAAGTCTTGAGTAAAATTTTGCGTAGCCTGGCTGAACCTCACAACCGCGGCGGCCATAAAAATAACTTCTCATCATCTCCTCTGCAGCCAGTGTGATGCCGTTTCCTGCGGCCTGATCCATCGCATCCAAATATAGCTCTTGATCTGTCTGTGCCGCCAGGCCAAGGAGATATTCACCCACTCCATACATTCCGCAGTACTCTGCACACAAAATGCTGATCGTATGCTGCAGATTTTTTCTTTCCTTTTCATCTAATGTCTCAGATAACACCTGATGCAGCCTATTCATTTGTGTCAGAATCTCTGTTACTGCCGGCACCATTGCCTCATAAATCTTCTTTCCATTCTTCTCACTTGCAAGAAGCGGTGCAAATACAGCCATCTCAAGCATTGCTGTGCTTGTAACGTCCTCACCTGCAATCTGTTCACACCGTTTTTTTACCTTCGTTACAGCAGCCTCATCAAAATGATTCAGATATAGTGAAGCCAGTTCCTCGAAACCATCCTCCAAAAAACCACACAATACATTTTCCATCAGCTTTGCCGTATCATTCTCTCCATTTTTTTCCATATCAAGATCAGGATGCAAAAGCGGCAGCAATTCATCTGTAACCATCTGTGTATTTAAAGAATCCTGTGCCTGAAGATATTTCATCACGCGTGAAAAATTCAGATACAGATATAAAAAGCTTTCCGTTAGCAGCAGATGCTTTGCTTCCAAAATATCTGGCTCGTAGCCGCTGACACTATTTTGATCTGTCACCTGTGACACAGGTGCAAACTCCCAATAAGACCGTAAATGAGGAAAATCAAGTCCCTGCTTTTCACGATACTGTGCCTGTGGCAAACGCCTCGATGCATCACGGCGCATCTGCATCAGATTTTCACGATATTTATCTGGCTGGCCAAAACACTCTTCCTCAAAATAGTCGAGCACATCGGTGATTCGGTCATCACTGATATCAGCAGTCTCATTGCTGTAAAGCCATACAAAATCACTTACAGCATCTTTTAGACGGTGCATAGAATGCTGTGCATGCTTATACATCACCTGATCTAACGCAAGCTTCAGTACAACAGCAGCCTTCTCATAATTCCCCTTTGCAATCAGTCTGTTTCCCTCTTCCTGAAGTGCACGAAAGTCCCAGTTTTCATCATTATACTCCTCGTACCACAGATCTGTCTTACAACTGGGACAAAAATGAGGATTTCCCCAAAAATGTGTATGGCAATTCCTGCATCTTCCCATTTGTATCACTTCCTTTCTTATTTCTTCTTTACCTTGAATAGTCACATTTTAGCACAAATGAATAAAAATAGCAATGCAAGCACTTTCTATTTAAAACGGATTGTGCTATTATGATGACAGTTCATATGTCAACCCATTAAGATGTCAATTTGATATCAATTTTAGGAGGTAAATTATGCAATTGAAGGAAATTGAAAAGCTGGCAGCTTCTGTCATGGAAAAGGCAGTTGATGCAAAAGAAGTAGCTGGTGTCAACCTGCTTGTTTTAAAAGACAAAGCGCCTGTATTGTCGCTTCAGGCTGGCTACGCTGATCTGGAAAATAAGGTTTTAATGGCAGACGATACTATCATGCGCCTGTACTCCATGAGTAAACCAGTTACAGCAGCCTGCATGATGATTTTAATGCAGCGCGGTCTTGTTGATTTGAATGATCCGGTATCAAAATTTATTCCGGCTTTTGCAAATCAGACTTACGTAAACGGCAATGCACTTTCCCTTGTACAAAGACCGATGACCGTGCATGATCTTTTATTTATGACCTCTGGCCTTTCCTATGGAAGCGATTCTGCTGCTGGAAAAGCGACATCTGATCTTTTTGCAGAGATGGATGCACGTCTTTCTACAAAGGATGCTATGACAACACGTGAGTTTGCCGACCGCGTTGGAAAAAATCCACTCGAATTTGAGCCGTCCTCTAACTTTATGTACGGTGTTTCCGCTGATATTCTTGGTGCACTGATCGAGGTAATCTCTGGAATGAGTTTTGCTGAATTTTTAAAGAAAGAGATCACAGATCCTCTTGAGATGCCAGATACAGGCTTTTTCGTTCCTGCGCAAAAGCAGTCTCGTCTTTCTAAGGTTTATGCACGCACTGAAAATGGATTAACACTTTATACAGGAGATCATCTGGCAATCAAAAATAAAATGGATACCCTTCCGGCATTTCAGTCAGGCGGTGCCGGTCTTGTTTCTACATTAAAGGATTACGCAAATTTCGGCACCATGCTGCTTAACGGCGGAAACTTTAAGGGACGTCAGATCTTAGAGCCAGAAATTGTACGCTATTTCACACAGGGAACACTGCAGCCTTGGCAGCAGGAGTCACTGTCTCGCGGCTGGGGCGGTCTTGAGGGCTATAGCTATGGCAATCTGATGCGCGTTATGAAAGACCCTTCTAAGGCAATTATGTACACAACACTTGGCGAGTACGGCTGGGATGGATGGCTTGGACCTTATTTTTCCAATCATCCAGGCTGCAATATCACTTTCCTTGCTGGTATTCAGCTTACAGATGCCGGTACTACACCAACCGTAAGAAAGCTTAGAAATGTCGTTTTACCAAATCTTTTGAATAACAGGTGATGGAACCTATGAATGAACTGATTTCACAGGCTGCTGATTTTATTAGCAGCCTGCTGCCGTTTCTCAATAGTATAAATATTGTCGGTCTTCTTTTATCATTTGTCTCACTAGTATTATCAGTACTTTTATGCTTTTGGGGCTATCGCCTGTTTACCTGCTTTGCAGCCGGCATAGGCTTTGTAACCGGCGCCTTTTTAGGATTTTTCCTGTCTGGTCATTTTACAGATGAGTTATGGATTATTCTTTTAAGCGCACTGATTCTTGGTCTTATACTTGGCTTTTTAGCAACCAGGCTAATTCTTTTATCCACATTTTTTGTCGTCTTTATTCTTGTTTCAGTCTTTTCATGCGGTCTTCTTGTTTCATTTGTCACATCACTTTCAAACGTGATGGCCGGCATAATCAGCTTGATTCTTGGAATTGTCGCTGGTGTGATCTGTATAAAACTGCAAAAACCTATCATAATTCTCGTCACTGCCTTTTGCGGTGCACTCGGCACGGTACAAATTTTATTTCAGCTTTTAAAATTTGAACAGATTACAATCTTTTACGGTGCTTTCTTATCACTTGCTATGATCGGAAGCATTGTCCAGTTTTTAAGTACAAGGCGAGACGCATAAAAAAGTGCGCGTAAAAAATGATTTTTTCATCTTTTACACGCGCTTTTTAATATTATAAAATCTTTTAATCTTTTTCCAACAAATATCCTACATTTCGCACTGTGCGGATCATCGAACCTTCCTCGCCAAGCTTTTGACGCAGCGTTTTAATATGCATATCGAGTGTACGGGACTCTCCTTCAAAATCGGTTCCCCACACACGTTCCATGATTACCTCTCTTGTCAGTACCATGCCGCAATTAGCCATAAGAAGCTTCAAAAGCTCATACTCTTTAAATGTAAGCTCGCAGTTTTCTCCCTTTACCATCACGAGATGACGCTCATCATCTAATACCAGATTTCCAACCTCAAGACGCTTTGTCTGCGCACCTGCACTACGGCGAAGCAATGCCTTCACACGCGACAGCAGTTCCATAATGCCAAATGGCTTTGTCATATAATCATCTGCTCCTATGTCAAGCCCACGCACCTTATCAAGCTCTGTAGTCTTTGCCGTTACCATCATAACTGGCAAATGCTTTGTCTGCGGCATTGCCCTAAGCTTCTTTACAATTTCTAAGCCATCCTCATCCGGCAGCATAACATCAAGCAAAAAAAGATCTGGCGTTTTCTTTTCCAATCTCTCGTAAAGTGCTTTTGCATCCTCAAATTCTTCAATTTCAAAACCGCCGCATTTAAGTGCATATGCCTCAATCTGACGAATATCATTGTCATCCTCTACAATAAAAACTAGTGCCATCTTATTACCATGCCTTTCCGCAAAATTTTGCTTATCTTTTGTGCTTTTGCTATTTTACTTTGACATCATTAAGTCACTACTATACTGCTTCTTTTTTAATTTTACATCTTTTTTATGTAAATTCAATGTAAACTTTCCATCTTATTATACATTACTTTGAAAGACCTGCTTCAAATGTCTCCTCGTGAAATCCATTCACATTAGGGTCTTGTTATAAATATTTAGTAGCGTGAACTGTAACTGCAAACATCAGCCCTTAAAATGTAACTCCCGTATGAATGCGCGAAAAGTGTGATGGTCGGAAGAAATTTGTACACTGCACAAAGCGTGTTTGGCTGTATGAGGTATTTCCATTTGTCAGTGTCAACCTAATCTCTATGATATTATCTGGTTCTTCTTCTGTTCCATTCCACCGAAATGAAAGATCCTCTATCCAAAATCCCTGATAAAAATTTTCATCAAATGTCCAGTCTGTGCCTTGTGACGAACTATCCTTCACAGGATAATAATATAGCGAAAAACGCCCCTTTCCATCACCAGAAGCTTCACTTTCCATGCGCACAGGATTTCCATTTGCTGAGTAAAAGCAGATTGTTTTCCACCAATCATCACCACTTGATTCACCCCCCAGACAAAGCAATGCTCCATCTGCACTTGCTAATGAAAGCTCTCCTTGTGCCTTATCAAGAATTGTGTCACTGACTACAATTGCCCTTGATAAAGATTCCATCCTGTAAAACGCATTCATTGCAGCAGAAACTGCAGTTGTTGCTGCCAGTAAAAACATACCAGTCAGCGCAAATGTAACAATAACCTCAACAAGTGTGCTTCCGCGCCTATTGTCTTTTATCTTCTTCACTGCTCATCACCTCCATCTGACATGGCTGATGAACGATTTTCATATCCAGTTGTTCCATCTCCAAAGTAAAAGATTGATGCATTTTGCCTGCTGTAGCTGCTCCATTTAGTATTTAATGTAAAGCTGCCGTCTTCTCCAGAAAAAACACAGCTTACAGATTCCGTATTTGTCGGGCTAGTCCTGTTTTTATAATAGTCTCCTATTAGCTCCTGTTCTTCTTTTCGTATATCTACAGAACGTGCAATAAGATTTCCCGAAACTTTCAAAGACTTTTGAAACATCAGCATTATTATCATCAGCAGCAAAAATGCCACGATGACGCCTACTAAGCTTACACCCTTTTTATTGTTTACGCATCTTTGACTTAGTCGTTTATACTTAGTCTGCCTTCTGCCTGTCATTTTTTTAATCATATCCCGCATCACCTACCTTCGCTCTGAGCGGATCCAATAAAGAGTATCCTGCACATCCTCATTTTGATTCTCATCATCCGCTGCATAAGCAGTATAAGCATTATAGATTGTAGTAACAAAAAATGGCATGTTATGATATATGCAGTGCACCGTTATATAAAGTGATGCATCCGTATAGCCATTTTCTCCCTCCTCCCAGCTAAGCGTTGCCTGCGCTGACAGCTCATTTGCCTGATTCAGTGCACTGCTGTCCAATGAAAATGTCTGTTCTTCACCAGATGGCCAGCTTCCTGAAGTGATCTTGCTGTTGACAAATTCTAAGATAGTTCCATTAGCCTGTGTTTTTTCCTGCTGTGATGGTGTCACCGTTAACTCTTTTTCCAGCTCATCTGCAAGTGATACAGCAAGTATTCTTGACTGCTCCTGATCCTTTACTCGTCCTGCATTTTGTGTCATAACTGAGGAGGCCAGAAGAAGTGCAAGCGACATCATAACAAGAACTGCCATGATACACACCACAATAATCATCGCTATTCCCTCTTGTCCATTTCTTTGTCTGTGCTGTTTCATGGCAGTCTCCTTCCCCAAGCTTGTATATCGGTATCTTACCACTATGAAGCATCTGCTGTCAATCAATCTACATAAACGCAAATAAAAACCAGTGGGGACAAACAAAATATTACTGTTCTTTGTGTTACACCCACTGGTTTTTCATGCTATTTAGTTTTCTTCTACGTTTTTCGCGGCAATATACACACTTGCTGTCTGCGGTCCTACAGTCACATGAAGAATACCATCCTCGGCACGCTCCATAACTTCACCGACATTGTAGGTTGACTGTGTTGTCTGGATCACACGCTTTAAACATGCATTTTCCAAAATACCAATCTGCCATATTGGAAGATCTACTGTAAGCGTCTCTCTTCTATTATTAATAAGAATAACTGCCTGCAGCTTTTTATTAAATCTGCCATAGCAAATCCAGTGAGAACCGCTTGCAATCGACTTATAGGAACCACTTCTAAAGCACTCATATTTTTTGTGGATACGAATCATATCCTTATGAAACTCTATAAGTTCCCAATCTTGTTTTCCCCACGGATAAGATCTTCTGTTGTCTGGGTCAGTCCAGCCAACCATACCAGCCTCATCTCCATAATAAACAGTTGGTGCGCCTGGCCAAGTCATCTGCATGACAACTGCCTCGCGAAGAATGCACTTTTCCACATTTTCATTTGCGGCTTTAGCGCCCTTTGTCGCAATACGTCCGACAGTGCTGTTTGTTCTTGTAAGGAAACGAGAATGATCATGATTTGACAGCTCATTCATAGCAACGTCTAGTGACTGGCGCTGGAACTTGCTCATATTGTGTTCCATTGTACGGAAAAACTTGTCTCCATTTCCATACCATTCAGCCTGAAACTCATCACTATGCTTTTCCATACCTGTCAAAAACCATGTGATTGGCTCCATAAACGCATCATAGTTCATGACTGTATCCCACTGATCACCGCGCATCCAGCTGCTTGGATCACCATAGTGCTCAGCCAAAATAATTGCCTCTGGATTTGCTTTCTTGACAGACTTTCTAAAATCCTTCCAGAACTGGTGATTAACACCAATACTATGACCAAGATCTGCTGCCACGTCAAGACGCCAGCCATCTACATTATAAGGTGCACTGACCCATTTTTTTCCTATACGAAGAATATAGTCATATAACTCCTTTGAACCCTCATAGTTAAGCTTTGGCAGTGTATCATGTCCCCACCAGCCCTCATAATTCTTATTATATGGCCACACGCCTCCAGTAAAACCAAAAAAGTCGTGATATGGGCTTGACTCAGATACATATGCACCTGGCTCATATCCTTTTTGTCCTTCATAAATACACTCTCTGTCAAGCCATTTATTGAAGGAACCACAGTGATTGAATACACCGTCAAGAATAACCTTCATGCCTCTTGCATGAATTTCTTTTACAAGCTCTGCAAAATATTCATTTGATGCCTCTAAATTTTCTTTAGAGGTCACACGGCAGATATAACGACTTGCCTTTTTGTTTTCCTTCTCATCCTCTTTAAGAAGCTCGCCCTCATCCTTTTTGATAACTGCAAAATGCGGATCAATATAATCATAATCCTGAATATCATATTTGTGATTAGACGGAGAGACAAACAGCGGATTAAAGTAGATAACCTCAACGCCAAGCTCCTGTAAATAGTCAAACTTTGCGCGCACACCCTGAAGATCACCTCCATAGAAACGTCCAATATCAAGATTTGCCGGAAGACTATCCCAATCAGTTACGCGCTCACTCTGTGATCCTACATAGTAATACTCACCTGAGAGAACATCATTGGAAGGATCTGCGTTATAGAAACGATCCACATAAATCTGATAAAATACTGCACCCTTTGCCCACTCTGGCGTATGAAAGCCCGGTGTGATTCTAAATGCATACTTCTGGCGCAAATTCGTTGTACATCCTAATTTATTATAATAACAGATATCTCTACCTTTTTCGATCTCGAAGTAATATAGATAAGACGTACTTCCAACGCTTATCTGTGTCTCATAAAAGTCAAACAAACCTTCTGTTCTGACCTTTTCCATTTTGATTTCACTTTTTCTTGAAATCAAATAGACATTGTCCACGTTATTGGCCAATGTCCGAAAGCGGATGACAACAGAGTCGCCCGCCTCCGGCTCTGCCGGAGTACGGTAATCTTCTGTTTCATCACAAAATAATGCATTTTTTACTAATATATCACTGAACTGCATTTTTTCGTGGCTCCTTTAATCGTGCGTTATTATCTGCCTTCTGACGGCATACCTGACATGAGAGATGTTTGCTCTGCACCCGGCTCTGGAAGCTCCCTTCCATCAAAGATTGCCTCAAACTCCGCGCTTCCAATTTTTTCACGCTCGATTAATACCTGTGCACAGCGGTGAAGCACATCCATATGCTCAGTAATAATCGTCTTTGCCTGTGCATATGCCTCATCAATAATACGCTTCACTTCTATATCAATTTCTCTGGCAACATCTTCGCTGTAGCTTCTTGCATGTCCCAGATCTCTGCCGAGAAATACTTCTTCCTCACCGCTGTCCTCATAGTTGATGGTTCCAAGACGTTCTGACATACCATATTTTACAACCATTGCACGGGCTGTCGCTGTCGCCTGCTTGATATCCTGTGATGCTCCTGTTGTGACATCGCCAAATATCAATTCCTCGGCAACACGACCACCAAATGCTACGATAATATCTTCTTCCATGCGCTTCTTTGTCATAAACATCTCATCCGCCTCTGGAAGCGGCATTGTGTAGCCTGCCGCACCCATTCCAGTTGGAATAATTGAAATGGTGTGTACCTGACTTTCATGCGGCAATACATGGAACAAAATTGCATGGCCTGACTCATGGTATGCTGTGATGCGCTTTTCCTTGTCGCTGATGACCTTAGAGTGCTTCTCTGCACCAATTCCCACCTTAACAAAGGACTGCTCTATATCGCGCTGGCTGATGTAGCCCTGTTTGCTCTTTGCCGCATTGATCGCAGCCTCATTCATCAGATTTTCCAGATCTGCTCCGGTAAATCCTGCTGTTGTCTGCGCAACACGTCTTAAGTTTACATCTGAGCCAAGCGGCTTATTCTTTGTGTGTACCTTTAAAATTTCTTCTCGTCCCTTTACATCTGGACGTCCTACTGCCACCTTACGGTCAAAACGTCCCGGACGAAGGATAGCAGGATCAAGAATATCGACACGGTTTGTTGCTGCCATAACGATGATTCCCTCATTGACACCAAAACCATCCATCTCTACGAGCATCTGGTTTAATGTCTGCTCTCTCTCATCATGACCGCCGCCAAGACCTGTTCCTCTTCTTCTGGCTACGGCATCGATCTCGTCAATAAAAATGATGCAAGGTGCATTTCTCTTTGCCTGTTCAAACAAATCTCGTACACGTGATGCACCGACACCGACAAACATCTCTACAAAGTTTGAACCAGAGATTGAGAAAAATGGCACGCCCGCTTCACCGGCAACTGCCTTTGCAAGCAATGTTTTTCCTGTTCCCGGAGGGCCTACTAAAAGGATACCCTTTGGGATTCTGGCGCCAAGGCTTGTGTACATATTTGGATTTTTAAGAAAATCCACCACTTCCTCAAGTTCTTCCTTCTCCTCTTGAAGACCGGCAACATCCTTAAATAAAACTTTCTTGGAGCCGCCTGTTTCCATAACAGCTCTGCTTCTTCCGAAGTTTGCCATGCTCTGACCGCCTCCGCTACCACCTCCCGGTGCTGCCATACGGCCTGTCATTGCTACGAACACAAAGCTTATTCCTATGACTAAAATAAGTACAGGAAGAAGTGTATTTAGAAAATAATTTTCTTTAACTGCTGTCAGGGTAACTTTTATACCGTTATCCTGCAGACGGTCTAACTCAGCATTGACATCTGATACGAATACACGATATTCTGTCGATGAACCACTGACAAAAAACAACACACTGCCCGTCGGCACCTTCGCATTTTGTTCAATCTGTGCCTGAGCGATTTTTTCTTCTTCCACAAATGAACGATACTGCGAGTATGTTACATTAGTCTGCGTATAAAGAGAACGCTGAAAGAAGAAAATTAGTGCAATTACAATTGCAATAATAATGGTATATGCGATTATTCCATTTGACTTTTTCAATTTACTCCTCGTTTCTGCAAATATTTACTCAGTCTCAACCACACCTACATACGGCAGATTACGGTACAGCTGATCATAGTCTAATCCGTAGCCAACTACAAACTCATCCGGTACCTGAAAACCTGTATAGTCGACATTTACATCATCAACCTCGCGGCGCTCTGGCTTGTCAAGAAGAGTACACAGACAAATGCTGGATGGCTTTCTCTCGTTTAAGATCTTCATCAGATGGCTGAGTGTTCTTCCAGAATCAATAATATCCTCAACTACCAATACATCTCTTCCCTCAATAGACTGATCCAGATCCTTGACAATCTTTACGATACCGCTTGACTTTGTACCAGCACCATAGCTTGATACGGACATAAAATCCATAGTTACTGGAACGGTAATTCTCTTTGCAAGTTCACACATAAAAAATACACCGCCCTTTAATACACAAATCATGTGAACCGTCTTTCCCTCATAGCGTTTGCTGATCTGCTCTCCCAGCTCGCGGATTCTCTTGTCGACTTCTTCTTCAGAATACATTACACGAATCTTATCTCCCATTTTTGCACTCCTCTGCTTTTTTATTTTTATAGTTTTGAGTCAATTTTCTGACTATCGTATGCGATGATCACTGCACTGTTCTAACTTCAAGCACCAGCCTTGTATGTTTGGTGATTTTACAATCTTCGGCCATGCGAACTCCTGCAATCCACAAAACACGGCTTCCAGATGCCAGAATAGGAATCTGATCCCGCTTTGCAGCAGGAATTTTAGCATTAATCATGCAGTCGGAAAGCTTTTGCGTATTACCCTTTGCATCAATGCAAATACGATCTTTAGGCCTTCTTTTACGCATAAGCAACCCTTCTTTTATTGTATCATAATCGAACCAGTTTACACAACAAGTTTGTGGAATTTTTTTCTCACAAACGGGGAAAATTGAGTAAACAGCCTTACCAATTTTGCTGTTTGGTGATTGTAAATCCTGATTTTCTTCTTTATGCTCTGAAAAGCTCTCTTTTTCTATGATTAAAAACTCATATTGAATACGTGCCTTACGTCTTTGCGGCAGATTTACCATGCTTCCTGTGCGCTTTGACAAAAGCCCTATAACAGATTCAATATGTGTCCTAGTTATATCTTTTACGCCTCCTGTATGTGAAATTGCCTCCTGAATCAGATATCGCTGTAAAATTGGTTTTTGTAATTTAAGCTCTTTGACAGGAAGCATCATTTGCTTATGCAAGACACAATTCCATGACGAAAAAAGTGCTTGTGCCTGATCTCTAAGATATTCCTCTGCCTCAGAAAAATCACCCGCAGCACATGCTATGTGCTCAGCAGCCTGCGCATTATATTCACTTGAAAGAAGCGGCAGAAGCCTGTTTCTGATACGGCTTCTGAGATAGTCATCTGTCAGGTTTGTCTCATCAATGCACCATTCCTGCCCACTTTCTATAAGCCATGCTTCAATCTCCTCTCTTCTCATACCTAAAAGCGGACGCACGACAACGATATCTCCCTTGTCTGACAAGCTGCGCTTACAAGGTATTCCGCTACATCCACGAATCCCGCTTCCTCGCAGCAGATTCATTAGCACTGTCTCAGCCTGATCATCCATATGATGTGCCACTGCAATTACAGATGCACCGCGTTTTTTTGCTTCATACTCAAATGTTTCATAACGGACACGACGCCCTGCCTCCTCCTCAGTCAGATGATGCTTCGCTGCAAGAGCCGGCACATCACATCTTTTTTCAACAAACTCAATTTCTTCTTTTTCGCAAAGCTGTCTTGAAAACTTAAGATCATGCTCTGCTGACTCACCACGTATGCCGTGATGAACATGAATTGCTGTTATTGAAAGATTATATACTTGCTGCAATCGTTTTAGTACCAATAAAAGACAGACAGAATCTGCGCCTCCTGACAAGCCTATGATGACATGATCACCGAAGGAAAACAGCTTTTTTTCATCAATGTATTGCTTGATTTTATCTATAAATTTATCGTGTGGAATCATTTTTATCTCCTTTATTTTTTCCAGAAACCAGCTACAAGCACTGTTCTGTCGTCTCTGGCATTTTTTGTATTTCCTGCAAATGCCAAGATTTTTTTTGCAATCTCCTTTGGATTGTTTTCGTCTAGCTTTTCACAAAAGCGGCACATCGTCTCCTCCTTATCGTAGCCAGGTATTTCTTCTAGCACACCATCACTAACCATAATAATAATATCTCCATCCTTTAGACGAAGTATTTTTTCCATCGGTGCGTGCTCCTGCAATATTCCTGCCGGCATACTGTCTGCACCAACCTGCATCGTCTGTGTGCCGTGCTTTAAAAAAGTGACGGCTGCACCGGATTTTGTAAGCTCGCATATACCGTTTGCACAGTCAATAACTGTTAAATCAATTGTGACAGGATGTTCCTTTGCCTGAATCATCAGTGCACTGTTAATCACACGAATGAGAAGTGACGGCGAATAGCCTGCCTCGCAAAGTGATTCTGCAAGCTCTGTGACTCCCGCACTTTCCTTTCCTGCAATACTTCCGCTTCCCATTCCATCGCATAAAAGAAGAACCTTTTTTGCATTTGACAGCTCCATGCACGAAAAGCTGTCTCCTGAAATATCATTTCCGCTTTTACAGCTAGATGCAGTGCCAAAAAGCACAAAGTATGGACACTCCTCTTCAAAACGAACCCAACGCGTCACTGATGATACAAGAAGCGGCTGATTTGCACACAGCACCATGCGTTTGCCAAGAACCTCTTCAATGCGCTCGCAGACGAGCTTCATTGAAATACAGCGTGCACTTTTGGCACTGAGCGCCATAATTAGCTGTCTGGCTCCATTTTTATTTTCAGTCATGTAGATTCGCTTTGCCTCTACACCTGCCCATAGCAGCTTCTTTTCCAGATTCTCACGCACAGCTCCGGACAACTCTTCTTTTTCCTGCATCTGCCCGACTGTTTCCAAAAGCATCTGCGCACACTCAAAAAATTGTTCTGACAAAAGCTGACGCAGTTCAAGATAACGTATGCGCCAGTCAGTTTCAAATGGATCCTTTGCTACATCTTCTTCACGATACATAGAAGAAAGCTGCGAAAAGGTCTGCGCCAATGCCTGCAATCCTTCTCCTGCCATATCTTCTACCGCAGCCTGCCACACTGGTATGCTTTCTTGTTCATTAAATCCACAATCTTCCTTAAGCAAATTTTGTTTTTGCGGACAGGTAAGTTTTTCAGGAAGCAATAAAAATACAACACCAACTGCCAAAACAGACTCCATCGTCTGAAATAAAATAGCCGGAGAATATACAATTCCAACGCCAAAAGCTGCCGCTGCACATGCTGTCACGCTGGCCATCCTGCCTAAACTGCGAAATGCACCGGAGAAAATTCCAAGAAGACACAATATGCCAATCTGCGCTGCCTCACCGCTCACAAGAGAAAGCATAATTCCACTTATGCTTCCAGCAATTGCACCTGCTCCTGGTCCAAACCTATATCCGAAAAAAAGTGCACTAAAAAGCAGCACTACCTGTATAACCAAATATGTTGTCTGCCCACTTCTTAAAACAACAAAAAGCATTCCGCCAATCATAAAAAAAATCAGGCAAAGCCGCCCTATGCCCATTTTTTTTACCTGATTATTTTGCCATCTTTCCAGACCTTCCACTTGCTTTCGACCTCCATTTCTGAAAACACAATTGTTTATCAGCTGCTCTTTTTATCATAGCTTAGTTTTTTTGAAATGTCTGTCGAAAAGACGGTGCGATAAAAAAAAGTGCCGCTTCGCGTTTCCACGATACGGCACATCATTCACCCTTAAATATGATCTCGTTTTTATGGATCAAGCCTAACTTTTCCTTTGCATACCATTCAGCAAATTCATCGGTTTTCATGTACTCGCTGTACTCATCGAGTTCTTTGCTTCGCGCCTCTTCCTCGGCAATCTTTTCCTCGAGGAGCTGCTGCTGTGCCAGATTCTGGGCGTTTTGCTCTGCCAAACTGTTTCCACCAATCCAGGTCATCACGCTTAACAGTACTACTGTCACAAGTGCCAGTGCGATCCATTTGCGATTGGCTCTCCTTCGGGCTGCCATCTTTCCTGTCAATATTCTCACCTCTCTTATTGCGGCTATGTTTATCCTCTCTTTTTATCATACTTTCTTTTTGTGTCTTTTTCAACCTCTTTTTTTCCATTTTTCGCCTCTCCAGACGTTTTTTTCGCCATGCGTGGCATCTTCTTTGCATTTTAAGTCGTTTTTTTCTAATCTTACAAAACAAACTGCCTGTCAGCTTTGCCGGACCAAGCTGATACAATGCCATCCCAGCTGCAATTCCAATCAGAGAAAAGAGTCTCGGTGTTCCATTATTCTCCCGAAATAAAAGACCAAACATCAAAAAACTGCCAAACGTCCAAAACAATACATCCTGCACGTCCAAAAGAAGCTTTGGCTGACGAAATACACGGCGAAAAAAAATAATCGGCTCGTAGCCAAGCCGCATCAAAAATCCTAGCAGAAATGACCGCATAAAAAACACAAGCTCGCCTGCAACACCTCCGATTACCTTAGCAGCCTCTTCCAAAATGATTCCCCCTGACTCTGGCCTTTTTGCTCCTGATATTCCAGACTGTTCACACAGCCCTCCACCTCAATGATCCCCTTGTCTAATGCCAGCTGCTTCATATGAAGACCATCACCACGTATCTCTAGTGCCTTGTCTGTCGTATTAATTTGTATGATATGTTCGTCATACGCAATCACATCAGTTACACCGGTGATTTTTAGGCTCCTTCTGTGCTCTAAAATCAGACAGTGTTCGCGCTCAATATATTCCTGATCTTGATTTTGTTCCAAAAAAAGACCCCCTAACAATCGGATTTTCCGGTATACCGGTCTATTCCAATATATTAGGGAGCCGCTGATATTATGCTATTGCTCTTAAAGATATTCAAACATTTCCTTTGCATCTTCTTTACGGATTGTCTCCTGCACACTCGTGATACGCACCTTAACTGTTTTATTACCAAAGGCAATCTCTATAACATCTCCAACCTTCACGTCTGCGCTCGCTCTTGCCACTTTATCGTTAAGCATAACGCGTCCGCTGTCACAAGCTTCATTAGCTACCGTTCTGCGCTTAATGATGCGAGATACTTTCAGATACTTATCCAAACGCATATTAATCTCCTTCTAGTTAAAATTCCCCCTACAACGCAAATGCATTTTAGGGGGAATTTTTGCACGTTTTTCGCTCAGATTTTAAAAATCATTACGCGTTAATTGCATCCTTTAATGCCTTTCCAGCCTTAAACTTCGGGTTCTTAGATGCTGCGATAGTCATGGTCTCACCACTTCTCGGGTTTCTTCCCTCTCTCTCTGGACGCTCTGCTACCTCAAAAGTTCCAAAGCCAACCAACTGCACCTTATCTCCAGCCTTTAATGCACCTTCCACTACTGCTGTGAAAGCCTCAATTGCCTTCTCTGCGTCAACCTTCTTTAATCCAGCCTGCTCTGCAACTGCTGCTACTAACTCCTTCTTGTTCATTTGAAACTCCTCCTTACATCTCATACGGTAAGACCAGCAAAATATCCTTTTGCTAAAACTGACTTTTGCTTTCTCTTACACGCTTTTTTCCTCATTTTGCATATCTTTTTTAATGCTTTTTTACTGTAACACACGTTATAAGGTTTTTCAAGTCCTAAAAGAAAAAAGTTATGCAGCGGTTCACCTTAATCACGGTGCTATGTCACGAAAGCCCTACGGTGCCTCACCCCTCCATTTGCTTTCCCAAGAAGGAAGCTGCGCAGGCAGCTGCTTTATATTCTGTCTCGCTAAAATGAGTCTGATTTTCGCGGCTATATAAAATGACAGCACCTATACAGTCTCCCTCGCAGCAAATCGGATAGATGGCCTGTGCACTGTAGCTGTCTTCGTCTCCGCTTATCAGCGGAATTGTCTTTTTATCTAATCCGGCCTGGATGCTGTTTTCGCGATTGATGATCATTTCTTCGAGCTGCCTACTTATTGTTTTTCCAAGGAGTTCTCTTTTTCCGCCGCCTGCCACCGCAATGATCTGATCGCGGTCAGACACTGCTACCTTTTGATTCATGGTCTGCGCAACAGACTCCGCATATTGTTTTGCAAAGCTGCCTAACTCCATCATTGGAGAATATTTTTTTAGAATAATCTGCCCTTCCCTGTCTGTAAAAATTTCAAGCGGTGTGCCTTCTGCAAGACGCATAGTTCTTCTTATTTCCTTTGGGATCACTAGTCGTCCAAGTTCATCCACACGGCGCACAATTCCTGTTGCTTTCATATTTTCCAATTCCTCCTGATTTGTATTTCTAATCATTTTAACTATTCCATATTTTGCGTTGTATGGGTAGTATATGGAAAACAGGAAATTTTATACGCAGCAAAAATTACATTGGGTGACCATGGTCACAGTGCGTACACAACAGCCTCATATGGTCTGAGTGTGGACTCGTCTGTATCCTTGTAATTCTGGATAAGGATGTTCTTTGCTGCATGAATCTTTTCCTGAAGCTCTGCCGGGATGGCAGCATTTGTGTCGGAATCGTTGCAAAGTACAAGCAGCTGTTTATCACCGAGTGTTCTGGTATATGCGTAAATCTGCGGATGATCTGGAATCAATACGTCATACACACCGTTCACCATAACTTCGTTTGTATGGCGAAGTGCAATCAGCTTTTTATAATAAGCAAAAACAGAATCTGGATCGTTTACCTGTGCGGCTGCGTTGATTGTTTTGTAGTTTTTATTTACCTGCAGCCATGGTGTGCCTGATGTAAAGCCGCCATTGTCAGATGCGTCCCACTGCATTGGTGTACGTGCATTGTCACGTCCAACTGCCTTGATATAGCCCATAACTGTTTTGGCCGGGATATTTTCTTTTGTTGTAAGCTCTTTGTAAGCATTGAGACTTTCAATATCACGATAATCTGCGATATTTTCCATGTAGGCATTTGTCATGCCAAGCTCCTCACCCTGATATACATATGGCGTACCCTTCTGAAAATGAGTCATAGTTGCAAGCATCTTGGCTGACAGCTCACGGTACTGCTCACTATCATTTCCAAAACGTGAAACACATCTTGGCTGATCGTGATTAGACAAAAACAAACTGTTCCATGCGCATCCCTCTAAGTCCTTCTGCCACTTTGTAAAGTTTGCACGCAGCTCTGGCATAGTCATTGCCTCACCGTCCCACTTTCCATGATGGCACGGTTTCAGCGCACTTCCTGAAACATGCTCAAACTGGAAAATCATATCAAGCTCGCTACCATCAATGTTTGCATATTTCTTTGCCTGCTCAGCATTTACGCCAGGACACTCACCTACAGTAATCAGACGATACTTAGACAGCACCTTTTTGTTCATCTCACGCAGATATTTGTGGATGTTTGGGCCGTCACAGCTTGTGTTTCCAGTGTAGCCATTTCCATTCTCCGGTCCATCCGGCAAACCAGGATACTTGGAAATCATACTGATTACATCCATACGGAAGCCATCGATTCCCTTGTCGCACCACCAGGTCATCATCTTAAAGACTTCCTCGCGAACCTTCGGATTATCCCAGTTTAAATCTGGCTGCTTACGGGAGAAGGAGTGAAGATAAAACTGACCTACACTCTCTACATACTCCCATGCTGAACCGCTAAAGCATGACTCCCAGCGGTTAGGCGGATTGCCGTTCTTGTCAGGATCTGCCCACATATAATAATCATGGTACGGATTATCCTTGCTCTTCTTGCTCTCTATAAACCATTTATGCTCATCGGAGGTGTGATTAACAACAAGATCCATCATAATTTTTATATTAAGACTATGTGCCTTCTTTAGCACGCGATCAAAATCGTCCATGGTTCCAAAATCGTCCATGATATCCTGATAATCACTGATGTCATATCCATTATCATCATTAGGAGATTTATAAACCGGAGACATCCAGATCACGTCAATGCCAAGCTCTGCCAGATAGTCAAGTTTCTCATAGATACCCTCTAAATCACCGATTCCATCTCCGTTTGAATCCTTGAAGCTTCTCGGATAAATCTGATAAACTACCGCATTTTTCCACCATTTTTCGTTCATATGCTTCATAACCTCTTTCTACTAAATACTGTCTTTTATTTTAACATGATACTTATTCTTAATCTAATGCTGTCAAAATCTCCTTCACTGCTCCAAATACATCCTCTGGTGCATTAAGAAGTGTGAGCTGATCAAGCAAATATGCATCATTTCTTGATCCCTTCTTCTGGGCGATTGCATAGATCTGATCCTTTAAGCTAAACTCGATCTCTGCGCGATTTAACAGTTCGAAGATACGCTCAACCTGATGATTATCAGCAAGTGCAGTATTGTATGTAACGACTGTAATCTCACTTTCAATATCCTGCATAGGAAGAATTATTGTTGTGCACTGCTTGGCGCTGTCATAAGAAGTCTCAAGCGTCTCATATGTGCCGTCTGCTTTCTTTTTCTGTGCCGTCATGCCTTGTGCTGTACCTGCAAATACAAGTTCATATGCACGTTCTGCTAGCATTCCTTCCTTCTTTGTCTTTTCTGGTGTGATCGTAAGAACAGCCTCATCGCCCCACTTATATGTAAATGTGGTTGAGCACCAAACATTATCGGTTGCTTCTTCGTCAAGTCTAAAGCTTCCGTCTGCACCTGCTGCCACGATAACCTTAAGAATCTCTGGATTATCAATCGCATTGCCCGTTGTGCGCGCATCAAGTGTGACAATGGCACCTGCCTTTGCCAGTACCGGAATGCTGTCAAGGCTGCGGTACAGCTCGATCTTACGATCTCCATTGTAAACTGTTCCTGTAAACAAATCAATCCAGGTTCCCTCTGGAAGAAGTGCCATAACCTTACCCATTCTGGTAGCTGTGCTTATTGGCTGTGTGATTGGATTTACAAGAATATCTGAACCAAAATAGTATTCGTTCTTCATTCTAAATGCATCCCACTTGCCAGGATTCTGATAGTAAAGCGGCTGAATAAGCGGAATACCTTCCTCGCTTGCTCTGCGGTTCATCGTATGAAGATATGGGATCATCTGATGGCGCAGACGAAGGAACTTGTCCATGATCAATTCCACTTCCTTGCGATAGCGCCATGGCTCTTTGCCGTTAAACTCGCAGCAGGTGCTGTGAAGACGCATAATCGGAGAGAATACACCAAGCTGCAGCCAGCGAAGTGCAAGCTCATCATTCTTGTAGCCCATCATGTGACCACCAATGTCGTGGCTCCACCAACCATAGCCGATATTGGAGGCTGTTGCTGTGAAGTACGGCTGGAAATCTAATGATTCCCATGTAATCACGGTGTCACCTGAAAATCCGACTGGATAACGATGGCTTCCCGGACCGGCATAGCGGGAGAAGATAAGTCCCTTGCCGTCCTTTTTCTGGCTGTGTATGGTATGATAGTGATTGAGCATCCACAGCGGGTCTAGGCCCGGGATCGCGGTGTTAGTACCCTGCTGCCAGTCGATCCACCAGAAGTCAACACCGTCCTTTTTCTCGATCTTCTCATAGACATATTTAAAATAGCCTTCAAGCAGCTTTCTGTTCGTAAAATCCATCAAAACAGGCTCGCCCTTTTCCTGATCCACGCCCATGTAGGCAGCAAATTCTGGATACACATCCTCAAATGCCCTGACACCGTCTGCCGGATGATCATTTAACGTTACCTTCATGCCTCTTCTATGCAGGTTGTCGGTAAAACGCTTTGGATCCGGGAAAAAGTCCTTGTTCCATGTGTAGCCTGTCCAGCCTGCTCCATATTTCTGGTCGATCTCAGTCAAATGCCAGTCCATGTCAATTACACCAACGGTAAATGGAATATTCTCTTTCTCGAAGCGGTCCATCAGCTCGAGATACGATTTCTCCGTATATTTATAGTAGCGGCTCCACCAGTTGCCGAGTGCATACTTTGGAAGGATCGGGGTTGCACCAGTCAGCTTATAATAATCTTTCAGGCAGCCCAAATAGTCGGTACCGTATCCAAAGTAATACAAATCCTCTGCATCAATGTCTTCTCTTCTTTCAATCCAACCGTCTTCTGTCAGCAGCATTGAGCCCTTATCAGAGATAACTGCCCAACCTTCCATGGAAAACAGACCGTCCTGCAGTGGAATCTCGCCATTTGCCTGATCAAGTGTACGGGTGGTTCCCTTCAGGTTATGTCCGATATCGCCGTAATGCCATGTGGACTCATAGATGACTTTTTGATTTCTCTGCTCGATACGCAGGTTGTTTCCAGCAAATCTGCCTCCAGTGTAGACAAGTCTTGCCTTGTCAGTCTCAATGATCAGCTCGCCGTTTTTCTCATTTACAGTGTATTCCGGCACATCAAAGGTTCTATTTACAACCATCTGAGTCTTCTTGTCTACAAACACACCTTTTTCGCTGTATTCCATACGAATCATGCTCGGTGTTAGTACGGTAAAACGATAATTCTCGCCCTGTACAATTGCATTTTTTACGTTCATTTTTCATATTCTCCTTATATTATGATTCTTTGCTTTAGTATAAAGCATAATTCTACATATTTCTTGCAATATTGTTCCTATTTATAACACAATCCTGCTGTGTTCTATTTTTTATCCTGCTGCGTAATCCACACCTCTGATATTGCGCCAAAGTTCTCGTCCATATTAGATAAGTGAAATTCTGCCTGCTCGCCGTATATAAAATTTAAACGTTTTTTGATGTTTTGAAGGCCAACATGGCGGCGGTCATTGTAATAGATTTCGCCATTATTTTCAATTTTTTCAAGGACTTCCGCCGAAAAACCTTTACCATTATCCGACACACAAATATAAAGACATTCTGCATCATTATGTTTTTCTTTTGTGATAAACAAAGAAATTTCTCCTTTTCGTTCTGGTGTCAAACCATGCGAAAATGAATTTTCCACAAGTGTCTGCAAAAGAAGCACCGGAATTTCAATATCTCCAAGTCCATCATCTACCATGCAGTCAAATTGAAAATAGTCTTCACCGTAGCGAAAGCGCTGAATGCTGATATAATTTTCCACATGGGCAATCTCCTCAGAAAGAGGACGAAGCACTTGAGAACCCTTATAAATATAGCGAATATAATCAGACAAAATGGAAGTGATAGTAACAATATCTGTTTCACCCTTGTTGTCTGCAATTCCATGTATCAGGCTTATACAATTTAGGAAAAAGTGCGGCCTTATCTGCTCTTGCGCAAACTCAAGCTCAATCTGTTTTTCATTAAGCTCCTTCTCGTAAATCGTAATTTTTAGTGCTTGGATCTTTCTAACCAGATTTCTAAACTGCTCATTTGCACTCTCAAGCTCCAAAAGATTATTGGAAGAATTGTCATGCAGATATGTGTCTGTGTCAAGCTCGTCAAGGCTATTGACAAAGCTTTGGAGTGGGAATAAGATATGACGGATATATATTAATACAACGACAACACAAACAAGTATACAAATTACCAGCATTATAACAAGAATAACTTCCCACCTATTTGCAGCTTGAAGCACACCATTTCCCGGCACAACATAGATGCACAAATCACCGAGACCACTAATCGCATAACAATATATATTCGTCTGCTTTACAGTCCCCTGCTCAAAATCTCTAATCTCCTCTTCACTGACATTCTGTGGAAAAATATTATCTTCATTATCAGTGTCATATATGTATGGCAGAATCGTGTAGCCTTTCGTACAATTTTCAAGATCCTCAAAAATGCGCTGCAATGGAATCAAGTTTCCTGCTATCTTTTGCCCTTTCATATACCATGTCAACAGATACATCTGATCTTCTATCTTAACAAATTCATGATAAAGTGAGTTCTGCCGCCTTGTCATATTTGCAGAAAGATAGACCATTAAAAAACGTTCAGTCGACGTTTTTACACTTTTCGAAAACTTTGTTCCCGTACTCGTAATTAAGGCATTTGATGTGCCAATATACTCATAATAGCCATATACAGAATCATGCCAAATTGCCTGAATCCGAAGCTGTTCTGAAATTTTTTTCAAAATTGGAAATACCTGAGAGCTCTCTGAATTAAAGTAATCCGGCAGCTCATTTGTCGCCTCATTCGACTCTAGAATGTTAATCAGCTCTACACGCATAACGTCCATCTCTTTTTGAAACTGACTAACATACAGCTCTACCGTCTCTGACACATATTGATTTACCAGGTTCCTATTCTGGTTAGTGCTGACAAGAAGTGTTCCTGCCAAGCATGACAGCAAAAGCATTACAATTAAAAGAATTGAAAAAACGATATTTCTTAAACTGAACTGCTTTACCTTAATATGCATTGGCTTACCTCCTTTATCACGTCCTACAATAAAAGCAGCCAGAAAATCTGTCTGCTTTTATTGTAGTCTATTTCATTTTGCCTGTCTACAGAGAAATTTTATTTACTCCATGCTCTCAAGATAAGCTGCATATGCACCCTGCTGTAAGGATACCAATTCCTCCAGACCCATTGCATTTAACTGCTCGATATAGGAATCCCACTCATCCTCAACACCACCGTCTACTACCCAGTGAGCATACATAGACTCAACATAGCTGTAAACATCAGTTCCGATTGCAGTGATACGATTTAACTCATCCTCAGTGTACTGAAGAGCTGGCATTCCGGTGTTCTTATCGGTAGTAACATACTTTGCGTTTACTTCGTCTTCCTTTAACTTGATACCATCAGATACATCGTCCGGGATGATAACCTTGTCATAGAACTCTGGATTCATGTACTTCGGACCGAAATCTCTAAGCGCATTTGACCATGCTGCTGTATCAAGAGAAGTATCATCATCTGTAGAATGAACGCTGTAAGTTCCGTCATCATTTGCTGTTACAGTAACACCCAGTGAACCATAGAAAGTCTGTAAGGAAACAAGATCATCATAGAAATTATCTGCCCACTTTAACAGTGCCTCTGGATCCTCACATGCAGTTGTGATAACAAGCTCTCGATCTGTAATGTCTAATGATGCTGTAGCACACTCTACATAATGAATATCATTGTAGCCCTCAACAGCCTCCATTAAGGAGTACTGATCTGCATTCTGACCAGCTTCTGAATCAGCAGTCCATGCAGAGATAATTCCAACCTTAGAACCGCCCTCTGCCTGCAGCTTTGCTGTAACAGATGAAGTATCCTGTGTGAAGTACTCTGGATCAAGTACGCCGTTTTCCCAGAGCATATGCATCCACTTAACAGCTTCCTTATAGTTTTCCTGTGCTGGAACAAATACAGCCTCGCCATCATTATTCAATCCCATGTAGTTGGTATTACGGCTAACCATGCAGCCCCATACAGAAAGGATGTGCTGGCAGTCTGCCTGAAGGTTAGTTCCTGCATTGTTTGTCAGTCCAATCTCATTTGTCGGATCGCCGTCACCGTCTGCATCCTCTTTTGCAAAAGCAAGGAGTACATCGGTCAGTTCATCGAGTGTCTTCGGAGCTTCTAAGCCAAGGTTATCTAACCAATCCTGGTTGATGTACAGTCCATTTCCACATACGGTCGGACGAAGAGGAAGCTTCTTAGGGAGGGAATAAATCTTTCCGTCACGATCTGTACATGCAGCGCGAAGCTCCGGACACTCTTCCATTGCCTTTGTCAGATTTGGCATGGTCTCTTCGTTGATATATGGTGTCAGATCAACGAAATAATCCTTGTTCTGTGCCATATCAGAAGAATTCAGACAGATACTTCCAACAAATGCATCCGGCAATTCACCAGAAGCAAGAAGAAGAGATTTCTGCTCAGACCAGTCAGAGTTGTAATAAATCTGCCAGTCAAGATCAACACCTGCCTTCTCTTCCATCTCTGCCATTACGCCTTCCTTTAAGAAGTCATTTGGCCATGCATCAGTCCAGCGAACAGTTGCTACAGTAAACTGCTTTGCATCGCCCTCGTCTGCAAGTGCAGTAACAGTCGGTGCTGCGATAGCTCCAAGCATAGTTGCCTGTGCAAGAAGGATGCCTGCGGTTGCTTTCAGATTCATATTTCTTTTCATAGTTTTAATCTCCTTTTTTGCTTTATGATTATTTTTGTTTTGGATTTTTATTATTACAGGCTTTACAGCCTTTTTTATATCAGCCCTTTACAGCACCGAGCATAACACCCTGATTGAAATATTTCTGTACAAATGGATACATGCACATGATTGGCGCTGATGATACAACGATTACTGCATACTTAATCAGATCGGCCATCTGCTTTGCTTCTACTGCTGCTGAACCTGTCATCATTGAGCTGATTGTCTGGTTACTGATTAAGATGTTTCTAAGAACGATCTGCAGTGGCTGAAGTGCCTCACTTCTTAAATAGATCAATGCGTTGAAGTAGCCATTCCACTGTCCAACTGCTGCCCACAATGCGATAACAGCGATGATTGCTTTAGAAAGCGGCAGACAGATTTTGAAGAAGAAGGAAATGTAACCGCAGCCGTCAAGCTGTGCCGCCTCCCAAAGTTCGTCTGGAATACTGTTTTCAAAGAAAGTTCGTCCAACAATGATGTAGTAAGTAACAACCGAGAATGGAAGCACCATAACGGTCATTGTATCAGTCAGTCCAAGATTTTTTACTACCATGTATGTAGGAATCAGACCACCTGTAAAGAACATTGGAATCAGATAGAACATGTTGAACAATTTCTTGCCGTAAAGCTTCTTTCTTGATAATGCGTAAGAAGCCGGGATATTAGCAGCCAATGTGATAATTGTTCCAAGCACTACATAGATAATGGTATTTCTGTAGCCAGTCCATAGTCTTGTATATCCTAAAAGCTGCTTATACGCCTTTAAGCTGACTCCGCGTGGGATAAACATGATCTCGCCGTTTGATACCAGCTGCGGATCACTGATGGACGCAATCACGATAAAGTACATCGGATAGAGTGTAATCAGAATCAAAATTGTTCCAATTGTGTACAGAATGATATCAAAAATCAAGTCGGCTCTTGAACGCTTAATTTTGTTTGTCTTTGCTGTTTTGTATGCTGCCTTGCTCACTGTTTTTCCCCCTTCCATCAGACTAATGAAGTATCACTGACTTTTTTAGCTATCATATTGACTGCTATCAAAAGAACCAGATTGATGATGTTGTTAAACAAGCCGATCGCTGCTGATAAGCTGTACTGATTGCTTACAAGACCCATCTTATACACGTAAGTTGAGATGATCTCACTTGAACTGCTGTTTAAGTTGTTCTGCAACAGATAAACCTTCTCAAATCCAACGCTCATAACGCTTCCCATTCGAAGGATAAACATAACTGTTGCCGTTGGAACCAATGATGGAAGGTCAATGTTAACAATCTTATGCCACTTGTTTGCACCATCCATTGTGGCTGCCTCATAAAGGCTTGGGTCAACTGAAGAAAGTGTTGCAATGTAGAGGATGGAATCCCAACCGACATGCTGCCAAGCTTCTGTCCATACATAAATATGAGGGAACGCAGATGCAGAACCCATAAGGTTTGGAAGTTTGAATCCAAGCAGTCCAACCAGCTTTGCGATGATTCCTGTACTTGGTGATAAAAACAGGATAATCATACCAGACATAACAACGACTGAAATAAAATGCGGCAGATAAGTAGCTACCTGCAAAAACTTCTTAAACTTCATTGAGCGGATTTGATTCACCATCAGTGCCATAATGATTGGCAATGGGAACGTAACGGCAATCGTGTACAAGCTGATTACGATCGTATTTTTGATTGTTACGGAAAACTGATACGATTTGAAGAACGTTATGAAGTTCTTCATGCCGACCCACTTACTTCCCATAATACCAAGTGCCGGCTTGAAATCCTTAAAGGCAATGATGACACCGTACATCGGGTAGTAGGTAAAGATCAGGAAAATGATGATAGACGGAAGCATCAACAGATATAGCTGACTACTTTCCTTAAGCTTTTGCCCTACACTGAGCTTGCTGCTTTTTGACTGAGTCTTTTTCGTTTTCACGTTTTTCTCCTTCCTTTTTTACTAATTATTTCTTTTTTCTTTATGGTTTTATAGTACATTTTTTATATTTTTTCTGCTACAAAATTTCTGCTAGGAAATAACAAAAAAAAGATATCTTTTTGTGATATCTTTTTTCATAAAAATCGTTATTTTGTTATTTTATCGTTTTTTTGTTAACAAGTTTTTGTTAACAAGTAAAAACTCACAAATCTACTTCCTATACTTTGCCCTATATTCATTCGGTGTGCTGCCCACATAATCACGAAATGTCTTGCTAAAATAGGAAAAATTGCTGTATCCAACCTCCATCGCAATTTTACTGATCGGATCTGTAGATTCCCTTAGAAGTTTTGCTGCCTTTTCCATGCGCCGTCTTGCAATATATACAGGCAGTGTCCGTCCAGTCTCCCTGATAAAAAGCCTCGTTATATAATCCTCTGACAGATACACCTGTCCTGCCAGAACAGAACGCGTCAATTCACCGCCTAAATTTTCTTCAATATATCTTTTTAATTTGGCAATGGTTGCCTCCGCCTTGTCTTCTGTTTTATGCAGACTATCCAGCTTTTTCCAGACAGTTTCAATAAAATCAATACATCCCTGCTCGGAGCGGCGTGCCAGAAAGCTCATTCGCTCATACTCCTGCCAGTCAAACAGTTCTTCAAATGTCTCATTGTTGTCACGCAAAACTTTTAACAGCAAATCGCCCATATGCTTCACAAAGCGTCTTAAATCTGACAAGTACCAGCTTCCGCTCTCACAAGCATGATCAACATAGGTAAGCATTTCCTGCATAACGTCCATGTAAGCTGTATTGTAAGATGAATCACCTGAAGCTGTACTCTTATGAAACATTTCCTGCCATTTCTCCCAAAAAGGCTCCGAATAGGAAATCTTTCGAAGTTCCCACGCCCGTTCCTCAATCATCAATCGTTTATTCGGAATTGCATGCTCGCGCATATCAGAAATTATCCGAATTGCCTTTGCGATGCTTGCATATGGGCGCCCTACTGTAATATAAAAGCAATAGCTATGCGCAGTCTGTTCATTTAACTCTTGCTGCATTTTTGACAGCTGCTCCTCAAGGCGATCATAATCGGCAAAATTTTTTAATACGAGAAGCCACTCGGCATCCTTATATGATACAGTCACGTCAAGATCAAGTTCCCGCAAATATTTCTCTGACACTGTACGCATACAATAATTATATAATGAAATGTCCTTTACCTTCTGACGCTCATCGCTGTTGTCGAGAAGCCCTGCAAGAACAAGTGTAATTGGCTGCACAGATGGATAGAGTTCACTATATTGAGCATCTGATAAACTACTGGTGTTTGACGTACCAACACCATCAGAAAGTGCCTGCACCAACACCTTTTTCCACACTTCCTCACGTTGTTTCTTCTCCTGACTGTTCAGATTTGTATGCTCCTTTAACAGTTCATCACAAACTGTATTTAACTCCGCCTCAAGATCTTTATTGGAAATTGGTTTTAGCAGATAATTAACAGAACCTAATCGAAGCGCCTTCTGTGCATAAGTAAAGTTTGCATAACTCGACAAAAAGATGCATTTTATCTCCATCCCTTCCTCACGTATCCACTCCACAAGCTCAAGACCGCTTCCCATCGGCATATCCACATCACAAAGAAGAATGTCTACCTTGTATACCTTTAAAATTCCCTTTGCCTCATGGATATTATTTGCTGTAAACACCATACCGATGCCAAGACTGTCCCAATTTAATGAATTTTTTGTTTTTTCTGTCAGAATCTGGTCATCGTCCACCAGCAGAATTGTCAGTCCCATATTCTGTCTCCCTCCATTTTTCGCCGTTTTTTATACGCAAAACAGCGCAGAATCTATTGCCATTATACAACAGATTCTGCGCATAGGGGAAGTTTTTTGTTTAAATAATTAACTGCTATTTCTTAAACAAGAAATTTATGATTATTGTATAATAATCCATCAAACATACTCAATTTCTAAAGATGCAACCGTTGTTCTGTTTCCAATCGGCACAGTCCCGGTATGATGAATTTCCACATCACCATAACCATTTTCCAGATATGCACATGCCAATGTTACTTCATGCGGACAGCCACATTCCTTTGCATGCTTTGGCTGAGGCATCCAGTCTGTCTTCGCATATGCGGTCAGTCTTCCGTTGGTAGCTTCTAAAGTAACAGTACAAGATGGCATATATGCACTTGTAATCAACTGCGTCGTTAGACAATGATTTTTTCCATTTTCATAATGACGCAAAGAAAATGCACATCCATTAGCCTGCTGTGGCAGACGTTCAATCCTCAATCCATAACCAGTGCGACTCTTAGCATCGTATTTCAAAAACAATTCAACAAATTGGCCATTTGCACTTCCAAATCCCTCTCCTGTATCTTTATCCGGACAAAATACAGCAGTTACCTTCATTCCTCCATTCCATTCACCTTTTCGATATTGTAAAGACGCTCCGCGAGCAGTTGCTGTCAAGCCCCAACATCTTTTTGCACCATCGCGACCACGACCATATGTCCATGCCTGTTCTGGTTTTCCAGGTATCCAATCTGCAACATGTGCTACTTCATCTCCATGATACAATGGACGATATGTGTCGATAAAGAAATCACCAATTTTTGCGCTCTGCGGTATCGTTGGAAAAGACTGAAAATCCAAAATCTGTATTTTCTTTATATCCACCATATCTTCTGTAATCAGTTGGCTCTTTTCAATATAACATTCTCCTGAAATACTGTAGCGACTTTTTGGAATAATCTCTACTACAATTGCCGAACCAATATCTGCCTCACGCAGTCGATACTGTCTGCACGGTTTTCCGTTACTGACTGCCAAAATCCGTCCATCGCGTTCACGTTTCCATATAATGTCAGAACAATCTTGTTCCTGTATCAAACTCAACTGATATTCTAATTTTAAAACATTTTCCTCAATAACAAGTTTAGGAAACTTTATCCACTCTGGTGCTTTCTGTGGCTTTGGCATCGTCTGCATGGTATGTACCCCTATAATTCCATTTACTGATACTGTCACACTAATTTTCGCTGCAATGGCTTCTTCTTGCTGTCCAGTAACAGCAATATGTAGTCCATTAAATCCACAGCTATTCTCTGGTACTGAATATATTTTGGGCAGTAAATGCTCATGAATTTGCTCAGTCGGTTCTTCTATATCCACTTCTGCATATAAATTTGACATATCTTGCATTTCAAAATATTTAGGCCATGTCTCAATTGTCAATTCTGTTGTCTCTCCATATCTGACGCTATCTGCCCCATTAACCAATACGCGAACTGGACTTGTTGTCTTATATACTCCTGCTGTTTTTGTAGGATTCCAACCGTCATTGCCTCCTAGCATATTACTGTTAGAAAATGCACCTTCTATTTTCTTTGTCAGCTCTATACTATTCCATGGCGAAGCTTGACTAATTGCTACGGGATGTCCATTCAACGTTACATTTCTCCAATAGCATCTCGCATCTTTCTTCGTCTCTAGTTCCCATTCTATTATTTTACAATTTCCACAAAAACTACAGTTATCTAGTACCAACTGTCCTCCAAATTTTGTTAAATACAGCGTATCGAAATCTTCCAGCTGCACAGTAAATTTACAATTTCGATACACTGTAGCTGCTTCTCTTGCCATATACATTGGACAGGTATCAAAAATCTCTATCTGGCATTCCTCATAAACAGCATAATCTCCGCCACCAATAAAATCCTTGGTTCCGCGAATTAAACTATTATGAAAATAAACACGATTATGATGAAATGACAACGTGTCTAGCATTCCAAGAATCCGACAATTTTCAAACGACCAACAATCATATTTTCCCTGACTGCCAATTGCATATGCTTGTGTTATAATATCCGAATATCTCTTTCTGTTTTGAGCTGGATCAAGCGGATATTCTAAATCAATATTTAAATAATTTCCAATTGTCAGATTTTCTGCCCGAAATCCATTTCCATTTACAATCATTGTTTGTGCAGGTGAACTTGCACTATTATCTGACGGATAGGCATTAACCATATGTCCACGGTTGTCTGCAATTACCGTATCTTCTGGCTTTTTTCCTAGTCCACAAAGTGTTAGCCATTCCTTCTGAATAACCAGACCAACTCTATCTGGTGCTCCATTTGTCCAGTACACATCCTGCTCCAAATACAAAACTGATGGTGTTTCTTTGTTTCCGTCTGGAATCGCCTCAGCTGCCTCCTTAATGCTCCTAAAGCAGTATGGTCCTTCATTTTTTTCTTCAAGTGAACGACTAACATAATAATGACGTTCATCCAAATTAATGACCATTCCATTTTTTGTCTGCAAACTTCTCATTGAATCCATTGTTGTCTCCTCCTATTTAATTCTTATACTGCCGAATATACGCTGTCGGCGTCTGTCCGGTATATTTTTTAAATGCCTGTCCAAAATATCTAGCATTTGAACAACCCACTTGCTCAGCAACCTGATAAATTCTTTCTTCGTCTCCCAATAAAAGTAACAGTTGTTTTGCCTCTTCCATGCGAATTCTATTCAAATATGTAGAAAATTTTTCTCCTGTTTCCCTGTAAAATTCACGACTAACATAATCCGTATTCATATACAAATAGTTTTCCGCAATCCATTTCAAAGAAAGATTTCCGTCACTCATATGTTCTCTGGCATAGCTTTTAGTTTTTAAGATAAAATTTCGATAAACCGTCCGGCTTGCCTGCTTTAAATATAAATTAGAAATACAATCCGTCAAAAACACACCTATTTCCTCTTCATCCTGCATACGTGCAAGTTTTTCCCAGAATGCTGGAAATCCATCTGGCGATTCTTGTTCATATTTTTCCTGCATATACGTCAACATACGAAATGCAAACGCTTTTACCAAATCAGTATTTTCAAGTTTCCTAATATTCTCTCGCAGTTCTTCCAACCCTTCTTGTGGGTGCTCAATACAGCGAGTCAACAATTCCTTAGGCTCCGCAAATACACCGGCATAATGCTTAAGTTGAATACAAGTTCCGTCCAATTCCACCAGATAAAGACTACTGTAACGTCTAATCTTCGGCACAAGTTCTCTCGCTGCTTCCTGAAAATTTGGAAACAGATGTGTCTCGCAAAGCGTTGTAACACTTTGTCCATCACAGACAATTTCTTCAATTGCCGAAATATCACTTTTCGTCAGTCGTTCCTTGCCACTATTTAGAAAAATCAATGTGTTTTTCACGTACAGCATCAATTGTCCTGCCTTTTGTATAACATTCTGTGGCAATTTCCTAACGAAATGACGAATCCACACCTCTTCCAGATAATAAACATACAAAATCTGTACCTCCTCTCCTAAATGTCCAGATATCGTAATCCAGTTTTCACTTTGGTCTTTTTTCATACCACGATCTTCCCGTCCAATCATCTCCAACAGTCCCTCTTTCATAGCAAGCACGCACATTTTGCTACCTAAAATACGATTTTTATCTAATGCTGCTTCTAACTGCCTCTGATGTTTCTGTTCCTGAATTGCCTCTCTTAGCACTTCTTCCATTTTTTCACAACTACATGGCTTAATCAGATAATGGCGGACACCATACTGCATTGCTGTTCTCGCATATTCAAATTCCTGATAACCAGACAAAATAATAAAAACTGTCTGTGGACTAATCTCTTTTGTCTTCTCAATCAACTCTAAACCAGACAATCCTGGCATACGAATATCTGTCATAACTAAATCTGGATTTTCATCCAAAATAGCATGCCAAGCTTCCATACCATCCTTGCATGAACCCACTAATTTAAGTCCTATCTCTTTCCAATTAATTGATGTACAAATTGACTGTAATACAAACGCTTCATCATCAGCTACTACTATTTTCAGCATTGTTTTTCCTCCTTCAGGCAAAAGAACAGTTATCAACTGTCTGTAGTTTACCCCAAATTAAAATTCCATTCTGGCTTGTTCAATGCGCCTTTTTCTTATTTCTGTCGAAATGGAAGTTTAAGAAGAACTCTCACCAAGTCTGGACTACTCTCAACTGAAATCCCATACTCTGATCCAAACAAAAGTTTTGTTCTCTTATCAATGTTAATCAATCCTATTCCATGACCCTGAGGTTTCTTTTCTCCTTGATAAAGCATCTTCATCAGATCCTCTGGTGCTTCACTTCCATCATTTTCAACTGAAATAATCAATATTCCATTTTCTATTTTTGCACTCAATATTACTGTGCAAAAATCAAGCGCCTGTTCCACCCCATATTTAACTGCATTTTCTAACAGCGGTTGAATACAAAGATATGGAACCTGTGCATTTAACAATGTCGGATCTAACCTTTCCTGATAAATCAATTTCTCGCAAAATCGCATTTTCTGAATTTTCATATAATACTGGCACAATTCCAATTCCTGCTTCAAAGAATTAACATCTTTATGACAGCTCAATGAAGACTGCAGGAGCTTTGCCAATGACTCTGTAATTGTGCAAATTTCCTTTTCTCCATTTATCTTTGCCTTCCAGTATACTAAGTCTAATGTATTATACAGAAAATGTGGATTCATCTGCTGTTCAAGAGAACGGATCTGTGCTTCTCTTAACAGTTGCTGTTTTTTTTCATTTTCTTCTGTCAATCTTCTCAGATCCAATAGCATTTGATCAAAGCAGCAATTTAAAAATCCAATTTCATCGCCTCTCTCTTGATAATTACAATCAGTTGCCATCGGTTCTAAATTACCACTGCTTACTCGCTTCATTTTCATCTGAAGTATTGAAAAATGCTTACACATTCCAGCTGAAAAACATCCCGCTGCAACAAGCATAGCCACAGTTATCAAAAGCAAACTAAAAAATACAGTCAGAATACAGTTTTGGATTGAACTAAAAATCGAATTATATGGAATAAACAAATAATATCTCCATCGTGGCTTCTCAACCATATGTACAACAGAAAACAAATTTTTCTTCTCATCTCTAATAATTTTGTATCCATCCTCAGGAAGCTGCTGAATCATTGTTATTGTATTCCCTTGTATTTGAGTTGGATCAGGATACAATATTGTAGATGTTTTCTGATCCAAAATAATCAACGGAATCTCGCTTGTCAAGTAACTATAATTTTCCATCAACTGATTTGCAATACGCTTCATATCAACTCGAAAAATCTGGTATCCCAATGTTTTCAGACTCAAATTGTGAATTTCACGATACGACCTAACCATAAGAATCGTTGACGGATCTTCTTGGCTAACCGCCCAGAACGCTTTCCCGTTTTCCTCATTTGCCTGCTGCTTTAACTGTTCCAAATATGCTTCTGACTCTTGTACGGAAGAACTTCCTCTGCACACTGAAAATTCCGGTGTTATCAAAGTAACTGATCTTATATATTTATTCCCAACTGCATAATTATATACGCTACTTTCTATCTGGTTACGCAGCTTACGTTTTTGCCAGCCATCCGCTGTACTCTGATAAGCAGACAAATTGGACTGCAATGCCGCATCTGCTACCATGTAATAAGAATCTGCTTCGATACTATCAAGATACAGCTTCATCTCGTTAGAAATCAGAAACAATGAATCAGTTGTTTCTTGATATAACATTTCTGCATAACGTTTATTCATCCACATAAAAATAACAGCTGTCACAACCGTCATCGTAAATATAACAGTGGCATACATTAACAGCATTTTTTTCCGAATTCCCATCCTGCTAACACGCACTTCTGGCAAAATTCCTTTCATTCCACTACTCCTTTATTTTCTTGTTTATCTTATTATATAGTCCATTTTTTTAAATCGCAAGCGCTACAAGATTTATGTCGGTTTTTGAATACATCAAGTCGGTTTACCGCATTTACATACTATCTTTTTCTTTCTATAATGGAACCATCAAAGAAAAAGGAGGTCATCTTTTATGACTGTACGTGCAAAATCACTCGTAACTATTTCACTCACTGCCAGCTTGGTAAGTTGCGCCACACTCCCTGTATTTGCTTCTGATAACAAAACAGACGATGAAAAAATAACAATCCGCGTCGCTTGGTGGGGCAACCAAACACGAAATGACCTGACTGTAAAGGCACTCGATCTTTACACCGAGCAGCATCCAAATGTTACATTTGAAACTGAACCATCTAGTTGGGACGGATATTTCGATAAGCTGTCAACGCAAGCTGCAACAGGATCTCTACCAGATATTTACCAGCAGGATTATGGTCAAATCCGTTCTTATTATGATCAAAATTTGATGTTGAATCTTCAACCATTTGTAGAATCCAATGTATTGGATGTTAGCCGGGTATCTGAAGCAGTTCTTGCCAGTGGTTCATTTGACGATGATCTTTACGCAATGTGCATTGGTCTAAACTCTCCAGCACTCTTTTATGATAAAGAAACTGTGGAAGCTGCAGGTGTTACTATTCCTGAGCAAATGACATGGGATGAATTTTTCGATATATCCCAAACCATTTATGACAAAACTGGTGTTCAAACCTATATTGATTCAATGGTTCTGGGCATGTTATTCCGTGGAATCGGTACCTCAGAATTTTCCGAAGATGGAACTGCGTTCGGTGTAGACGATGACAGTGTATTTCTTACATATTTCCAGATGATTGCAGACGCAAGCAAATCTAACTGGCACGTATCTCCGGAAATTCTAACCGAAAAAAATCCTACAGTCACAGAAACTATGCCAATCATTGATCAGACCTGTTGGAATTCATTCTCCAACTCAAATCAATATGGAACTATCAGTTCCACCTCTGGCCGAGAGCTTGGCATTACCATGTGGCCTGTTATGAAAGATGACACACAGCAGGTTCAATATTTAAAATCTAGCCAATTCTTATGTGGCTCTTCGACAACAGAACATCCAGAAATTGTTGCCGATGTTATCAATTTCATCACGACTTCTATTGAAGCCAACGAAATATTAAATGGAGAGCGCGGTGTGCCGGTTGACTCCGATGTTCTTGCTTCCTTCGACGAGCGGCTGTCTGATAATGATAAAGTTGTCTACAAATTTATTGACGATGTCAATGCAGTCGCAACTCCTATGGATCCACCATCTCCATCTGGCTCCAGTGAAATTGGTACTTTAGTAGACGATCTAACTGAACAGGTTCGTTACGGAGAAATTACACCTGAAGATGCCGCCAGTCAGGTGTTTGAAGAAGGATCAGAAATTCTTGCTGAAAAAGCAAACGCAGACAATTAACATTTGTAATTAGTAATAAAGCGTGCCGTTAATTCGCGCACGCTTTGTTTTAAAAAAGGATGTGTTTAGATGAAAAAAAAGAAAGTATCTATTTCCAATTTTTTATGCAAGCAGTCGGTTGCCGGTTATATCTTTATTCTCCCATTTATCATTGGTTTTCTTGTTTTTACCATAATTCCAATGATTTCTTCTCTATATCTTTCCTTCACCGACTATAGTATTCTTGGCTCGCCTAAATGGGTTGGTCTGAAAAATTATGCCAAAATGTTCACAAAGGATTCTAAATATTTGAAATCTTTGAAAGTAACATTCTTCTATGCCTTTGCATCTGTACCTTTGAAACTGCTTATGGCTCTTGTCGTTGCCATGATTATGACAAAAAAGACCAAATTAACTGGTATTTACCGCGCAGTCTATTATCTGCCTTCAATCATTGGAGGTAGTGTCGCTGTTGCTGTCATGTGGAAACAGCTTTTTTCCAGCAGCGGAGTTATCAATTCAGTTCTTCAAGCACTTGGGCTAGATGTTACAATTTCGTGGATTGGCAATCCTAAAACTGCAATTTGGGTTCTAATTCTACTCTCTGTTTGGCAATTTGGCTCCTCCATGTTAATTTTTCTTGCTGGTCTGAAACAGATTCCAAAATCCTATTATGAAGCAGCCAGAGTAGACGGAGCAAGTGCAGCAAAAAGCTTTTTCAAAATTACACTGCCACTTCTGACTCCTACCATCTTTTTTAACTTAGTTATGCAGATGATCAACGGCTTTATGGTATTTAACTCTGGTTACATCATTACTGGTGGCAAGCCGCTCAACAGTACACTATTTTATGCCTTGTACCTATATGAAAAAGCATTTACTGATTACGATATGGGATATGCCTGCGCAATGGCTTGGGTTCTTCTTATTGTTGTTTCTATTATAACTGGCCTTGTGTTCTATTCCTCCAAACACTGGGTTTATTATGAATCAGAGAGGTGATATTATGAGTTTATCAAGAAAACTTGGAATGAAGCGAAGCAAGCGCTTTCATAATATTCTTTATCATGTACTTGTATGTTTGTTTGGCTTCCTGATGATCTATCCGCTTCTTTGGATGGTTATGAGCTCTTTCAAAGAAAGTAGTTCTATTTTTCGAGAATCATACCGATTAATTCCAGATACAATTCACTTTGAAAATTATATCAATGGTTGGAAAGGATTCGGTGGCTATACGTTTGGTGTCTTTTTTTCTAATTCCTTTCTTATTGCTATCATCGCAACTATAGGTGCCGTCTTTTCTTCTGCTATTATTGCATTTGGCTTTGCTAGATTGCATTTTCGTGGACAAGGATTCTGGTTTTCATGCGTTATGCTTACCATGATGCTGCCTTTTCAAGTAATTATGATTCCACAATTTTTAATTTTCAAACAACTCGGCTGGGTCAACACAATCCTACCACTAACCGTTCCTTATTTCTTTGGACAAGCATTTTTCATTTTCCAGAATATGCAGTTTATCCGTGGTATTCCAGCTGAACTTGATGAAGCAGCCCGAATTGATGGCTGCACTTATTATGGAATATTTTTAAGGATTATTCTTCCTCTGATCAAACCATCTATCGTCACAACCGCCATTTTCTCCTTTATGTGGCGTTGGGATGACTTCTTCGGAGCTCTGCTTTATCTGAATTCTCCAGCAAAATATACTCTATCCATCGCACTAAAAATGTTTTCTGATCCTTCTTCTCAGTCTGACTGGGGAAGTATGTTCGCTATGTCCACCCTATCCATCATTCCAATCTTTCTTATCTTCCTATTTTTCCAAAAATACCTTGTTGAAGGTATTAGTACAGAAGGATTAAAAGGATAACAGCCGCCCAGAACGATATGAAATCATATTTGTTCTGGACGGCTATTGCCGATTAATCTAATATTTATACTTTTCTAAAAATGCTCTATTTTATTATTATTTTTACTCTCCGCGCATAGCTGCTTCAATATCCTCTATTGTACGCGGAATGCCAGCGGACAGATTTTCACAGCCATCCTCTGTAACAAGACAGTTATCCTCTAGGCGGAAGCCAATTCCCCATTCTTCATGGTAAATACCGACATCTACACAGAATACCATACCAGGTGCTATGATTTCTGGCCGCTTTACTCTGTCATGTACATCATAGCCAATATGATGTGCTCCGCCATGCCACATATACGTTCCGACTTCATCGACAGAGCTCATCACTCCAGCTTCTACCAGACGCTCTGCATTGTATTTACGAATCGTTGCATCAACATCTGACATACGCATGCCCGGACGGATGATTGAAAACATATAATTGGAGGTAGCAAGTGCACACTCATACAATGTGCGCTGACGTTCTGAAAAATGACCGTTGCATGGCCATCCACGAGAAACATCAGTGATTAGTCCGTCATACTGAGCACCGACATCTCAAGATACAATTTCTCGTAACGGCCGCTGACAGCCAGTGCCTTGAAATCACGTTCAAATGCATCCACAAAACGTATATCACTAATCCCTGAAATTTCTTCTGCTTCCTGCGGCTTAACTCTCGCACCAGTCCAACGCTCTGCATATGCATCAGAAGGAAGAATATACACTTGTTCATGCACACTGCCGTCTGCTTCTTTTGTAGCAAGAAGAACAGCCTGACGACTTGTTTTGAGCCCTGTCAGATAAACAAAATTTCGGTCTGCAAAGAACATGTAATCTTCATCGCCAGTTTTCCAGGTGTTTTCTCCTGAAAAAACAGCGACAAGACTTCCTGCCGTAAGCTTTTCATAAAGTCTGGTTCGATTTCCTACGTGACATTCTGCAAGCATCTAAGTTTCCTCCTCATATAAATATTCAAAACCATATTTTTATTTACTGCACTTTCACTTAATTCTTATTGTCAAATCGAATGCTTATCTCCCACTCAATTTTTTCTTCGCGAATCTGATATTTCTCTGCCAGTCTCGGACCACAGGAATTAGAACCAATTCCGCTTTGCTTATAGTCAAGCGCCACATAAATGCCATCAGATGGAACAAACTCAAAGTTATGTGCCTTTTCGTCAAGCTCCTTTTCACTGTAGCGTGATGCCTGGAAGCTGAACGGCTTTTTGCCCTTTGCGAACAAATTTCCAACAGATGCATACTGACAGTTATAATGGCTTCCATTTTCCTGTGGGAAAACGTAATCCTCAAACATATCATCAACTGTTGTATCAAAACGATCTACCCAAGATGCACGATGCTTATCGGAATAGCTTTCATATGGACCATATCCGTAGTATATTACATCGGTCTTATCGTTTGGAAGCTTTAATCCAAGACCAAATCGCGGAAGATACGGGAATACCTTGTCAAAGTTTCCATCTAAGGAAAGGTAAATGGTTCCCTCAAGATCGAGCAATACTGTATGTATAATATATTTTAATTGTTTATTGACTATATGTATACTATATGATATAATATATATGAAAAATATAACCTAAAACATGCACGTACCTGCATGTATAACATCAATTATCATATTGCCTGGTCGATAAAATACCGCAGAGAGATGTACGAAAAGTTTCCAGACTTACGCCAACAGCTGTGAAAAGGATAGCTTTTGAATCATTCTTACTACCTTGAAACGATTGGGGACATCTCAGAAGAAACCATCCGCAAGTATATTGAACACCAGTCAAAACAGTACTAACGAAAGGAGGGGCTATGCCAAAAGCAAGAAAGAAAAAGAACAGTTCTTTTCAGACAACCATTACAAAGAGTGTTTTTCTGTATGGTCGGCCGAATAAAGAAAAGCTTGCCGTGTTACGACAGATGCAGAATTCGTATACTGCTCTGATCAATCGTGACATTGAGCTGTTGGAAAAGAATCCTGACATCGTACTTCAACTGGTAAAGAATGATAAGAAGGATCCCCAAATGCGAAAGCTGGAAAAAGCCATTCGTCCAGAAGGAATCAATTCTGCATTTTGCCAGAATGCATTTGATGCGGCAGTCGTGCAGGTATCGGGTCGTTTGAATAATATCCGACTGGATCTTTTGTCAGAAGGTATGGGGATATTTGCACAGTCAAAAGTATTGTTTGCCATGTCTGTCATGGGATGCTCAAAGCAAAAGATGGAAGAAACAATGCGACAGATAGAAGGCACGTTTTATGAGGACTGTGCAAAAACACTTCATGAAATGTCGGAAAAGGATTTTTCAAATCTGCAGCTGGAGTTTCAGGAGCGATATGCTTCAAAATCATTGGAGTATCGTGTCCCAAAGCTTCGTTTCGTATCAGTTCCATTGGATTCACGCTTAATGAAGATCGAACAATCAACAGATACCAAAATGCCCTATGTAATCATTATTACAAATCCATTAAAAACAAGACAGAGAATCACGATCCCGATTGATACCAGCGGCCATTTTTTACATAAGATTCAGAATAATAAGATGGCAGGAACTGTTCTGATGCAGGTGAGAAAAGGGAATCTTCGGATTGGCTGGTCCTATGATTCAGCCAGACAGCAGCCTGCAACAACGAATTGTATTGGAGTGGATACCGGAATCTCGGACTGTTTTCATACATCTGACGGAAGGGCAATCGGTTCCATGAGTCCGGTAATTGACTTTTATCATGAAGAGGTAGAGCCTGCCTTTGCAGAGCTCGCGAGCCTTCGAAACAAGAAACGAAAGATTAAGCACTTTTTAAGAAAACATGATCTGCCTGAGGATGTGAGACGTTCTCTCATCAAAAAGATGGATCATCTTGAACGAATGATTCAGACGGCAAAAGCCCCGTATCGCAAAAAGCGCTGCTACTATGCGCTGTTGGATCACGAGATCAAGAAATCCGTCACAACCTATGTGGACAGCATTTCCAAAGATACACTGACTGCGATTGAGAAGTTGGACATTAAGGAATTTAATAAGAGCCGTAAGGTTAATGGAATGTTTTCCACATTTGCCCGCGGAAAGCTTCAAAGAAAGCTGATGGAAGTACTGAATCAAAAAGGATGTGACTTTTTTGAGGTGGAACCTGATTTTACAAGTCAGGTATGCCCGGTATGCAGCAATCTGAATGCAGAGAACCGACACTCAAAAGGATTCTGCTGTACCAGTTGCGGGTATCAGGATGATGCAGACCACGTTGGTGCTGTTAATATCAGAAACCGGGCAGGTGATAAAGAGATACTGGAATTGTGTAAGGAACACCAATACAGTCACAAGAATTTACAGAATGCGATTCGAATCGTATATGAAAAACGACACATCGCATATGAAGAAAAAAAAGCAGCATCTGCATGAAAGCAGACGGGACTCTGTAACATCTTACATGATGCTGCAGGATCTCATCTGTGACTAGAGCAGAACATAGGAACTACCACTGTCTTCTTACGGCATGACTGTAAGATGGATTGTCTGGAGAGGATCTGCCTGTGCTATTCGTATTGTGTAGTGTGGACTTATTCTCAAAGGGGCGGAAATAGAATGATCGATATTCAAGGGAAACTTTGGATGCTCGGCCATTCTATGACCGAGTAGTTCACATCCTCATAATAATGAATCAGCTCCATTGTTTCCTCTTTTCTGCGCTCTGCGCGTTTTTATCTTTATGCAAAAATAATTATCTGTTCCGAAAACAAACTCCCCCCTCGTTCTTTCGTCACAAATACGACCATTTGTGGGCAGTATATCACACTTAATTAGGATTTGACAAGTGGAAGGGTGCTGCAGCCAGCTCTGACTAGTAAACTTCTCGTTTTTCTTTTACTGAAATTTCCCACATCAGATTTCAAAAAGTTTAGGGGGCTAGTGTACTAACCAGCCCCCTGAAGATGGAAAAAAAGTTTAAATACGCTTGAATTTTAACGCCAGCCAGATGAGAAGCATGCCGCCTGCTCCTGCTAATCCCAATCCAAATAGCATACTGTAATCCTCAATTCCGAGAACAACATCTTTTATTTGGCTTTCTTCCTGACTGGAGCTTGGCGTCTGGCTCTGGGTTTGAGTCTGAGCCTGTGATTCCTGTGAGGTTGATGGCGATGTCTGTTCTTCGCTGGATTCTTCTGGCGATGTCTGTTCTTCGCTGGAATCTTCAGATGAGCTGCTTTCTTCTTCGCTCGTCTCCTGTTCTTTTAAGAAGGAATCATATATCTCCTGTGCAATTGCTTCGTCTGCCAGCGCGACAGCATACTCCTGTTTTGCTTTCGTCACTGCTGCACATAACTGACTGTACCATTCCTGTGCCGTTTCCGCTGTATCATCTGCTGCATTTTGATTTTTCTTTGCCTGCATATATGCCCGAATCAACTCATTTAGTCTGACGAAACGTTCATCTGCTTCTTCCAGAGACAGATCAAATTCCTGTCCATTCTCCCAATCGCAGGATGCAAGTGCCTGCAGATTTACTTTCCATTGTGCAGCCAGTGCCTGTTTTTCATTCCACATTTGCAAAGCGGTGTCTGCTTCACTTTGTGCCTTTTTGCAGGCATCTTCTGCTACTGCAGCATCTTCCTTCGCCTGTTCGAATTCTCGCTTTGCCTGCTCATTTGCTTCAAAGCACTGCAGAACAGACTCTTTGGTCTTTGCAGCTGAATCTGCCGCATCCTTCGCTGTTTGAAGCGCCTGCTGTTTTTGCTGAAGTGTTGTATCTTTTGCTGCAGCCTCTTTTTCTGCGCTAGTCTCAACATCAGTTGCCTGTGTCAACTTTGCATTTGCATTGTCCAATGCCGTCTGTTTTTCATCAAGCTGCTGTTTTGCTTCTAATGTCTGTTGACCATTGAGCTTATTTTTTTTGACTGCCTCATCATAGTCTTCGTCTGCGGCTTTTTTCCTGTCAGAACAATTTTGCAGCAATTCTTGTGCTGAGGTAAGCTGTTTCTGTACAGCTGCCAGCTCATCATTTGCTGCCTCCAATGCTTTCTTTGCTTCCTCTGCATTCGTGTTCGCCTGATCGACATCTGCCTGTGTCAGCTCACCATTTTGAGCAATTGCTTCATCATATTTTTTCTGGGCTTTGGAACGCTCCGTTTCGGCAGCTGTTTTTTTCGCTTGTGCATCTTTAAGTGCTGCATCGGCATCTTCTTTTTTTGACTGCGCTGCCGATTCCTCATCGTTTGCTGCCTGCAATTCGCTTTCAAACTGCTTCTTGTTCTCAGAAAATCCCTGCTCAACTGCTTCTTTTGCTGCTGCTTTCTTTTGTTCTGCTGCCGCTTTTGCCGCGTCTGCATCCTGCACTGCTTCTTTAGCTTCCTGCTGATCCTGCGCTGCCGCAGTCTTTGCCTCTTTTGCCTGAATATAGGTGCGAATCAATTTGTTTAAATTTGAAAAACGTTCGTCAGATTGTTCCAGTGCCTCATCAAATTCGTCTCCATTTTCCCAGTCACACGATTTGGCTGCTTGAAGCTTTTCGTTTAATGCCGCAGCCTCCGCCTGCTTTTTCTCCCATGACTGCACCAACGCATTATACTTCGTCTGCGCTGTACGGCAGGCATCATCTGCCACGGTAACATTTTCCTTGGCCTGCTCTAACGCAGACTTTGCCTGTTCATTTTCCTCAAGCTTCTGTTTGACAGACTGGTAGGTCTTAGCTGCCTCATCCGCTGCTGCCTGTGCATCCAAAAGATCCTGCTGCTTATTACTAAGCTCTGCTTCCTTGTTTTTCTTTTCACTTTCTGCCGACTTTACCGCGTCCTCTGCCTGTTTCAAAATGTTCAGTTGGCTCTCGATCGCATTCAGTTCATCCTGCTTTGTCTGTAAGGCATTCTCTCTGTCTTTTAATTGAGTCTGACATTCGTTTACTTGCGTTTCCTGATCAGATTTCTGTGTCGTAAGCCCATCATACTTTGTTTGAGCATCTTCGAAAGCAGCCTGCGCTTGTTCGGCCGCGGTCTCGGCTGACTGAAGCCTTTCATCTGCGTCGGCTTGCATTTTCTTCAGAGTCGCTAAATTATCGTTCACAGTTTCCAAATTAGCTTCCCACGATTTTTTTTCTTCCGTAAGCTTATTATACTCTTCCATGTAAGCATCAATCTGGTTCTTATTCTGTTCAGTTTTGATTTTTTCCTCATACTCTTTCAAGCTCTGATTCAACTTGTTGATCTCTGTCTCACACTGATTTTTTCTGTCATCGGTATCCTTCTGCAACGTCTCGACGTAAGCTTTCTGAGCCTGCGCATCTTTTAATTCCTTATCCGCTGCTGTCTTTGCAGCTGTACTTGTTTCTAGCGCTTTCTGTGCACTGTTAAGCTGGTTTTGTACGTTTTCCAGTTCTTTCTGTGCTGCCTCTAAATTCTGCTGTGTTTGATCTTTATCTTTTTTAGCCTGCTCTACATTTTTCTGAGCAGTCGTTTTTTTGCTTTCTGCATCCTGCAGTGCCTGTGCGCCCCCCAGATTATCAAACTCCTGTTTTGCAGTCTCCAATGCCTGTTTTGCTGCATCGGCTGCTGTCTGTTTGGATTCTACCTGACGCTCCTGCTCTTTCACCGCATTTTCTGCTTCTTTCTCTGCATTCTGCGCCTGATCGACATCTCCCTGCGTCAGTTCACCATTTTTATAAATTGCGTCATCATATTTTTTCTGGGCTTTGGAACACTCCGTTTCGGCATCTGTTTTTTTCGCTTGTGCATCTTTAAGTGCTGCATCGGCATCTTCCTTTTTTGTCTGCGCTTCCAATTCCTCATTCTTTGCCGTCTGCAGTTCGCTTTCAAATTGCGTCTTGTTCTCAGAAAATCCCTGCTCCACTGCTTCTTTTGCTGCTGCTTTCTTTTGTTCTGCTGCCTCTTTTGCCGTGTCTGCATTCTGCACTGCTTTTTTAGCTTTCTGCAGCTCCTGTGCTGCCGTAGTCTCCGCCTCTTTTGCCTGAATATAGGTGCGAATCAATTTGTTTAAATTTGAAAAACGTTCGTCAGATTGTTCCAGTGCCTCATCAAATTCGTCTCCATTTTCCCAGTCACACGATTTGGCTGCTTGAAGCTTTTCGTTTAATGCCGCAGCCTCCGCCTGCTTTTTCTCCCATGACTGCACCAACGCATTATACTTCGTCTGCGCTGTACGGCAGGCATCATCTGCCACGGTAACATTTTCCTTGGCCTGCTCTAACGCAGACTTTGCCTGTTCATTTTCCTCAAGCTTCTGTTTGACAGACTGGTAGGTCTTAGCTGCCTCATCCGCTGCAGCCTGTGCATCCAAAAGATCCTGCTGCTTTTTGGATTGCTGTACCTTCAAATCATCCGCTGCCGACTTGGCTTCATCAAATTTCTTCTGTGCGTTTTGTGCTGCTTCCTGAGCAGATTTTACATTGCTGTCGGACTCGGATGACTTCTCTACTTCCTGTAAATAAGTCTGCTTAGCTGCATCCCTTTCTTCTTTTGCCTTCTGCACATCTGCTTCTGCCTGTGCTCTCTTTTTCTCTGCGTCATCCAAAGCCTGTTTTGCTGCATCGGCTTCTTTCTGTGCGGATTCTACCTGACACTCCTGCTCTGTCACCGCATTTTTTGCTTCCTCTGCATCCGTGTTCGCCTGATCGACATCTGCCTGCGTCAGCTCACCATTTTTAGCAATTGCTTCATCATATTTTTTCTGGGCCTCAGAAAGACTTGTCTGGGCCTTCGCTTTTTTCGTCTGTGCATCTTTAAGTGCTGCATCGGCAGCTTCATTTTTTGTCTGCGCTGCCGATTCCTCATCATTTGCTGCCTGCAGTTCGCTTTCAAATTGCATCTTATTCTCAGAAAATCCCTGCTCCACTGCTTCTTTTGCTGCTGCTTCCTTTTGTACTGCTTCCGTTTGTGCCGCCTCTGCATCGGCCTTGACTTTCTGTGCGTCTTTTACTTCCTGATCTGCTTTTTCCATCGCTGATTGTGCCTGACGTGTATTTCCCTTTGCCTGATCAAGATTTGCCTTCGCCTCCTCCAGACTTTGCGCTGCTGGTGTTGTCTGACTGTTTACTTTTACCTCCTTTTCCTGCGCTTCTGTCTCAACGGTCTGCTCTGCTGGTGCATTCTGTATTATTGTGTTCACAAAAAGCATCGCCACTACTGCCGGTGCCATAAATCGTCTTCTTCTCATTTTGTTTCCTCCCATCTTTCTGTTAAATCCAAATCTGTACATTTGCCTCTGCCAAATCAAATTCTTCAAACTATTTCGTTCTATATTTTAATATACCATATCTTTTCCCTTTTAAGAACGGTCATTTTACAATAAAAATGACCCCCCATATGCATTTACTTTAACGTTTTCGAACCGTTAAAAAATGAATCATGGCCTATTATTTTCGCGTTTTTCCTTTATTTTCCGCGATTTTTATTTTTTCTCATCTATCTTTCCAAATTTGGAAAATTGTATTTTGCAGCAACAGAAAAATGGGTGATTTTTTATAATTTCTTTTCCATACATACAAAGTGCTTTTCAAACAGCTCGCACTCCCCGACTAGAACAAATCCAAGATCGCTATAGCACTTGAGCGCTACTTTATGATTATCACGCACAAGTATATGAACACTCTTTTTGTTCTGCTCACGAAGCACGGCAAATACGTGTTCCATCATCATTTTTGCAATGCCCTGTCCCTGCAAATCTTTTCTGACACACACGCGTGCCACCTCTGCTGACGGCTGAAAATCCTTGCTCCAACAATCAAGCTTATCCACTTCTTCGTCGTGATCAATTGAAATGGCCGAAATGATTTCTCCCTTTTGATTTTTCATGACAAACAGGCTGTCATGTGCAATATCAAACTCAATATTTTCCATGGAAGGATAATATTCATTCCAGTCTGCTGCGCCGCCTATCATTGAGCGATACAGCTTTAGAAGTTCATCTTTGTCAGATTCTTCTGCCAGCGTAATATTTCTTCCTGCCGCAATAATCTTATCCACAGTTTCCTGACGGATACATTCGCGCAGATGTTTAATATATGGATGAAACTGCGACTTATCAATTCCATAATTCTTTGTCAGCTCATACTCATGCGGCTCCCAGGTCTTAAGATCTGACTCGTTATGAGACAAGGCGCCCTCCATGTTGTCGAGTGCCTTGTAGATCTTTGCCTCTAATGTTTTTAGCTCGCTCATCTCCTGATAAAGTGTCCGCATCTTATCGTTAAGTGGCTCTGGAAGTGTCGCTACCCACTGATAAAGCAGATTTTCCTCTGTTTCTTCATCAGCCTCTGTCTTTTTAAAACATGGTATATCACCTGTAAAACATTCGCCCAAATCATGAATAAGACACATCTTAATTACTTTATTAATATCCACTTCTGGAAATTCATCTTCCATCCAATATGCCATCAGTGCCACTCGCCAGCAATGCTCTGCTACACTTTCCTTCCTGTCATCTGATGTGTAGCAATGACGCATCGTTCTTTTTAATTTCTCTACCGTGTGAAGTGCTTCTATTAATTTTTCTGCTTCCATATTTTTCTGTCTCCCAGTTTTAATTTTTGTCACTTCCATTATCGCTCAAAATGTAAAAAAATGGTAGGGTTTTTATTCATTTTTTAATCGTCAGTTACAGTTCATGGATAAGCCAATATTGCGGTAAAGCCCGAAGGTGAATGGATTTCGTTGCATTACTCATGAACTGTAACACTCGTCAAAAAAACACAAAAAGAATATAAAATTTGACATCGTTTTTTGATGAGCGATGTGGTATGGTGTACAGTAAAGGAAGCTATTTTTATCTACAAAAAATAGCAAAGATATCATTTTTAAGGAGGGAACAACATGCGTTTTTATTGTACTGACGACACAGTTGATCTGGAACAGTATCCTTACCATGTGAGAGATGTCCATATCAGCGACCCATTTATTCTGGCAGATCCAAAAAGCCGCTGCTACTACACTTATGTACAGTTTGCGGATACAGAACGTTTCCCAGATGTGGAAACTGACAAAGAACACGGTGTATTTTATGTACTTGAAAGTAAGGATTTGATTCACTGGTCAAAGCCACAGATTTGTTTTCGTCAAAATAATTTCTGGGCAGATAAGGATTATTGGGCACCAGAGGTTCATATCTGGAAAGGACGCTATTATCTGTTCAGCTCATTTCGTGCAGACGGTCATTACCGCAAATGTCAGTGCTTAGTATCAGATTCACCAAAAGGACCATTTGAACCCATTCGTCAAGAAGCTGTTACACCAGATGGATGGCAGAGTCTTGATGGAACATTATACGTTGACCGATCAGGCAAGCCATGGATGGTATTTTGTCATGAGTGGCTTCAGGTTGGTGATGGTCAAATTTGTGCCATACCAATGTCTGATGATCTGGGAGAAGCAATTGGTGATCCTGTCATTTTATTTAGAGCATCCGATGGCAAATGGAATGCTAAAGGCGCAAAAGAAGGCGGATATGTGACAGACGGACCATTTTTGCATCGCCTTCCTGGCGGAAAACTTATTATGCTTTGGTCTAGCTTTACAGAAAAAGGCGCATATGCTGTGGGCTACGCAACAAGCCGTTTTGGTGATATTATGGGGCCATGGGATCAGGAATCAGAACCACTGTATGCACTTGACGGCGGTCATGCAATGCTGTTTTATACCTTTGGCGGTCAGCTAATGATGGCATGCCACTGCCCAAATGATCACCCAAAGAAACGTATTCTTTTATTTGAAATGGAAGAAGATGAAAATGGACTTCATGTCGTAAACGAAGTTACAGGGAACTGGTTTCATGCAGCGGGAGGCCCTGCCAAAGGCTGGGTCTATAAACAGCCCTGTGTAGAAATTCCTAGCTTTGCAAAAGATCCAAGAGGATAACACTATACGTCATTAAAATACCCGGAATATATTGCTGCTATACAATATATTCCGGGTGTTTATTTAGGGTTATGTCTTTTTAACTTGTAAATAACACTTTCATTTAAGCTTATTTTTTGATTGCATTATTCATTTCAACAAGTGTTGCAACATCTTCTGCCTGAGCCAAAGCATCCTGATAGAAGTAATCAAATACCTCATCAACATGATAGCTTGCCTTCAGCTCTTCAATCATGCTGTCACGCATTGCCTCAAATTCCTCATCAGACTCACATGCTACGCACTTAAATACATTCTTACCCATGTATGCATTGATTTCGTTTACCCAAGAAGCAACCTCACCTTCTGGATCACTAAATGAAATGTAATTCATAGAATCAGTAACAGGTGTTTCCTGACGATATACATCCACCTGAGACTCTGCACCATAATGATCAATGAAATCCTTAATGGTATCATTCATCTTTGCTTCCATAGCCTTTGTTGAGAACTGATACAGATCAGTGGTGTAGCCATCTGGCTGAATTGTTCCGTTTCCAAATCCACAGAAATGATGGTATACATTAATACCAGTCTCTACGCCAAGAGCATCATCCTTTGTTACTTTCAGGTACTCATCCGTCGGTACTGGCTCACCATCTTCCATATTCCACATACCACCTTCTAAGCCATTCCATGCAATTCTGGAAAATTCATATGTAGATACAAAGTCAAGCAATGCTACACAGCGCTCTGGATTTTCAGTATTTGCGTTAACAACATACTGTCTCTCACCTCTATACATATTTCCAAAACGATCTTCTGCATCTGCAGTCAAACTTGGCATTGAAATAAATGTTTTCTCATTTCCTTCTGCCTTGTTAAACTCTGTGTTTGCGTCATTAGACATCCAACCTGGTACATTAAACATATACTTTCCAGCCTTCAGATTTTCCGAGTAAACATCAGATGTCTGTGTAAAGGAATCTGGATCTAACAAACCTCTCTGGTTTGCCTTATTATAAAAACGAACTGCACGCCAGAATACACTTTCAGGATCGGTTAACTGATTTGTTTCAAGTGGTGTAGAATCAACTGTAGAAACACCAAGTACACGACCAGTTGTTTCTATCAAATTTACGCCTTCCTGCGGTCCAAGACCAAAGGTAAATACCCATTCACCCCATCCCTGACCTGCACCAAACCATGCACCGCATCCGTAAGTTTTCTGCCCATCTGCTGTTTCTGGCTCTAATGCCACCATCTGCTCAAGAACATCTAACAGATCATCATCATAATTTTCCAGCTTTGGATAGCCCGCTTCCTTATACAGATCCCATCTCAAATAGTGACCGCATGTTGGAACTGTGCCATCATCCCAAGAACCTTTACACATTCCCCAAAGATACATGTTTCCATCTGGACTGTTTGCCGGCATACGCTCTGCTGTTACCATCAGCTGTCCTGCTGGGTCATTCATGGTATTTGGTGCATATTCTTCCAGATAAGGCTCCAAATTCAATACAGATGCAGACTCAAGAAGCATCGGAAGCTGTTTTGTTGGGTCCGATAATAAGAAAACATCTGGTAAATCATTATCTGCTAACATAGCTGACAGCTGTGTCGGCCAATCTGCCTCTGTAACAGCAGTCAGGTACAGATCAATATTCAAATTATCTTCAATATACTTGCTGACTGGATCAGAACGAAGTCCATCAAGTTCACCTGATCCTACGAATGCCACTACATCAAGTGCCACTCTATCCTCGAATTGAGGTGTTGTTGTGCTGCCCGTGCTCTCTCCTGCAAATGCCATTGTATTACCACACATAATAAGTGCGGACGCTGCTGCAAATGCCTTTCTTGCTACTGTTTTTTTCATAAATATCTCCTTCCTTTTTCTTTTTTATTACTGCCAGACTACATTCGTACCATACGTTTGCACGATTGCAATCATAACTAACATAAAATAACATTTCTCAACCTTTTACTGCACCAAGCATAATTCCCTTTGTAAAAAAGCGCTGCATGAACGGATAAACACAAAGTATTGGAACTACCGTAATAAAGCTCATTGCCATACGCAGCGTTGTCGATGATACTTTAATTGCTGCTCCCGCTGCCGCTCCTGCTGTGGAAGATACTACATTTGACTGTAATTTCGTATACAGCAAATACTGCAGACAATGTAACGTTGCAGATTTTCTTCCCTGCATAAAATACATATCATCTGCCCATGCATTCCACTGATTTACAGCTGCAAACACAATAATGCATGCCAGAATCGGCTTTGCAAGTGGAATAATAAGCTTGAAGTAAATTTTTACTAATCCAGCTCCATCGATCTCTGCTGACTCAATCAGTTCCCCTGGAATAGACTCAATATAAGTCTTTACTAAAATAATAAAATATGCCTGAACTGCCGATGGAAGAATATATACTAAAAAATTATTTTTCAGTCCTATATTGCTGATCAATAAATAGTACGGTATAAATCCTGCATTTACATACATTGTAACGATAAAGAAACGGTACAAAAACTTTTTGCACGGAAGATCTCTATTAGCAAGAATATATGCTGCAAAGCTACAGAAAAAACATGTTAAAAGTGTACCAAATATCGTCCTCGCAAACGCTATCCATATGCTAGATTTAAGTCCTGGAATCTGAAGCATCTCTGTATAGGCTTCTGTTGTAAACTCCTTCGGAAGCAAATATACACCTAAGTTCACTGCTCCCGGAGAAGAGAACGAGTTAATAAAAATATACCATAACGGATATACGCAAATAAATGTAATCAATCCAAGCAATACCGTGTTGATTGTGCCTGCAATTGTTATCTTATTTTTCTTTTTCATAATTCTTACAATCTCCTTTCTGAGAAAACCTTCTTTTCAAACTTTTACTTAGAATATAGAATCGCCTCTCAGCTTTTTAGATGCCCAGTTTGCAAATGTCAAAAGGATAATACTTACAATAGATTTGAAAATGCCCATTGCAGTTGCCAATGAGTATTCCATATTTTTGATACCCATACGATATACATATGTATCAAATACTTCCAGCTTATCCCACGTCATACCATTTCCAAGCAGCCAGAACTGCTCGAATCCATTTGACATCATATTAGAAATTGCAAGTAATAGTAAAACAAAAAATGTAGAGAGTAAACCAGGAACAGTTACATGAATAATTTTTTGCCATGTATTAGCACCATCCACCTCTGCTGCTTGGTATAACTCCTGATCAATTGATGTAATCGCAGACAGATAAATAATTGCATTGTAACCCAGTGATTTCCATACACCGATAGCAACCTGTGTTGCCCATGCATGTTTTTCATTTGTCAGCACATTAAGTGGCTTCTTTATAATGCCAAGTCCCATCAGAATAATATTTAATGCGCTATCTTCTGATGAAAGAAGCATAAACACAATGGAGTATACAAGAACCCAGGAAATAAAGTTTGGAATTGAAGTTCCTGTCTGTACAAGCTTTGCATATCGCTTATTCTTAAGCTGTGAAATTGCAATTGCAAAAATAGCTGGAAGCACGGAACAGCAAATGTTCAAAAATGAAATACTCAGTGTGTTTCTCATTACTGTCACAAAATCTTTGGAATTTTCGAAAATCTTTTTAAAATATTTCAGTCCAACAAACTGCGATTTAAAAATTGAAACACCAGGTGTAAATTCTACAAATGCATAACTCCATCCAAACAACGGTGCATAGGAAAAAATTCCTATCATAATCATGAAGGGCAGAAGCAAAAGTACTAACCGAATCTGTTTCTTCTGTCGTCCTGTCAATCCACTCTTTCTTGAATGTTTCATATCCATTTTCTTCACCTTGCCTTTCCTATGCTGCTGCATAAAAAATATCTGCTATCATATGGTTTATTAACAATCGTCTTCTCCTGAAAACTTTGAATGACCTTATTATAGCAGATACTTTTTTGTCATTATATCATTTTTCCTTATTTTTTATCATAAATCTCATATTTATTCTTTTGTTTTATCTATTTTTATTATATTATTCTGATATTTTCTTGATTCTATATCACTTTTTGTACATAAGCATCATTTTTTTATTATCTAAATATACTTTTTTACCAATTCCCGTTTTTTAATATCTTACCCTCTTTGTATTTTTGATTCTCGATACTTCGCAGGTGTCATTCCTACCTCACGCTTAAAAGCACTCGAAAAATGACTTTGCGTTGAAAAACATAGAAGAGCTGCAATTTCGCTGCAGGAATACGATGAATATAACAATAGTTCTTTTGCTTGGCGAACCTTTTCTTTTCGTATATAGTGCTGCAACGTAATTCCCTCGTATTTATGAAAGAGTCCTGTCAGATAATTTTCATTAATTCCAAGTGCTTCTCCAATTTGTACTACTCTAATTGATTCATCTATATGTTCTGCAACATATTCCTTCGCCCGCTCCACATAACGATTATGCTCGCTACCATGCTTGACCTGTTCAACAGCTCGTGCAAATTCTCGTTCATATTCAACAACTGCTGCCTGAATTGGCAATACCTGAGTCATTCTTTCAATGTTACTAATAAACACATCTGACATTGAAAATGCCTTCTGAGGTGCAACACCACCATCAATTGCTGCTCTGCATGCAATGGAAATTACAACAATTGAAAGATTTTTCTCTTGACGCAGCGGATTATCTGCGAGTTGACCAATTTCACCTGGCCATACCTCATTTTGACATTCTTCCAATAGCTTTAAATTTCCAGCTCGAATACTTCCAAGCTTCTTTTGCTCATGCTGATAAGGATTGTGCAAATGTCCGCCTTTTTCCATCCAGCGTTTTTTTTCAAAAAATTTTTGTTGTTCTGGCTCAGGCTGTTGTTTTGTATACAACTCACTCAAACAAACTTTTTCACCTGTTTCCTCATAAAGAAGTAACTTCATTGCTTCCAAGAATGTTTTTAATTCACAATATGGAAGACGATACGATGCAGCTTCGATTTTATGCTTTTGAGCTATTTTAAGTGCAGGTGCTGCACCAACAACTGTCTGCACTGGTCCTGCAAGAATCCAGCCTTGTATTCCTTTTCGGCGAACCCTTGCATAATAAACGTCATCTTCCCAGAAAATGTCAATTGATGCTTCTGGTCTTCGTTCAAGCACATCATTAAAAAAAATTTCATCCGTAAAAAATGGATCTTCTTCTTCCTTTGTCTGTCCTATTCTACGAATGTCTCTTTCTTTATCAATCAGTCTAATTTCCCCATGCGTAATTTGAATCAATTATTTTAAAAAAAATTCATCTACCATATTTTTCCTCAGCCTCTTCCTTCCACAATAATTTTATTCACTATTTCCTTTCTGATACACTTATGCAGTTACTTGATATAAGAATTATACAATGTCTTTTATTACACAAAAGGGGCAGTTTCCTGCCCCCTTTATCCACCTCATAAAAACGCATTTAATACGCAATCATCGGAATGATTTCTGTCTTTTCATTTGCAGGCTCTTTTATGCCATAGCTTCCTCAATCGACAGACGAATCGTTTGAATCTGAAATGCACCAAACTCAAGCTCTAACATGCCGTCTTTTATTACTATCTCCTGCTCTTTATTTTCCAGCATATCACAAAGCCAAGCCTTCTTTGCATCAACATTTAGCAAAATCTGTGCTTTTCCCGCTGCCTTTTTAGACTCATACAGACGAAGTATCAAATCACCGCTTCTGTCTAATGCCGGCTTTATTGTATCTAAGACAACTGTGCCGCTCTTTACAGAAGCCATGCTAAATGTCGGCACACATCCCGGCACCAGTCTTGGCTTTTCATTTAGTTCATAGCCCTGCTTTACCACATCACATCCGGCAAAATCACCTTCCCAAGCAGTAAACGCGTATGTAAAATGATGAACCTGATTATCTGCACGCATTTCTGGCGCTGCTGCTGCACGAAGAAGAGTTAGTTCTAACGCATTTTGATTCATGCTGATTCCATACTTGCAGTCATTTAATACGGCTGCACCGTGAGACGCATCGCACAGCGCACTGTATCTGTGATTACATACCTCAAAACGATCTTTTTCGTATTCTCTCGAACGATGAGTTGGGCGTATTACATAGCCAAACTGCATCTCATTGATTCCATTTTCTGCATAAACCGCTACTGGAAATGAAGTCTTTAGCAGGCGATGTAGCTCTTTCCAGTCAATCGTTGTATCAAATTCGAGACGTCTGCTGTCCTTTGCCAGACGAATATACTGTGTATATGAAGAATTTCCAATCTTTCCTGTAACTTTAATGACTGCTTCTATTCCATCTGCCACAAGCTCAGTACACACATCAAATGCTCCTTCAAGCTCCTGCTCCCTATAATTTGAGTCGATATCCCATGCATCAAACATGCGTGGTACATCCTTATAAAAATGGAAACAATTCAAGGCATCTGCTGCAAACTCACGTCCTGATTCCTTTAGGACAAAGCTTGTCACCTCGCCTTTTTTGTTTATCTTGACGCGTACCTGTGAATTTTCAAGCGCAATGCCGTCCGTGGTCTTTTCTGCTGACACAGCCTTTTGCTCCACATTTTTCTTCTTGTATGGAACAAGTGTAACAGCTCCACACGGTGGGATTGTTACCCATGCCTTAACGCCAAACGGTGTCTTCTCAACAAAAACTTCCTCTCCTTCAAAGGTTTTTGCACCGTCTGCAAATGCTTCTGGAAGCTCTACCACCGTCTTTCTCTCAAAACCAAATGAGTTAAAGAGCGTCACATCATTTTCATTTTCTTTTGTTACAAGCTGACTCATATATATATCTGCCTGTTTATTTGCTGTCTCAATTACACCGCCAACAGCTTTCCTTGCTTCCTCGTAAACTCTTCCAATCGAGGAGCCTGGAAGAATATCGTGAAACTGATTTAACAATAATTCCTTCCAGAGAGCATCAGCCTTCTCACTGTCATATACATTTCCCTTACAAAGACCAAATGCTCCCCACATCTCCATCTCGCGAAGTGCAAACTCAGCACGTCTATTATTTTGCTTTACTTTTGCCTGAGAGGTGTAGGTTCCTCTGTGTGCATTAAAATACAGCTCACCTACATAAGTATTGACCGGTCCGCCCGCTTCGTCCATTTTCTTGAAAAAGCTCTTCGGATCAGACAGTTCAACTCTCGGTGCACCCTCAAGATTTTGTTCTCTTTTTGCATACTCAATATCGTCTCTTGTTGGACCACCGCCGCCATCGCCATAGCCAAACGGCAGCAAAAAGGCATCCAGATCCTGAAGCTGACTTCTGTTTTTCCACACTTCTTCAAGTTGCTTAGGATTAGTCTTATAAGTATAGCTTGTCGGAAGAAATGACACAATCTGGCTTCCGTCTATGCCTTCCCAATTAAAGTAATGATACGGGAATTGCTCACCCTCGTTATATGACCAAAAGATCTTCTGTGTTACCAGATAGTTGACCTTGCATCCCTTTAAAATCTGTGGCAATGCCCCTGTGTAGCCAAACGTATCTGGAAGCCACAGCACTTCACTGTCCACATCAAATACGTCCTTATAATACTGCTTTCCATACAGCAGTTGACGAATCAGTGCCTCACCACTTGCCATATTCGTGTCAGGTTCCACCCACATAGCACCCTCTGCAATCCACTGTCCTTTTTTGACAGCCGCCTTGATTCGCTCAAACAGCTCTGGATACAGTTTGCGGCACATCTCATACTCGGCTGGCTGGCTCTGAATAAATTTATATTCTGGATATTCCTCAATCAGACGAAGCTGTGCTGCAAATGTACGCGCGGTTTTACGACCTGTTTCCGCAATCGGCCACAGCCAAGCCAGATCCAAATGAGCATTTCCCACTGCATAAAAGACTGGCATTGTTGAACCATTCTCGGCCTCTAGCACTGGCTTTAACGCTTCACGCGCTTTTTTATAGGACTCAATTCTGGCATCCCGTTCCTGCTCAAAATCAACAATCAGTGTAAACTGTTCCAATGCCTTTGCTATTTTTGCCGCTCTAAGGCTTGTCTTGTCAAGCACTTCAAGTAAGCGTCCAAGTGTATCTACATCCATAAAAAGTTGGTAAGCATCTTCGTTCCAAATTCCGTAAGTGCAGCGTCCTAATGTACGTCTCTTTCCCTCTTCTAATGGGTCTGTATAGGAGCCTGGAAGCACTGGACCTGTCGCACATCCTCCTGTCGGTGCCTCTGGATAATAATGACCAGCATAGACCTCCATCATGATATCAAACTGCTCGTCTCCCTTTGCACAGCGACTTAACACATTGTCTACAATATAATGATGCGGCTCGTTAACCCAAGACGCACGGTATGTACCAAAAGCCTTATCATTTACAAACAGTGTTGCCTCACCATCTGGCTTCAAATTCATCACAATACGTTTGCCATTAGCTTCCTCACTTAGCTGAATGTGTCCCTTCATCCAACAGTATTCATATGTATTTCCCCAAGTAAAACCTGGCTTTACCGAAACAAACTGCTCTTTTTTTGCCTCCCCAAGTGAGAGCTGTTCATTTGTGCGAAATGCCTCCCATTGAATCTCACCAAGTGGCTGATAAAAATCATCTTTAAGTGTACGCACCCAATGACCGATGCGGTCTCTCCATTCGGATTTCATCAATTTACTCATAATATTTCCTTTCTATTGAAAAAAATAATACATTAATACGCAATCATCGGAATACTTTCTGCCTTTTCATCTGTAGGCACCTTTGTGCCATCCGCAATCTCATACATGGCTTCGCTGCACTGCTTTACATAAGACGCCATATCCTGATATGGACGTGAGCAAATGTCAAACAAACCAATGTTATAATTTTCTCCGTCAAAACGACCAAGAACAAACTGATCATAGCACTGGAAATAGTGGCAGCCAACACCATTTGGATGAGCTGCTACACGCTCGCAATAATAGCGGTAGGCTTTTCCACGATCTTTTTGTGTCAGTACACCCTCAAGTCCTGTTGCTGATAAGCCTGTATCTAGTGCTCCAAAATGAAATTCGCCAATCATAACAGGCAGATCTACACCAAGCTCTACCACATGCGAGATTGCTTCTGTTGGATCGACTGCATAACAGTTAATGGAAAATACATCAAAATTCTCCCATCCCGTTGCAAGATCTGGATCGGAAATCCATGCCCATCTCATACCAAGAATCATATGATTTGGATCGACTTCTCGACATGCTTTTGACGGAATCTCAACATAAGCGCGAAGCATCTCTTTTGAGAATGTTTTCTGATCTTCTTTTGCAGCCTCAGATTTAGCTGATGCATCACGAATCGGCTGATACAGATCGTCAAAGTCATTAAACTTTGTGTTCCATGCTGTGTTTAATGCCTCCACAGTCTGATATTTTTCCTTTAAAGCTGCAATCAGCTTTTCCTTACATACTGTGCGCTCCGGATTATAGAGTACCTCGTCTGCCAGCACCAAATTATCCACAAATGCCCAGCTTGGCTCATTTCTAAGGAAATAGCCGATCATCATCGGATCATCCTTCCTTGCTGCGAGTGCCTTTGCATTATTTTTCGCGTTTTCTTTATACTCATCACTTAATACATCTGGAAAATCACGGAAAATTTTCTTTTTTGTCTCCGGAAATTCTGGAAGTGAAGTTACATATGGTATCGGTGTATTTTCAAAAAGGCGCTGATCACTCCAGTTGCCAAGCGTATTCATGCCCATCTGCATCAGCTGTCCTGCCATCATCTTCTTCCATATCTGATACCAGTCTTCACCAAACACACGATATAAATTTGCACCTGCATAGGAGAACATCTTTGCATTTCTTTTTCTATCCTTAAATACGCGGTCTGGTGAAAACATTTCTGCATATGCCGGTTCTTTCTCATCTGGCAGCCAATCCAGCCATTTTTCAATTCCATCAACACGACAGTCCACTGGCACATTCACGCAGTCTGGTCCTGCACTAAAAAACGCATAACCGTCTGGATCTGCAAGCCACCACTTGCCATCTGCCTTATATTTTGTAAAAAAGCCTGTGCCCTTGGCCAGCTTTTTATTTTTCCAGCCGCCCCATTTTGACCAATTTTCAAATGGATAGCCTTCTTCGCCGTCCTTAACTTGTTTTTCAAGAATGCTCTTTAACGACTCTATATCCTTTGTCTTGCCTGACCATTCCTTTCGCTTATTCTGTCCAAGACTATCGACAAGCTTAACATCCAAAAGCTGCACATTTTCCGGATATGTATCTGTTAATGCCATGTTGCTGATACGCACGGTAATATCATGAAATACTGGAATAGTCTTCATCTCAATACGTGTAATTTCTTCTGGCACAATTCGTCCACCATGGCAGACAATCTTAAGCTCCCCCGGAAGTGCCTCTGGAAACAGCACACCTGCTTTAAACCACTCCTTATCCAAACAAATCTGTGTTGTAATCTGCGGAAGAATGCCAAAACGAATCGTCATCGTTGGCTCATCATCCTTGCCATACACATACACATTGAAAGCATCACAATGTTCCTCAAGTGTCTCAATCTGAAACATAAAGTAGCGCTCATTTTTCATTACATCCCACGGCAGTACAATACCCGCTCCATCCTTTGACAGCTTCAATAAAGCACTATCTTTCTCCTGCTCTAAAAGGGATGCCCCACTTGTTAACATCTTCACGTCAAATGGAATCTTCATCGCTTTTTCTCTCCTTTTTCTCTCGTCAAATTTTTTCTAGCACCAGATTCATTCTCAATGTTACAAGGTTCACTTTACGCTTTTTCACAAAAAAAGGCAAGGCTTTTTTCGCCTTGCCAGATGTAAAGTTATTCTAATTTTATATATTATTTTTTTCCCTACTTACACCACAACTAATGGCTCCTGTTGGACAAGCCTGCTTACAGCGTCCACAGCGAATGCACTCTAGGCTGTTTGCGTTTACAACAGGATCTACCTGCATACGACAAACCTTTGCGCATTTTCCACAGCCAACACATTTTTCTTTGTTGACACGATATTTGAAAAAAGATACTTTGTTGAAAACGGAATAAAATGCTCCAAGCGGACAAATATATTTGCAGAATGGTCTGTAAATTATAATTGAGAGAATGATTGTTACAACCAAAATCGCATTCTTCCAAACATACAGAGCACCAAGTGCACTGCGCATTGATTTATTTAACAGTGCAAGCGGTATACCGCCCTCAAGCGTTCCAGCTGGACATATAAGCTTGCAAAAATATGGTGAGCCCTGTCCCATAATGTCAACTAAAAACATAGGAAGCAAAATAACAAACACAGCAAATATTACATATTTCAGCTTGCGAAGCAGCTTATCTCCCTTAAAGGTACGAATTTTTTTCGGAAAAGGAATTTTATTTAACAGATCCTGTATTAGTCCAAATGGACATAAAAAGCCACAGATCAGTCTTCCAAAAATGGCTCCAATAAAAATCAAAAAGCCAACAACATAATAAGCCATCTTAAAATTCCAGCTGCCCACAACAGCCTGCAAAGAACCTATTGGACAGGCTCCGACAGCTCCTGGACAGGAATAACAGTTGAGTCCAGGTACGCAGACATTTTTTAATTTTCCCGTGTAAATTTTTCCTGTTACAAAGCCTGATACATGGCTGTTTGTCAAAAATGCCCACACTGCCTGAATGCCATGGCGCTTTGCATCACTTACTTTATTTGTTTTTTTCTTACTTGTTTTTTCCTGAGCCATTTTCTTATCCAATTCCTATACACTCCATACAAATATTAATCGCCTTAGTAAATACAACTGCCATCTCACCGCGAAAAATACCAAACGCCATCATCAACAGTCCAACCACTGCCAGACAAAGTCCTGTCCATTTGGAGTCCAGGGCTGCATTCGCCCTAGACACCATTTTATTTTGCATTATTTTCATATCAATTATTTTCCTTGATTGCGCTTAACTCTTTTTCCACAATTTCCTTCCACTCTTCAAGTGTATGGCTTCCAGAATATGTTTCGCCTACAACGTTTCCATTTTTATCTACAAAGAAGGTTTCCGGGAATGCGGAGATGCCCTGAAGACGTCCATTCATCATATTCTCGTCCGGAATCAGGAATGGATAGGTAGCCTTTGTCTTTTCCTGAAGAAGCTCTGCCTTTTTGATGGCCTGTTCGTCCTGATTGCCTTCGCTGTCTGCCGTATCTAATACAACACCTGTTACACCAACGCCCTGATCCTTAAGCTCCTGATACAGCTTCTCAAGCTCCGGAATCTCATTAACACATGGAGAGCACCATGTTGTAAATACATTTACCAGTGTAAGATCATACTCACTAAACATATCCTCAGTATAAGTTTTCTTATCAATACCTGTCATCTCAAACTTTCCAACATTATCGCCATCCTGCTGCACCATATCGATTGGCTGATCGAATGCGGACATCTGCTGAAATTCTGCCATGTCAGTCAGCTCTGTCTTTGTCTTTTCTAATTCCTTTTTCAGCTTCTTATCTGCATCCTTGCTAATACTTAAATAATACTCATATTTTCCATCACTGCTCTCGCCAAGCTTTGTGTGCTCTGTGCAACCAGTCAGTTCATCTAACTGATCTGTCACATCTGTACTGTATACTCCAAGAGTTCCAATCTTTCCAAGACTCTTTACCCAGTCATCATAGCCAGTTCCCATTTTCTCAATGACAGCATCACGCTGCTCTTCTGTCATTGTATACCAGCTAAAGAATGCATAAGAAATTGCATCGCCTTCCTCATTCCAGTTCTCATCTGTCAGCATTGCAACCTTTCCATCTTCCATCTGCTTTAACAGCTTATCTGTTAATGTAAAATTCAGACCCATGAATGGAAACTCATAAGAATCCTGAACCTTCCAGGAAATCTCAGATGGTGTAAATGTTCCAGAGATCATATCGGAGGAAACTGCTTCTCCTGCCGGGACTGCTTCTCCTGCCGGGACTGCCTCTCCTGCCGGGATTGCCTCTCCAGTCGTTGTCTCCTTGTTGCTATCATTCTTTGCTGCAAATACAGGTGCTGCAAATGCACCTAAGGATGATACTCCAATCACACCTGCTGCTAAATATGCCTTTACTAATACTCCAATATGTAATCTATTTCTTCTCATTTCTTATGATCCTTCCTTTCTTTGTTTTGATCTGAGGTGATTATAACATACGCTGTATAAAATCAGTGTTAAGAAATTTTATTTTTTAACAACTATTTTATTATTCGTATGATATACTTTAAAAAAAATAACTATTTTTGAAAGGGGAATGAAGATATGCATATTTTAGTAATCGAAGATGAAGCACAGCTTTGCAGCTCTATCGCTGAAGGACTTCGCCTTGATGGATACGAGGTGGACACCTGCATGGACGGAAATGAAGGATTAGATCTTTGTCTGACAGAACCATTCGATCTTATTTTGCTTGACCTTAATCTTCCAGGAATGGACGGTCTTTCCATTTTACAGCAGCTTCGCGCTGAAAACTCATCCACACCAGTTATCATCCTTTCTGCCAGAACTCAAATTCAGGATAAGGTGGAGGGACTTGATCTAGGTGCAAATGATTATCTTACAAAACCTTTCCATTTTGAAGAGCTTGAGGCTAGAATACGAAGCCTCACACGGCGCAAATTTATTCAGGAAAATATCTGCCTGACTTGCGGCCGCATATCATTTGACACAAAAACAAGACTTGCCCAGATTGATCATATGCCACTTTCCCTAACGCGAAAAGAAAGCAGCCTGTTAGAATATTTTCTTCTTCATCCAGATCGGGTAATCAGTCCTGAAGAATTGATTGAGCATATCTGGGACGGAAGTGTCAACAGCTTCAGTAATTCCATCCGTGTTCATATCTCATCGCTTAGAAAGAAGCTTCGCGCAGCTCTTGGATACGATCCTATTCAGAATAAGATAGGCGAAGGATATCTGCTTAACGCAGACTGCTGTAATGATTAAACATTTAAATAAGGAAAGGATTCTTATGACTCACACACAAAAAAAAGCGCCTCTGCGCTCCTTCTTTGCAAAAATGACGCTTCAATGGCGTCTTACTGCGCTGACAACACTTCTTGTCACAGTTGCCTGCATTTTTATGTATTTTTTTATAAGTCATTCTGCCGTCTCTGGAATGGATGATCTGCACGATTACGTGATCCATATTGATCAGAATGACTCTTCCCCTATCACATTTCAGGTTGATCCATCTATGCTGTTTCCGCAAATTAATGATCAGCTTGCCCAGACAAAGCAACTTTTCATGATCAAAAGTCTTGCTGTAACCATTGTTGTTATTTTAATAAGCAGTCTGTCAACTTGGTTTCTTACACGTAAAAGCCTTGCTCCGCTTCGCAGCCTCAGTAAAAAAATTTCTGATATTCAGGCACAGAATCTTTCTGTTTCCATTGATGTTCCAGAAAGCCATGATGAAATTTCTAAGCTGACAGAAGCCTTTAATCAGATGCTTGCCCGTTTGAATAACGCATTTGACGTTCAAAAGCAGTTTTCTGCCAACGCAGCCCATGAGCTTCGAACTCCGCTTGCTGTAATGCAGACAAATCTTGAAGTATTTTCCAAAAAGAAAGAACCTTCCGTTTCAGAATACCAGACACTTTTTTCCACGATTCTTGAGCAGACAAACCGTCTTAGCCATTTAGCTTCGATTTTGCTTGATATGACTGGAATGCAGCGTGTAAAACGCTCTGATACAATAAGCCTTGCAGCACTCGCTGATGAAGTTCTCTGTGATCTTGCACCAATTGCTGATCAAAAGCAGATTAAGCTTTCCCAATCTGAAACAGACTGTATCGTCACTGGAAGCTATCTTCTTCTCTACCGTGCTGTTTTTAATCTTGTTGAAAATGCAATCAAGTACAATCATCCCGATGGAAGTGTGCACATTAATATAAAAGATGAAAATGGATTTGCTTTAATTAGCATCAAGGATACGGGAATTGGCATTGCTCCTGAAAATCAAGAAAAAATCTTTACACCTTTTTTCTGTGTTGATAAATCAAGAAGCCGCACAATGGGCGGTGCCGGTCTTGGACTTGCACTAGTTGCCGAAATTGCACAGCTTCATAATGGAACAGTTTATGTAAGCGAAAGCGACAGCGAAGGAAGTACTATCATCCTTAAGCTGCCGCTGTAAAAAATCATCGCTGATTATTATTAACTTTTCCTATCTTTTCTCCCTGTCTTATACGCGTTTCTTCTCCCCTGGCGCTTCGGTACAAAATATTCTTTCTTGGAAGAACAGCACCTTTTTGCGTCAGAAGTATAATGGTAGAGCCGCCAAATTCAAAATATCCTTTTTCCTCGCCGCGAGTCACATAACCTGGCTCTGCTTCATGGTTGGTAATTCGTCCAACCATCATTGCACCGACTTCCATCATTAAAATCGTGCCAAATTCCTTCGTCTTAATAATACAATACTTTCTGGTGTTTTCTTTATATACTGGGCAATGTTCAAGCGCAATCGGCTGCACTGTATGGAAAACACCATTAATTGTGCGCTCATGAGAACGTCTGCCGCTCACTGGATAAATATAGCGGTGATAATCATCTACACTTAAACGAAGCTGCCACAAAATACCGCCTTCAAACTGTTTTGCCAGTTTTTCATCACGAAGCAGACTCTGTACTGTATACTGACCTTGTTTGATCAAAAAGCGTGAATCATTCGTGATTGGAAAAATCGTAAGCTTTGCATCACATGGACTGATAAGTATATCATCTCCCTGCGCCAGTAATCTTGCATCTGGTTTTAGCTTTCTTGTAAAGAAATCATTATAGGAAGAAAAACTTGTTTTTTCAAACTCTGACACATCAATATTTTGTGACTTTATAAAGCCAGAAACAGCAATCAAAGATAATCTGCTGTTCATCACACATCCTGCAGCCTTCGATACTGCCGGACTGACAAGAATACGAAGAAGCCTATTTCCAACTGATGTTGTATATAAAAATGTTAAAAGTCTGCTTGTTTTTTCTTTCATAATTTTGTCTTATCCTTTTTTGTGTTTCCAGAACATTAGATCAGATAAATTCCAGCCATAATATTCCTTCCAGTTAAAGCAAAACAGAAGGTACAGAACAACTGCTGCCACAACAATGATCAGCACAGTAAGCTGTTTGTTGTTCGGCTTTGGAAATTTAAAATTAAGTACAAATAAAAGACCGGTAAGCAGCATCGCAAGACTCAGCACGATCTCAAAATTATCCTGACACAGATTTGAGATTGCATACAAAAATGGTAAAATGACTGCAATAGAAGTAATCGGAAGACCCTGATAATACTTTCTCTTTTCATCAGTCTCCTGCTGACGCTTCTCTTCCATTACATTATAATATGCCAGACGAATCAATCCCGCCAGACAATAAAAAATCAAAATTGAAACTTCCCACGGTGTCTGCATTCCTGAAAACCAACAGATAATTACAGGGCAGACGCCAAAGCAGACAATATCACAAAGCGAGTCTATCTGAATGCCAAAGCGTTTCTGATCCTCTGTTCTGTTTTTCTTTGTTCTGGCTACCTTGCCATCAAATGTATCAAGAAGACCAGACATACCCAGAAAAAAGATTGCCCAGCCTATTCTTGCATAGCAGGCACTAATCATTCCCAAGATTGATGATGCCAAGCTTATGTATGTCAATATTACTGTATAATCATAAAATCCTATCATTGTATCCCTCATAATCCATCCTGTGAACTGCTAGTCAAGCGGATATTCGCAATCCGCTTCGCTACTTGCTCATAACCAAATAACTGCTTCGCAGTTTATCAGTAGGGGCTTGTACCCCTCCTGATACAAGCAAGTCCCCACCCACTGCTTATTGCTCTTCGCAATTGAAGCAGGGGACTTCCTTGATTTGTTAACATAAGCGCATATCTGAGTCCGGATTTTCTTATTTTACTTTACTTTTTTTGTGTTCACGCACCTGAAATACTACCACAGCTACAAGCGTAAATATTGCTGATAAAAACAGCTCACTGTAATAGCCAAGTCCACGGCTTAAAATCAGTCCCGGAATCAAAAGTGCCTCCCCAAATACTTTTTTAAAGATCACCATAAACAATCCCTCACTGATACCCATTCCACCTGGCAGCGGAAGCATATCAACTGACACCGATATAACAGCCTGTAAAAACATGACCTCAAAAAAATTCATACTGTTTAAAGAAAACGCGCGATAAACAAAATATGTTACAGCAAACATTGCAAATCGCTGTACAACCGTGATTACAAAAACTCTTGCAATCATCCCCCAATGACTGCTCATAAACTCGGCTGCCTCATGATAATGATTCATGGAGCGCTCTATTTTATCTAAGCGTTCTTCTTTATGTTTTAAAATGTGTATCCGTTCCAGAAGCTTTGCTCCGAGTATTAATGTCTTTTTGGCAAATGACGGATGAAATACGACTACGCACATAAGTATCACACAGCCGACATTCAACAAAATGCCCAGATAAAAGACCCATCTCGCTTCTGCCACATACTCTGCTAAAAATCCCCCTGCAAACAGCCACAAACCTATGCCCACAACGACAAGTACAAACTTATACGTAATCGTGACAACAAGCAAAATAACCGTTGCTATCGGAACAGGAATGTCTTCCTTTTTCATAAAGTAAATCTGCATCGGCTGTCCACCCGTCGCTGACGGTGTGACGCAGCTAAAGAAAAATCCTACTGCTGAAAAAAGAAAACAAAGCCGTTCCTTTACATAAATCCCGTAGCAATCCAGCATATGCCATATGACAATACTCTCGCCAGCGATAAAAAATAACACAAGCGGGACTGCTGGAATTAGCCACAGGATATTACTTTCTTTAATTGCATCTTTAAGTCCTGAAAGATCCTCCCCATGGAAAACACCATACAGTGTCAATCCTATAATTACAAAAAACAGGATAGCGTCTATCAATATTTTCTTATACTTTTTCACCTTTTGGCGCCTCCTTGGATATGAATAATTTCATTCTATCAAAAATTAGAACCCTTCGCAACAAGAAGTTATTACTTGTGTGCCTCTGCCATGAATGCTTCAATTTCATCCGGGGTGCGCATTACGTCCTCAGACAGGCACTCGCATCCGTCTTCCGTGATCAAAAGGTCATCTTCAACACGGATTCCGATCTCCCATTCATCAATGTACAGACCTGGCTCATCGGAAATGACAGCACCTGGGCGAAGCTTGCTGTTGGAGGCAACGCTTACATCATGAACATCAATTCCAAGATGGTGAGAAACACCGTGCATGTAATATTTTCCAATCTCCTCTTCCTTCTCAATCAGACCCATACGAATGCAGCCCTCGGCAAGAACCTTCTTACACACATCATTTAACTCGCGAAGCGTCATACCCGGCTTTGCTGTCTTTGCAACAGCGCGGTTTGCAGCCAGCACAACCTCATAAACCATACGCTGCTTTTCAGTAAATTTACCGTTTACAGGATAGGTTCTGGTGATATCAGCGCAGTAACCCTTATACTTCGCACCCAGATCAAGAAGAAGCAATGTATTATCCTTGCACTCGCATTCATTTGTTACATAATGAAGCATCGTTCCATTGATACCACTTCCTGCGATAGTATGGAATGCAACACCGTCAGCACCATTTCTCTTAATGCTGTACTCAAAATCAGCCTGTGCCTGATACTCCATCTGACCTGGCTGTAAATGAGACATCAAATTCTTTAATCCGCCATCTGTAAGCTTGATTGCCTCACGGATCAAGGAAACCTCATCCTCGTCCTTCTGCATTCTCATCTCAGCGATGATCGGTGCACAATCCTTTACGCGCACACCCGGGTACTTCTGTGCAAACTCGCGTGCTTTCATCATGTTGTAATCTTCAAGATCATCGATATCATGACGGTAAGTATCAAAATATACGGTATAGACATCCTCTCTTGTCAGCATACGGTTGATGATACCTTTCTCGGTGTCGATAAAGCCAACCTTCTCGATCTGTGCCTGCGCCTTTGCCTCATCGACGGTCATCTTCTTTCCCATCCAACGCTCGCGGTCTGGATCAGCCTCCTCAATAAGAAGCGTCTCTGTCGGCTCCTCAGTCGCATTATCCAAAATTAACATCATATTCTCGCGGCGAATGCCTGTAAGATAAAAGAAGTTTCTGTTTGCCTCAAATGGTGCATACTCATCTGCACTCACATGATGTCTCACTCCTGAATAAAGGACCAGAACAGAATTTTTCTCCATCTTTGATAATACTTCATCTCTGCGCTTTTTATAATTCATTTCTTCATACCTCTTTTCTAATTTTTCCAAGCAAAATTTGAATACTCTTTGAATACTCACATTATACCAATCCAAAACCATAAATGCAACTGCTGTCTTTTCCCTCTAATTTCTGGATAAATACAGGCATAGGCGGATTATTTGGGCGATTATAGTAGCAGCTTGTTATAACAAGATATGTCTTTGAGTCTAGCTCCTTTAACATTTTTAAAATAACTTTCTTTTCCTCTCTCTGAACCTCGCTTCCATCATATAGGCAAAGTGTCATGATGCCGCCCTTTCGTAAAACAGAAAGTCCGGCCTTAATCGCCGCAATACTTGTCTGTGCCTTTGTCTCAATCTTATGATCTGCACCTGGCAGATAACCAAAATTAAACATGATGCATGCAGCACTTCCCTCAGACATATAGTCGGCCATGTTTGAATGGGAGTCAAGCACCAGCTCTGCCATACACTCATGCTCAGCAAGAAGTGTTGCCGTCTTTTCAAGAGCCTGCGGCTGAATATCAAATGCCATAACCTCACCTCTAGCCCCGGTTAACTCACATAAAAACAGAGTATCATTTCCGCAGCCTGCAGTCGCATCAATACATATATCTCCAGCCTCCACATGCTCTCGCACAAAATGATGTATCAGCTCTGTGATCTGGAGATCTTCTTTTTTTAATTCTTTCATCTATCTACAACCTCGTTTTTTAGGGACAGGGACGCTATCTTTTGTCTGTCCCTGCTGGCTCTGCCTTTACCATCCTACCACTTAGCAGTACAGACGTCAACGAACTAGTTTTTACTTTTCCTTAAGACTTATTTAAGATTAAAAAACCGCCTGAAAGACTAGTTGTCCTCAGACGGTCTGCTGCTTATATTTTCTTTTCCATTAAAACCTGATGTGTTTCAGAAACATTTACCATAACGCAATCATTATATTTTAAGCCACTCTTTTCATATTGATATACCATCGGCTCTCTATTTCTTTCAATCACCGGATCTGCAATTGGAATTGCAGACAAAAGTGATTTTGTATATGGATGAACCGGATGTTCAAAAATTTCTTCTGTCAATCCAGTTTCTACAAGATGACCCTTATGCATAACACCTACTCGATCTGAAATATAACGAACCATAGAAAGATCATGTGCAATAAACAGATATGCAACATTTGTTTCTTTTTGAATATCCTTCATCAAATTGACGACCTGTGCCTGAATTGAAACATCAAGTGCACTTATTGCCTCATCTGCGATTACTAACTTTGGATTCATGATTAATGCTCTTCCCAGTCCGATTCGCTGACGCTGTCCACCAGAAAACTGATTAGGATAGCGGTTCATGTAGGCTGGATTTAAACCTACCATCTCCATCATTTTGGACACGCGCTCTACGCGCTCATTTTGATCCATATGAGGATTATGCGCATCGAGACCCATCGCAATAGTATCCAAAATCTTTTTATGCGGATTTAAGGAAGCCATAGGATCCTGAAAGACCATCTGCATATCAGAACGAAGCATTTTTTCCTGTTTTGCCGTCAGCTTCTTGCTGATATCCTCACCATTAAAAAGAATCGTGCCTTCTGTCGGATCATACAGTCGAATAATAGAACGGCCTGTTGTTGACTTTCCACTTCCAGACTCACCTACTAATCCATAGGTTTCTCCCGGATAAATATCGAAGGATATATTATCCACAGCACGCACCGTAAATTTTTTGCTTACCGGAAAATATTGTTTTAAACCTTTCACACTAAGCAGTGGTTCATTCGTCTGTGCCATAAGCTCCCTCCGTTTCTGCATATCGCTTTTCCTCTCTGCGAAGCTGCTCAATTCTCTTTTTTAAAGTCTGCGGCATTTCTACCTTTGGTGCATCTGGATGAAGAAGCCACGTAGCAGCCTGATGATGCTCATTGATCTCAAACATTGGAGGTTCTTCCTCAAAATCAATATTAAGTGCATATGGATTTCGCACAGCAAATGCATCACCCTTTACTTCATTTGCCAAATTTGGCGGATTGCCCGGAATCGTATACAAACGCTCCTTTTTATCTCCTGTCAAATCTGGCATACTTGAAAGAAGTCCCCATGTATAAGGATGACGCGGATCGAAAAAGATATCCTCTGCCTTTCCTGTCTCTACTACTTTTCCAGCATACATAACATTCACATAATCGGCGATCTTTGCAACTACACCAAGGTTATGTGTGATAAAAATAACTGCAATTCCAAGTTTCTTCTGCAGATTCAAAATCAATTGCAAAATTCTTGCCTGAATCGTAACATCAAGTGCCGTTGTCGGCTCATCACAGATTAAAAGATCTGGATTACATGACAGTGCAATTGCAATGACAACACGCTGACGCATTCCGCCTGAAAGCTGATGAGGATAATTCTTCATTCGCTCTTTTGGTGACTCAATTCCTACCATTTCAAGCAGCTCTTCTGCACGCTTATCTGCATCTGCCTGTGATAAATGAAGGTGATAACGCATGCCCTCTGTCAGCTGCCTGCCAATTGTCATCGTCGGGTCAAGTGAAGTCATAGGATCCTGAAAAACCATTGCAATACGCTTTCCCTTGATTCTATGTTGCATTTCTTTTTTTGAAAGCTTCAGCAGATCAACAACCTGCTCCTTTCCATTTTCCTTAAAGCGAAACTTAATTGTTCCGCTTTCAATGACTGCATTTGGCGCTGTAATTCCCATAATTGTCTTTACAGAAACAGATTTTCCACTTCCAGATTCTCCTACAATGGCAACAGTTTCTCCAGGATATACATCCATATTCACACCACGCACTGCACGAATCTTGCCAAAGGAAGCCTGAAAGGAAACTGCCAGATCTCTCATACTTAATACCGGTTCTCTTTTTTCCATCTCGTTTACCTCCTGTTACATCTGTTTAAGCTGCGGATCAATAGCATCCCTGAGTCCATCTGCAAATAAATTAAAGCCAAGCATTAAAACACCCAAGACAATGACAGGCGCTGCTACCATATGAGGGTAAGTCATTGCTGATTTATATCCATCATTTATCAGAGAACCAAGAGAGGCCATCGGCGCCGGAACACCAAGACCGACAAATGCTAAAAATGCCTCCAGGAAAATCGCATTTGGTATGGAAAACATAAAAGTAATAATAATCTGACCAAGCGAATTTGGCAAAATCTCCTTAAACAAAATATCACGATTGCTAACGCCAAGCGTTCTTGCGGCAAGCACAAATTCCTGATCCTTTAATTTAAGCACCTGTGCGCGCACAATACGGCTCATGTTAATCCATCCTGTAAGCATAAGCGCAATTATAATACTTCCAAGACCCGGCTTCATAACAACAAGCATTAACGTTACCACAACCAGTGTTGGAAGACTGCTTAATATCTCTGTGATACGCTGCATGACCATATCTACTTTTCCGCCAAAATAACCAGAAACAAGACCATAAATCACACCAATGCACACATCAATGATAACAGCCAGTGCTGCAATGAGAAGAGAAATTCTGGTACCTTCCCATACTCTTGTCCAGATATCTCTTCCTAAATTATCTGTTCCAAAAAAGAAATATTTATCAGTACAATTTTTTGCCTCATACATGTTCTGGCCATGGCTTACACCATCAAAAATTCCCAGCTTTTCCAGTCCCGGAATCCTTGGCGGCAGATTGCTATATTCAGAATGCACTTCTTTGTAAGAGTACGAACTGACAGCCGGTGCTGCAAGCGCAATCACAATTAGAAGAATGATAATAAAAAAGCTGATCCATGCACCCTTGTTTTTACGAAAGCGGTACAAAACCTCTTTTCCATAGGAACGACCAACAAGAACCTTTTCTTCTTCCTCCTTATGGTCTCCTGTATTGAATTCAAATCGATTCATACTCATTCTCCTTTCGCCAGTCGTATTCTAGGATCAATCACACCATAGAGTATATCAACCAGAAGCATAGTGAAGATAAACATTAAACTGTAAATAAAGCTGATCGCAAGCACAACATTAAAGTCATTTGACTGGATTGCACTTACATAAAGACTTCCTAGTCCCGGAATACTAAATGCTTTCTCTACTACAAGACTTCCCGTCATTAAATTTACAATCAATGGAGCCAATACTGTAATAACACTGATCATCGCATTTCGAATAGCATGATGAAATATCAGCTTTGCCTTCGGAAGTCCCTTTGAATCTGACAGAAGATAATAATCCGAATTTAAAATATCTACCATTTCTGATCTTGTATATCTCGCTACACTTGCAATAGTAAACATAGAAAGCGAAATAGTAGGAAGAATCGACGACTGAAGTTCATTTTTTGTATTATAAATAAACGGAAACAGCTTAAACTTAAATCCAAAGAAGTAGGAAAGTAAAAGCGCAAATACAAAAGATGGAAGGCTGACACCAAGAACTGAAATAATAGTGGTAACGGTATCGACCCATGTATTTTTACGAAGCGCAGCGATGATTCCAAGCAGTGCACCAATCACAGTTCCTACAAGTGCTGCCTGAAGACCAAGACGAATTGTAACTAAAATCTTTGGTCCAATCATTTCACTGATCTTCATGTTTACCTGAAGGCTGTAAGAAATACCAAAATCACCGTGAAGCATATTTTTCAGATACAAGAAAAATCTATTGATAATTGGCTGATCTAGTCCATATTTGTGATACAGATCCGCGATCTGCTCTGCGCTCATTTTTTCTTCATTATTAAACGGCGAACCCGGCATAAAATCAAGCATCAGAAACAAAAGCAGCAAGATCAGGAAGACTGTCAGCAATGCGATGCAGGTTCGCTTTAATACAAATTTTTTCATTCGGATTTTCCTCCTGTCAAAGACTTTTTGCTACCGTTTGCAAAGTCTGTAAACAGTAACTTTTTAAAAAGAGGATATGTCCAAAGCTGCTTCGCCCGGGCACATCCTCTTTGTGTGCAGATACGATTGCACTTTTTTTATTTTATATCAATCCTTCTCTACAAACTTGTAGTAGCATGGAACACCAGTATTATGCTCTGTAATTCCAGTTACGTTAGACTTTGTAAGTGTTGCAGAACCAGTCTGGAACAGCGGAATGCAGCCTGCATTCTCGGTGCAGATATCGTTGCACTTGATCAGGTTATCCCAGCGTGCAGTCTCATCTCCTGCCAGTGTAGTGTTTGCTTCGTTGTACAGCTTGTCAAACTCATCACTTGACCACAGAGAATAGTTTGACGGATGATCAGATTCAAACATTGCTAAGATTGCGGTCGGATCTGCATAATCTGGACCCCAAGCCCACAGCTCGATATCATAATCATGATCCTGTGCCAGCTGAATTCTGTTTTTCTTTGGTGTGCTGCTGATGTTCACAGTTAAACCGTCCAGTGTACTCTCAAGCTGAGACTGAATGAAGGCTGCTGTATTGGCTGCAAAATCCTTCTCCTCATCATAAATGATATTGATCTCTCTTAAGTCTGTTTCTTCCTGTGCCTTAGCCCACAGCTCCTTTGCCTTTTCAGTATCATACTGGAAGTACTGACCGCTTGCATCTACAAAATCTTCGCCGTCTGCATTGCTTACCAGGCCTTTCATAACCATGTTATAAGCTGGAGTAGAACCGTCATTTAACACATTTGTACACAGGCTCTCTCTGTCGATTGCATATGCAATTGCCTGACGCAGATCCTTATTGTCATAGCCATCCTTCGTGGTATTAACCATCAGATAATAATTGAAGGATCCTAACACATTTGAAAATTCCGGATCATCCTGATACATGCTGACCATATCACCTGTCAATGTCACATTATCAACATCTCCATTCTGGTAAGCCATAACAGCCTGCTGCGTATCACTAATAACAACAAGATCGATCTCATCTACATCTACATTTTCTGCATCCCAGTAATCAGGATTCTTCTTAAGTACAATAGTATTTCCACCAACGTCCCACTGATCAAGTGTATAAGCACCACAATATAAAACACTGTCCTTATCTACACCAAACTGGTCGCCCTCTTCAGTTAACTTGCTCTCTTTTACAGGTGCCCAAGGAGAGAAGGTCAAAAGATTTAAGAAAAATGGGACTGGATATTCCAGTTCGACCTGTAATGTATTGTCATCAACTGCAGTAACTCCGAGCTCATCAGCATCTGCCTCACCTGATGTAACTGCTTCATAGTTTTTAATAGCAGCCATCTCAATCTGATATGTAAATTTGCTGTAATCCCCCTGAGCAGTCGCATTTCTCTTCCAAGCATACTCAAAATCCTGTGCTGTTACTGGTGTACCATCACTCCACTTTGCATTGTCACGAATATGGAAAGTATATGTCTTCTGATCATCAGATACCTCATAGGAATCACACAGACCATTCTGAATCTGTCCATCTGCGTCTACCACGAACAATCCTTCCATTGTATTGGAGATTACTGCAACATTAGTTGAATCTCCGCCAATCAATGGATCCATTGACATTATAGAAGCACTAATCTGAATGGAAACAGCTTCTTCCTCATCTGCCATTGCCGGTACTGCAAAACCGGACATACTCATTACTGCCGCTGCTGTTACTGCCATTACTCGTCTGTTCATAGTCTTCCTCCTTCTCATGCTTTGTGCGGATGACCAAATCCACCCGCGTAGGTACATGCATACGCTGCGCGCTCTGCTGCATAGCTAAGCGCTTCCTTCATATCTTTATTGTCTGCATAGTGACGTAAAAATGCTGCGATAAAAGCATCGCCTGCGCCCATTGCATCTACTACATCTACCTTGCAAATTCCCTGTGTGTAAAACTCTGTTCCATCATAAAATACAGAACCTTTTGATCCACGTGTGATGCCAATGATCTTTGTTCCATATCCTGCTGCCTTTTTAGCAAGCGCATGGATTTCTTCCTCAGACATATCGGAGCCAGAGAAAAATGCATAAGTGACAAATGGGCAAACTCGCTTCATATAATCGTCATCATGCTCATCTGAAAAGTCAAATGAAACCTTGCATACGCGGCTTAAGGTTTCAAGCTCATATTCCAAATTAGAATAGCAGCTCGTATGACAAATATCATACTCCTTGATCACTTCCAGATCCTCTCTTTGAAGTCTGATTGAAAACAAATGCTGGCAGGTATCGCGTATTCCTCCGACAAAGATTCGGTCGCCTTCCTCATTTATCTTTACACCCGGCTGGCAGGTCGGTGCAAATACCTTTCTTGAGCGCTCGCATGTTACACCTTCCTCTTCCATGCATGCTCTAATATAATCTGCTCTATCGTCATTTCCAAACACGCCAATATAATTTACCTTCTCGGCGCCGTCTCTTTTACAATCCACTGCAACATTAACTGCATTTCCTCCCGGATAATAAATGCCTTCATCAAGATAACAGTCTGTTACATTATCACCAACTGCAATCAGCTTCATTTATGCGTCCTCCTGTCTGTTAAAAATATTGCTGTTCACGAGACGCTCTTTTGCAAAACTGCGTGAACTATAATAAAAACAGTCTCCTGCTTTCCTGCTTCATGCAGTAAAAGCAGGAGACCTTACTTATTAATACTCCATCTGCCACATATATCTGCGGACTGAAAGAGCATGTCCTCTTTCATGTGCAAGAGAATCAATCATCTCACGTACAACTGTGCCAGCTAACAGCGGTGCTACATACTCCTGTACACCTGGCTCAATTCCAGTTAAATCAAACTCTGCTTCATCAATTACTGCCAGCTTCTGTGAAAACTTGCTGCAGAAATTGTAAGCTCTTTCATCCAATTCTCTAGTTGCTCCAATACCCTTAACAAGTACAAACGGTACATCAAAGTCTGTTACCTCAAATGGTCCATGGAAATACTCTCCTGAATGGATGCAATTAGAATGAATCCACTGCATTTCCATAAACAGGCAGATTGCAAGAGAATACATCTCGCCATAGTTTGCTCCGCTTCCCATTGTGTAAATTACAGTCTCACGCTTGTAATCCTTACCCCACTGTGAACCAAAATCTGCATACTTTGCCTTGATGCGCTCTGTTACCTCTGCAAGATTATTTAAGGACTCAGCGCCCTTTACCCACTTCTCAGACGGCTCAACTACATTCAGCATATCAAATGCCAGTGTGTACAGAATTACTTTGCTAAGATCATTTGGATCTGCCTCTGGACCATGCTCATAATGGATCGGATACTCACAAGCCTTCCACAGCGGAGAATCAACAAGGTTGGTCAGAGAAATGGAAACTGCTCCCTTCTCCTTTGCAAGCTCTGCTGCTCTGACAGTCTCTGGTGTATTTCCGGAATGGGAAATAGTTAATACAACGCAGGTATCGTCCAGCACCTTCGGTGTTGCCTTTACGAACTCGTTAGAAGTGTAAATAGCGGACGGAATGCTGGTCTCGCGGTCAAACATGTACTGAATTGGCATCATGGATGCCTGAGAGCCTCCGCATGCAACGAAATAAAATCTGCGGATTGTTTTTCTCTCTTTAACAGCTGCTACTGCAGCCTGGATCTGGGAAAGATGTTCTGCTTTCATGTGTAACCCTCCATATTTGTATTCTGGCTTCATATAACACGGTAGCCATTTGTATTATAACGTTATATAACGTTTTGTATTATATTATACCTATTTTACCCATTTGTCAAGTAGTTTTTTTCAATTAGCACATTAAAGTAATAAATTTTTTTATACCTTTTCAGAGCCATGATTTTAAGTGCACCAACCTTGACTTTTCTCTCTTTTTTTAATATACTCAATTTTGATACATGTAATATAACATCTTATAACGTCTTTATCTTAATAATAAATATCAGGGGGTTTTTATGTTAGACACAAATAGTCTTAAACCACTTTATATACAGCTTGAAGCTGAGATACGTCAGGCTTTGAGAGAAAAAAAATATCTTCCAGGGGATCGTCTTCCCAGTGAAGAAAAATTGTGTGAACAGTATCAGGTAAGCCGCATTACTGTCCGCAAGGCCATCCAACAGCTAACAGATCAGCATATCCTTGAAAAGCATCGTGGAAAAGGTACGTTTGTTTCCACCCCTTCAAGAAGCATTGATCTAAAGGAACAGTCTGGCTTTACAAATTATTTGTCTGCAATCGGACATAAATCACATCATCTTCTATTAAAAAAAGAGCTACAGCCTTCTGATGATTTTTTATGTGAAACGCTTTCTCTTCAGCCTAATGAACCAGTTTGTTACGTGCAGCGTCTAATTTTTGAGGATGATTCACCGCTTGCCTTAGATGAAATTTATATTTCTTCTTTAACTTATCCAGATTTTCTTGACCGCATAACAGGTGATATTTCTTTCTATGAACTGCTCACTAACTACTATAACGTATCTCGCGGTGAATCTGTATGTGAGATTGCTGTCCGCATTGCAAATGCTGAGCAGGCATCCATCCTTCATTGTCAGGCTGGCGATCCTCTTTTTCTTTTACAAAAAACGTGTTTTGCAGTTGACGGCACACCGATCCATTATTCACGCTCTCTTGTGCGCGGTGATCGAATCTCCTATACCATACGCACACAAAATTTAAACACACAGTTTATCTCTAATATAAATAATTAATATTTTATTTACAAGGCAGGAAAAAAGTTGCAGAAAACTGCAATTTTTTCTTGCCTTTTATTATTATATGTTATAATATTACATTATATAATGTTTTATCAAATAATTGTATATGGAGGGATTTTATGCTAAAGTTTCAAGAAGAATCGTTACGTCAATCTGTAAACGGTGCACTCGCTCTGCGCCATCAAATCAATCCATTTCTGGATGCCATCTTTGAAAAAGGTATTACAAACATATGTTTTCTAGGAATTGGCGGTACATACGCATCTGCCATGCAGACAGTTTCTCATATGAAAGAATTTACTTCAATGGAAGTATTCGCCGAAAATGCAGCTGAATATATAACAACTGGCAATCGACGTATCATGGATGGTACACTTCTTATTTATTCATCTGTGACTGGCAGTACACCTGAAATAGTTAAAGCCGTTGAAAAAGCACATGCAGCACATGCCACTATTCTTGCTTTCCTTGACAATCCAAATCCTCATCTGCGCGAGTTATGTGAGCTATGCATCTCATATCCGCAAAATGAACAGCTAAAACTCTTTATGGCTGCTGACCGTATTCTCTTTCTTCGTCATGAATTTGACTGTTATGACGACTGCTATGAAAATTTTGACTGTTATCTCGCAGATGCTTTGATCTCTGTTGAGCAATCTTCGGATTCCTTTGCACAAGAATTTGCAAAAAAGCACTGTAACGATACTCTCCACTATTTTGTCGGTGCTGGAAACCAGTGGGGTTCCACCTATTCCTATGGCATGTGCTATTGGGAGGAGATGCACTGGATGGCAACTAAGACTGTATCTTCCGGTGAATTTTTCCATGGAACGCTTGAAATCATTTCTCGAGACACTCCTGTCACACTCTTTATCAGCGAAGATGCCAGCCGTCCATTGTCTCTTCGAGTAGCTGCTTTCCTTCCGAAGATCTGTGCAAACTACACGATTATTGATGCGGCAGATTATCCGCTGATTGGGATTAAGCCGCAGTATCGCGGTTTTATTTCTCATCTTGTAACGCATGCCGTCACAAATAGAATTGATGTACATCTTGAAGCTATCAATTGCCACCCAATGGAGATTCGCCGCTACTATCGCTGCTTAGAATACTAACAAAAAATATGGCTGAACGTACCCCTAGATACGTCCAGCCATATTTTTGGAATCATAAGCATCCGTTCATGTTGATCTGTCAAGTGTTTTCTGAAACACACGTTTTTTTATTTCACGCAAAAAAGAGCTCTGAGAATTTCTCAGAGCTCTTGACAGGCGACAGCCGGATTTGAACCGGCGGTAAGGGTGTTGCAGACCCGCGCCTTACCACTTGGCTATATCGCCGTGACTTCTATAGTATAGAATACTTTTGCGATTTAGTCAAGTGTTTTTTTTCAAAAATATCATTTTTTTTATTTTTACAGTTCACAAAGCCAGGTTACGAAAACCCTAAACTGTAACTTTAAAGTTCACGGGGGAAGTTTTACGAAAGCTGTTCGACGATTGTTTTGTCGACCTCTCTTTTCCGCGGGTACCTGTTACACCACCTATTATCATGCTTTGTTTTGAAAGTCCCGCTACAACGTTTTGTCTCGTAAAAGCAACTCGTCTCACCGCTTATCTATGTTACGACCCGTGAACAAAACAATAGCTCGTTTACTCCACCTTCATGAATGTGAATTTCATACTCTCGCCTGCACTCAAAAACTTCGGAAGTGTTATGCCTGCATGATTCCAGGTCTTTCCGCTGCGCTTTATTCCATTTAAACTGCAAACATACATTGAATTGTCTTCGAGTCCCTTGATTGCAACATGAACAGGAAGCGGATTGCCCCATGCATCTTTTTTTACTACCTCTACAAGTGCGCGTTCTTTATTCTTTGCGACAAATTCCCACGCAGTAAAGCTTGTATTATCACGCTCTGTAAGACGGTAATAATCTCCCTCGTGCGTCAAGTCATAGTAGTCGTGGAACTCTTTGATCTGCTCTTTTACTTGTGCCTTTTCCTCATCTGAAAGAAGACGAAGATCAAGCTCATAACCAAAACTTCCGGCAAGTGCCACATCAGCTCTTGTAGAAAGAGGTACGCTTCGTCCTGTCTGGTGATTTGGGCATGCAGATACATGTGCACCAACTGAACTGATCGGATAGAAAAATGATGTTCCATACTGGATATCAAGACGGTTCATAGCATCTGTATTGTCACTGCACCAAATCTGTGGCGAATAGTACAGCATTCCGGCATCGAAACGTCCGCCACCGCCGCTGCAGCCCTCAAGCAGAATCTCAGGGAAACGCTGTACAAAACGCTCCAGCAAATCATAAACGCCAAGTATATAGCGGTGATAGCATTCGCCTGACTGCTCACCTTTGTAAATATGGCTGTACATATCGCAGATACTGCGGTTCATATCCCACTTTACATACTCGATCTTAGTGTTTCCAAGAATTTCTTCAAAACGAGCCATCAGATAGTCGCGCACATCACTTCTTGCCATATCAAGCACAAGCTGATTGCGGGCATGATTTGGCACACGTCCTGGAATTGTGATTGCCCAGTCTGGATGAGCACGGTAAAGATCACTGTCCTCTGAGATCATCTCTGGCTCAAACCAAAGACCAAATTTCATACCCTTTTCATGGATCTTCTCTGAAAGCTTTGGCAGACCTCCGCGAATCTTTTTTTCATTGACAAACCAGTCACCAAGGCCACTGTTGTCATCATCACGCTTTCCAAACCAACCATCATCAAGCACCATCATCTCAATGCCAAGCTCTCCTGCCTGTGCCGCAATCTTTTCAATTTTCTCTTCATTGAAATCAAAATATGTTGCCTCCCAGTTATTAATTAAAACTGGACGGCGCTCATGCTTATAACGACCTCTGCACATATGCTCATGTAATATATCATGATACTGGTGTGACAATTTGCTAAATCCCTGATTAGAGAATGAAAGAATTACCTGTGGTGCAAAGAATGTCTCTCCCTCTGTTAAGCACCAGCGAAACTGATACGGATTAATACCCATCTGAACACGAATCTGATCTCTTTGATCCTTCTGTGCCATTGCTGTAAAACTTCCGCTGTAAGCAAGACATAAACCGAAGCAGTCTCCTGCATCCTCTGTTGCATGACGGTCACAAAGAATCATTGCCGGATTATAGTGATGACTGGATGTTCCTCTAATACTTCCAAACTCTGTCTTAATATGCGTAACTGGTGTGCGCTCCATTGTGCGCTCCATCGCATGACGGCCTGTGAAGCTGATAAGGTCCAAATCGCGATCCATCATATCCATACTGCATGACAAAAACTTCTCAATATAGATCGGCTCCTTACCTGCATTAGTCAAACTTGCCGTTCTTGTAATTACATTTTCCTCTTCCCAAACACCATAATATAAATGAAGAATTGCTCCTGACGCCTTTTCCTTCATCTTAATGATCAGCGTTTCACTGTTCTTTTTATCTGTGTCATACAGTGCTGGCATACCCGGAATCGAATATGCACCGGATACGACCTCACAGCTCTCAAAACGAAAATCGGCTGCACAGCTGCCATCTGGATGTGCCAGACGAACAGAATCATCCCTAAAATCACCTACACCACTAGAAGCAACCTCCTGCGGCAGTGTATCAAGTGAATATGTGCGGTCCAGTCCTGCTTCCTCTGGATTTCCAGAAAAACCAACATCACTTCTAACAATAAGATCAGATAAGTCCTCTGCACCAATACTGCTTCCATAATATAAATGAAGAAGCACTCCATTTTTATCAGCAAGCATCTGATAACTGGAATCATTTGTCTGAATGGTCATCAGTCGACCATTTGGGCTAATTTGAATTGCCATAGTTTCTCTCCTCTCTCATCACACAATGCCAGCGAGCAGAAAATTGCTTCACTTGCATGGCTTTTTACAGCCACAGAATCTTCCTGCACTCCGGCATTGTTGTAGTATTATTATTTTACTCTTTTACAGCGCCAATTACCATACCTGTTACAAAATATTTTTGCAAAAATGGGTAAATAATCAAAAGCGGAATTGTGGAAACCACAATCTTTGCTGCATTAAATGAACGATTATTTAATGCAGATAATTGCTTTAACTGATCTGCATCAGTAATCTGCGTCAAGTCGACAGTCAGCTGCTGAATATAAGTCTGCAGCGGATACATGGATGCCTTGCTCATGTAAATCAGTCCTGAGAAATAATCATTCCAGTGATTTACAATTGCAAACAGACCAACTGTTGCCAGTGCCGGAAGTGAAATCGGCAGATACACCTTTAATAAAACGGTGAGCGGACCGGCTCCATCAATTCTGGCTGCCTCATCAAGAGATTCTGGAACACCCTTAAAGAAATTGATTAACAAAATGACATTGAACACCGGAACAGCACCCGGAAGAACAAGAGACCAAATCGTGTTGTTCAGGTGCAGCTTGCTGACTACCATAAACAGCGGTATGACACCGCCATTAAACAGCATGGCAAAGATAACAATCTTCATGTAAATCTCTCTTGCACGAAAACGTTTCTTACTTTTAGAAAGCGGATATGCCATAGAGATTGTAAAAAACATATTGATTAAAGTACCAATTACTACTCTCTTTACTGAAATCCAGAAAGAATGCCAAAACTGCAAATCGCCAAGCAGTTTGTTGTATGTAGTAATTGTAAAGTCAACCGGCCACAAACCTACTTTATTTGCCGCAACTGCATCACTTCCACTTAAGGAGATCGCAACCATATTTAAAAGCGGCAGCAAGCAGCTAAGCGCAAATAAAAGAACCACGAGCCAGATTGCGATCTGAGAAATAATTTTTCCTGGTTTTGCTTTCATACGAACCTCCCTTTTAGAATATGCCTGAGCCAGTTGTTTTCTGTGCCAGCTTATTTGCACTAAGAATCAGCACAAAACTGATTACTGATTTTAACAAGCCAACTGCAGTACCAATGCTGTACTGACGCTCTACCATACCAATTCGATATACATATGTATCGATGATATCACCTGTTTCATACACAATTGGATTATACAGATTAAATACCTGATCGAAGCCTGCATTTAATATATTTCCAAGATTCAGCGCTGTCATTAACACAACAGTTGGCAGAAGTGCCGGAACTGTGATATGAAGAATCTGCTTAAAGCGATTAGCACCATCAATAGATGCAGCCTCAAAAAGTCCTGGATCAATTCCTGTTAAGGCTGCCAGATATACAACAGAATTGTAACCAAATTCCTTCCAGACATCTGTTCCTACGATCACAGTACGAAACCAATTATTATCAGCAAGGAAATAAATAGGATTGCCGCCAAATGCACTGATTACTGCATTGATTGGTCCATCTAATGAAAACATATTCGTGACAACGGTTGCCAAAACAACCCATGACAAAAAATGAGGCAGATATACAACAGTCTGGAAAATCTTCTTGCAAACATTAACGCGAATCTCATTTAATAAAATTGCAAATGTAACTGGAACAAAAATATTTACAACCAGTTTTGAAAATGCAATTATGAGCGTATTCATAAAAACCTGTTTGCTATCTGGAAGACTAAAGATGAACTCGAAATTGCTCAGACCTACCCACTTGGACTTTAAAAGACCCTTTGCCGGAACATAATTTTCAAATGCCATCAGCGAACCAACTAGCGGTGCAAACACAAATATGATCAAAATAATCAAGCCTGGAAGGATCATAAGATTAAGCGTAAGCTCTTCTCTTCCCAGCCGTTTCTTTTTCTTAGTTGCTGCCTGACTCATGAGGTTCCTCCTTTTTTTTAAGAAAGCCGGAGCCAAACATCATTTTGACTCCGGCCGATAACTACTTTTTAACTTATTTCTGGATTGCTTCGTTTACTTCCTCTGTGATCAATTCACCGCCAGCTTTGTTCCAATCTGATACAAACTTATCAAATGCATCGATGCTCTCCTCACCAACAATGATTTTCAAAACTGTCTGCATCTCAATCTTCTCTAATGATGCCCAGCGGATTGCCATAGATTCGGTAGTTTCATAAAATGCCGGTGTTACAAAGTCTGCCGGATTTTCGATCATACGGGACATGGATACGATTCTGGACATATACTGAGAATAATCTGCTGAATCTGCCTTCTTGCCTTCTTTTTCAGCTGCCAGATAGTTCTGTGCAGACTGATAGTAGCTTAATTCATCTGATGTTAAAGTATCTACCTTTGACTCATCATCCATTGCAGCAAGTACGTGCTCTGTCATCAGCTGTGCATTATTGCCCGGCTGAACCTCACAGTAAAGCGGCCAGTTAAAGTATGCAAGCGGCTGATTCTCACGAATTTCTAAAGATGCATCGCTTGTATCCTGCTTGGAGTACTCTGCATTTACATTAACAATCTTCATTGCGATTTCCGGATGCTCATAGCCCTTTCTAACTGCAACAAAGCCTGCATAAGACTGTGTATTGATTGCCTGAATTTTTCCATCCTCTCCTACTGGTGCTGATACATTGATCCACTCAGCATCATCAGTTGCGTAGCTTGATGTAAGTGCTGTATTAAATGGTGCCCACCACGGTCCGATAAACGCACCGCACTTTCCGCTAGAGATCAGTGCTACAATGTCATCGTTTGTTCTTGTTGTGAACTGCTGATCAATTAAACCTTCTGTATACCAACTATTTAACAGTGTCAGCGCATCCTTCATTTCTTCCTGAACTGAACCATATACGGCAGTTCCATCCTCTGCGGTAATCCAGATGCTTGGATATGCACCAAATGCGGTGAAAATATTGTCAATTCCAAATGTATTATTAGGATAGCCGCCATATACGTCAGAACGCATTGCAAGACCAATGGTATCAGCCTCTCCATCTCCATCTGGATCATCATTGACAAATGCACGAAGCATATCAGCAACTTCATCCATTGTGGAAGGCTCTTCAAGGCCAAGCTTATCAAGCCAATCCTTTCTCACCCACAGAAAATCCTGTCCATCACTCAACTGTGTCTTTGGAATTGCCATGATCTTTCCATCAAATGTCACGGTATTTAACGGATTATTGTCGCCATAGCTCTCATAAGATTCCTTTACAGTATCACAAGCTGAGTTATTATATACATCGGTCAGATCCTCTATCATGTCGTTTTCAACAAGCTCTACCAGTGTTGAATAATCTGGAACATGAATGATATCCGGCAGACTCTGGCTTGCAATTGCAAGAGCCAGCTTCTGATTATAATCATCGCCCATCGTTGCTTCAAAATCATTTTCATTCTGAATATTTAACAGTTCCTTCAAGTAGCGGGTGTATGCATTATTCTCTGGTGTATCATTTTCATATGGTGTTCCTGCAAGCACATCAGCACCCTGATTTGTAAGTGAATATCCTGTGGTGTAAGTAACCAATTCATCATACTTTCCATATGGATCATTTGCTGCCTCATCGGCAAAAGCAAATCCACAAACAGATGTGGTGGTCAGTGCAGCTGTCAGCATCATTGCAAAACTCTTTTTCATTATAAATAACTCCTCCATTTTTTCTATCATTTCTTAAGCATTGCGCATTGCTTTGTTGTAAAAAATATATCAAAAAAACAGACAACGGTATATATAAAAAATACGGAAAACATATCAGAAAAACGGACAGTCATGTTTTTATTGTGAATAATTCAGATATATTTGACAAATCTGATGACATTCTATTATACTATAGGCACAAATCACGGTAAATGCATTAAAAACAGAATACATAAAAGGGGGAACAATATTATGTACCGTATGCTGATTGTCGATGATGAGAAAAATGAGCGCGACTGCATTCTGTATCTTCTTAAAAACTGCGGCTTTGAGTTAGAGATTAAAGAAGCTGATGATGGCGTAGAGGCACTGCAGATTCTAAAGATCTGGCCAGCCCATATTTTATTTACCGATGTTCAAATGCCGCGCATGGACGGACTTGAACTGATACGTGAGGCTCTTAATCTATATCCTGATATTCGTCCAATTATTTTCAGCGGCTATGCAGATTTTGCCTATGCCAAAACTGCCATATCACTTGGTGTGGAAAATTATATTTTAAAGCCTGTTGTGCCAGAAGAGTTTACTAAGACGCTTTCCTCATTGATTGGTCAGCTCGATGAGGAGCAGGCAAACATGCACATGCAGGAAAACCAAAAGCTGTTTCTTCTTCAATATTCTTTACAGCTTGCGATCTTTGGAAATTTTGATAAAACAAAAGCAGAGCCTTTTATATTGGAACAATTTTCTGCTTTTCGCTATATGGTGATGTTTACTTTTAAAAATGATTTTTTAATGCATCAATCTGATGCCTTTTTCGATGATCTGCGAAGTTTTCTTACACCTGAAGCAGTATCAGTCAATATTTCGCCTGAGCAAGCTGTTTTATTTGTTCGCAATCCGATTCTTGATGCCAGACATTTCTGCACACGTATTCTTAATCACATTAAGAGTACTTTTCTTGTTGACTGCTGCATTGCAGTTACAAAGCCATTATCTGAATATGATTCCTTCAAGCAGGCATTTTCTGCTCTTGAGCAGCAAATGGAACAGCGTTTTTTTCTGCCAGATACCCTTATTTTTCTTCCAGACACTACACAAACACAGCGTTTGGAAAATTCAGAGGATGATTCTGAGTTGCTTCCTCTGATAAAAAATGCCATTGCCGCTCGAAGCCGTACACTTTTGGAAGAATATCTTAGTCATCTGTTCGACAAATATAAGCTTGCTGTCAACCAGTCTCAAATTTACGTCAAATTTCTTTTTTCTAATGTGCTGACCATCCTTTATCCAGCCATTCCAGATGATGCACTTTGTAATTTTTCACCGCTTGAGGCCATGATTGCCAATCTATATCTTCAGCCTGATATTTCTGAGATTATTCGTATCGTAAAAGAAGTATCTAAACCTGTTTTGGATTCATTTTCTGCCGGAACGGATACAATGCGAAAAGAAGTAGCTTGCGCTATCTCGTACATTGCCAATCATTACAGCGAAGATCTTTCTGCAGAAGTGCTTGCCTCTGCTGTCTACCTGACACCAGATTATTTAAGCCGGCTCTTTAAAAAGGCCACTGGAAAAAGCATCTCTCAGTATATTCGTCAGTACCGCATGGAAAAAGCAAAGGATGCCTTGCTTCACACCAGAAAAAAGGTGATTGACATTGGCATTGAGTCTGGATACCCTAATTATTCATATTTTTGTCAGAGCTTTCGCGAATACTTTGGAAGCTCACCTGAAAAATACAGACAGGAGCATACTCTATGATTCAGAAAATTAAACAGTGCTTTAACAATATCAAATACCGCAGCAAGCTCATACTTCTTTGCATTCTTGTAAGCTTTCTTCCTCTGTCTGTCATGGGATTTTTCTGCTATAATCAAACCATTAATTTACTTCGTACACGCGAGTTGGACTCACTAGAATCTTCTATATTATCTGTGTCAAACTCACTTGACTCAAAGGTGAATACTTACCAAAATCTGCTTGCATATTTAGCAAACTCCAATGTGCTTGCAGAATTTTCTTCTTACAATGAGGCAAACGCATATGACCAGTATGAATATTTAAATTATACAATGGATGTTTTCCTAAATACCACATACCTGCAGCACCCAGAAATTTCTCAGATCACAATCTACAATGCAGATGGAGATATGACACACGGCAAACAGCTTCGTCCAATCAGCGATTTGGAAAATGAATCCTGGTATTTTCCTGAAGCAATTTCATATCAGCCTGCCTGGTATAAAAAGAAAGATGGAACACTTTGCGTTATCCAATACTTATGTGATCCTTATATTACATATATACGCTCCTACTCAAAAAACTGCATTGCTATCCAATTAGATCCAAATCTTTTATTTGGCGAACTTGATCAGACTGCTGATGACTTCCATATCCAGGTTGATTCACCAAGACAGACACTTTTTTCCTATAAGTCTGCATCCCTCTTGGAAAATTCTGCAGAGCTTCGCAGCTGGGTTACACGAACAAGTCCTGTAAATGCCTGCGGTTGGACTGTAACACTTGAACGTCCTGAAAAAATTGTTTTTGCCTCCGTGCGTAAGATGGGACGTGTCATTATGGCTATTTTATTTATCTGTGTTGTCATTATATTCTCGATCACTCAGCTATTCACCAGCTTTTTTGAGCAGAAAATCAGTGCTCTCCACTATTATCTGCAGCGCATTAAGGAAGGTCATCTTGATTATCATATTCATGATGACAGTACGGATGAACTCGGTGATCTGACCAATAATCTTCAAGCTATGATCGACGAAATTAACCGCCTAATTCGCGAAGATTATCAAACAAAGATCGAGCTAAAGGAAACACAATTTAAGGCGCTTCAGGCACAGATTAATCCTCATTTTCTGTACAACTGCTTATCTCTTATTAACAACAAGGCGCTTATGAACAACCAGCCTGAGATCAGCCAGATGTCTCAGCTTCTCTCTGTCTTTTATCGCACGACATTAAATAAAGGAAAGAGCGAAACTCTTCTGCAAAATGAGATAAAAAATGTAACCTCATATATTGATATTCAGCGCCTGCTTCACGACAATATCTTTGACGTGATGTACCAGATTGACCCGAATCTTCCTGAAATCGAAGTTCCCAATCTGCTTTTGCAGCCACTTGTCGAAAACTCAATTATCCACGGTATCCTTCCAAACAAGACAAAACGTGGTCAATTATTTGTCACTGTCACAAATGTAATGGGTCAGATTTATTTTACGATCATGGATAATGGTGTAGGTATTCCACAAGAAAAACTTTCTACCCTTTTGACGACTGACTCCTCCGGTTATGGATTAAAAAATGTTCACGATCGGCTAATTCTTGCATATGGCGAAGACTCTGGACTGACTATTAACAGCATACCGGGACAAAGCACTATGATCACATTTAAGGTTCCGGTATAATAAGGGGGCTAGAAGCCAGTGGGACAGGTACACTGGCTTTTTTACCGTCCCGCTGGCTTACAAATTAATATATTATGGCAATGGGATTATATACTGCGATCCCAATTATAAATTACATAATAGTGCGTTTCTCCTGTTCCATAACCCGATATAGCTCAAGTTCAAAATCCTGACGATTTTTTTTCAAGATTGTTTGTAGTGTGAGACCGACACAAAAGAGCTGCAAAGCGGCAATTAGCAAATAGCCGCTTACGATAAGGGTTGGAAAACGCGGAACAAGTCCTGTTAAAAAGTATGTCTTTAACACGGGAACCATTAAAATGCATCCAATGATTGAAAGGAAGCAGCTAATTGCCCCGAAGAAGGCAAGAGGACGATACACATGGTACAAATTTAGAATCGTTTTTAAAATACGAAAACCGTCGAAGTAAGTATTTAATTTTGACTCACTGCCAGTAGGGCGATCTTTATAATCAATTGCCAGATTTTCGATTTGCAGGTGTTTGTCAATCGCGTGAATGCTCATCTCTGTTTCAATTTCAAATTTTTGAGACAGCACAGGGAAGGTCTTGACAAAACGATAGCTGAAAGCGCGATATCCAGTCATGATATCCTTTATATTACTATGAAAAAGTCGGTTAATTGTACTTCGCACAAAAATATTTCCTGCATTGTGGAAAAGCCGCTTATTTTCCTGAAAATAGGTAGAGGACAGGCGATCTCCAATTACCATATCTATGTGCTGACTTAATACCATATCAGCCATTTGTAAACCTGCCTGTGCTGGGTATGTATCATCACCATCCGTTAAAATATAGCAATGTGCGTCAATTTCTTGAAACATGCGTCGGACAACATTTCCTTTTCCTTGCTGAGGCTCATGGCGGACAATTGCTCCTGCCTGTGCTGCAAGCAAAGCGGTATTGTCACTGGAATTATTATCGTATACATAGATTTTGGCATCAGGAAGAGCCATCTTAAAATCAGTTACTACTTTTTGTATGGTCATGCTTTCGTTGTAGCATGGAATTAGTACAGCAATTTTATCCATTTAAATCGTATGCCTTTCTGTTTTATTTTGTTTTTTAGGACAATTATTTTGCGATTTTCTGCTTTGCCTCTTGAATATTTATGTATTCTTCTATTCCATTTTTGTTAAATTAATATTCTTAAAAGCAATCAGTGTTTGCACGACAGCGATAATTGCAAGAACAGAGAATACCTGAGCCAATGGATATGCACCACAAAGATACATATAAGCAATCGAAGAACAAGAGCGAAGCTCATTGTAGGCAACTCCAGCATATAAACATAGAAGTCCACCTGCAATGCCAGATAACATAAGAAGAATGGATGCATTTTGCTTTTGTTTTTTGATAAAAAACAAAAGCAATAAAATCAGAGAACAAATTTTTCCAATCGAAGCGAGTGGCATTGAAATAATTCGGAAAATTCCAGCCAGCGAGTTAAAAAAACTGTAGGAAAAATTTGAATCAATATATGCCAATGAATCAGAATATATATACGAATCAATACTTGAGACTGCTCTCACTGCATGCCTTCCGGTAATCCACTCAAAACGGGCAATTCCGTCACTGCCGTCATCAACTGCGATGCGATCTAGCAGGAAAAGTTCATTTTCAGAGGAAACATAAGCATCTGCTTGGGCAATAGTACTTAATAAGCTGCTCAGCATTCCAGGCTGCCATGGCGGCATCAAAGCAGATGGCATAGTGGCTTTTTGTCTTAACTTTCCATTTTTAAAAGCTATTTCAATTTCATTATAAATCGCTTGATAAAATCTATCTGCTGTTCGCCCATCTTTATAATATCCTTCAAGTTGAACTGCATCACGCAATGCCCAGAAAAACCAGCCATTTTCTACATTCCCGCATTTCTTATTTTCTTCGATGCGTCCTGATTGAGCCGCATATAAATCCATCACCGCATCCAGAGAATCTTGTATTGAAGCAAGTGTCGGACTGATTTCATACACTTTTTCGATTTTTTCTCTACCGATAGACGTGTAAGGTGTAGGTTCTTCCATATCAATAGCATATAATGCTTTCATTACTTTAGGAAAAGCACCGTGGGTTAATTCGTTGTCAGTCCAACTGTTGTACACAACTCCATTTATCAGCGTAATCGGAAGACGACACGCAGGTAATGCGAGAAATGGAAGAAGTAAAATGATGATGTATTGAACTCTTTTTTTGCATGTGACATTATGAAAAAATCCATGAATAATTGCTTTCAAAAAGATGACAACAGCCGATACTATAAGAAATGGAACAACCCATATGGTATCTTCTCTGCTGAACCAAAGGCTTATAAATCCACAGGTTGTCACAATAGCCCATTTCATTGAAAATTTTTTACCATATTGATATCGCAAATAAAAGCCTAATTGTCCACCGAAAACAAGAAGAACCTGAGCAGGTGTGATGCTGTTTCGGTAAACTCGCTGAATAACTTCAGAGGATGCCATAATCGGATTAAAAAGCATTAGCAGGTAAAAAGGATAAATCGTCCATTGAAAACAAATCACTGGTCGAATTGCTCTCAAAAATAGGTAGCACGAAAGTGCATAGAAAATCTGTACACATGAAATAAAATCAATGTGAAAAAACTTTCCTACCGCCAGAAAAAATGGGAAAAAGCAACCCTTAGCTAATGTATAATGGTTGTAACCACCAAGCCAGTTTAGACGTAACAGCTTTTCAGCGATATGAACCATTAGTTGATCATCGGCAAATGCAGTTGTAATAGCATAAATAGTGACATCTTTCATTAAAATTATTTTGATAATAAGAAAAAAGATTGCAAATAGCAAAAATTGCTTATCTTTTGAGTGTGATATTTTGATTCGAATCATTGTATGAGTTCCTCCACAAGTCTGCGAATCGTATCGAAATCATCTGAATTCAATAATCGGTATAACTTTGGCGCTTCAGTTTGTGCACCGTTTGAATAATAAAAGTACTGTGATGTAAAGGCACAAATGATACCATTATCAAATTCAATCAAATACGATCCAGTTAAGCTTTCGTAGTTTGCAAGATCCTCGTCAGATGCTTCTTGAAGCGAAAGTGCTTCAATTGCAGAACAAAGCCGATCTTTCATAGCAGAATCGCTTATTGAAAATGTATTGCCTGCATACCCATAGGTGATGGATGTAAAATCGCGATTTATATAAATTTGATGCGCTGTGGTTTCTGAATGCATCTCAGTAGTAATTTCTGACTCTGGCTCAAACTTTGTTTCCAGCAAGGACTCCGATTCTGATTGTGTTTCCACCAATGTAGGGCGTAAAGGATGATTGTCCAGATGATTGTTCATATTTTTATGTACTATAGACCAAATAAGAGAAATGGACAGAATAAAGGCAGCAGCGGCAATACATACGGCAGTACAGAGATATTTTTTTCTGCGTTCTTTTTGAAAAAAATGTTTCATTTTCACTGTTTCATAATCACTCATAGCTTCTGTAATCCAGCGATCATCAACATAGGATAACGCGCGCATGATCAATTCATTCATAGTAGACTCCTTCCTTTTTAAGATATTTTTTCAATGATTCCCGCGTCCGGTAAAGTTGTGTTTTGATATTGCTTTCTGGTATGCCGTATTGATTAGAAAGCTCTCGAATCGACAATCCTAACCAGTAGCGTTTCATGAAAAGAATTCGCCTGGGAGCAGAAAGTGATTCTAAAAATACAGATAACGCTTGTCCAAGCTCCCATTCTTCGATTCCACTTTTAAGTTTTGTATCAGGAATAGTTTCGCTCATTTCTGAGGTTAATTCAACAATACAGCTGTGTCGCTTTTTAGCTTTTTGCCATTCAATACGATCAAAGGCATCACACCTACAGATACGCATTAAATAGGCAAGAAAATTAGTGGGGCGAGTGGGCGGAACGGTGTTCCAAGTCTCAAAATAAGTATCATTTTTGCATTCTTCAGCATCCTCATGACAATTTAAAATTCTCATGGCAAGCTTTGATAAATGATTTCCATATTTATTATCTGTTTCAAAAATGGCGGATTCTTTTCGATCAAAAAACAGATCAATAATATCCTCGTCATTCATAATAAAAAATCCTTTCTAAACTAAATTGATTTATTTACTTATTAATTGTGCCTCTATTATATATGTCGGGAAAATGATATGAAAGGTTTCAAAAAAATGGAAACTGATATAAAGAAGCCAGTAGGACAGGTACACTGGCTTTTTCCCGTCCCTCTGGCTTACAAATTAATATATTATGGCAATGGGATTAATATACTGCGATCCCATTATAATAAATTTCATATTGCAAAACGTCCGTTCTGATATTACAAATATTTTTGAAATTGACATACTCCCACGGTTAAAACCGTGGGATTCCTTAGATTCTGGCAGCGTCATCCAGCCCTATAGACTGAAATATAGCCACTGTGTTCAGGATTTATGCTGATGGGATTTCATACGTCGTGTACTAC
>OGPR01000038.1_pt1 | contig 161740 bp, 158 predicted proteins | sample 1552981 | NCBI WGS metagenome assembly OGPR01 (sample SAMEA2580260, study PRJEB22360) | human gut metagenome | biome: human gut; feature: human-associated habitat; material: faeces | place: Denmark | collected 2008/2010 | reverse complement strand
CTTCTTTCTGCGAAAGGCACCAATGCGTTATGTTTTGGAATTTTTTACCATCATTTTATCCCCCCAACAAAATTTTGTCAATACCTTATTCCCTTGAGTTTCCGCATTTCCTTACAAAACGCCCATGTCTATTGATATAAGTTATCAACAACTTTCAAAAAAACACCAAAATATAAGGAATCTTCTTTCATTTTGATGTAAAATTAAGTTACCAAACAAAAATCTCAAAGTGCCTTTCAAAACCGGAAAAGAAATTCACTGCTGACATTACCTACGGCATGCTGGCTTCTGGAAGCTGCCTGCTGACCGATGTCGTCGACAAACTTCATGAACCTTCCAAAAAAATCAATGTCGTTGACCGCTTATCAAAGCATCTTGATAAAGGTACTCCGGCATCTGCGGCTGCTTCTTACCTTCAGCAGGTGAGAAATTGGGTGCCTGCCGCCCCCGTGATTCATATCGATGACAGCGATGTGGTAAAACAAGATGGTTACAAATTTGAATCACTTGGTATTGTCAGGGACGGCTCTGAAAGCACATCCACTAAAAATGTGTACAAAAAGAGGTATCATGTTACAGAAGCTTGTGTCCTTACTACCAGCAATCATCCTGTCAGTATTTTTTCAAAAATACACTCATCCGCTGAAAAGGGTTACAAATCTGCTAATGTGATCACCTTTGAGGCCATGGAACAAGGTGCCGCACTTTTTAAAAGGGCGACTTTTTGCATGGATCGCGGTTATGATGACAACAAGATGTTCCTGAAACTTGATGATTTGGAACAGGATTACGTCATCCGCCTTACCTCTAAAAGAAAACTTTTATACCACAACAAATGGACTCCTGCCACAGAATTGCGCGACCGCAGAAAAGGCAAGATCAAGACCAGTGTTTTCTACAGGGGAAAAGAGCATGAAGCTTATCTATCACATGTTAGAGTGCAGATCACTGCATCCAGAAAGGACATTTATCTGGTCCTCGTTTATGGCATTACGGAACATCCGATGATGCTTGCCACCAATAAGGAGATCAAATCAAAGGAAGATGTGCTCCGGGTGGCCCGGATATATTTTTCCCGATGGAGAATTATGCCGATATCTGCATAATGCGCCATCTCAAATGATAATTCGTATGTTTTATCACTTTTTCGTGGAAGATAATCAAACACTTGATTTACAGGCATCCACTTATAGTCTGCATTTTTTGTGGTCTTTGTATTTTCCCTCGAAAAAATCTGAGTGATATCTATATCAAACTCATCATTTGGAGGAAAATTTAACCTAGATGCAATTCCATTACTATTTTTATCTTTGATACGTATAGCGAATTTCCATCCTTTTTCAATTGCATGTGCAAAAATGTTATAGTTTTCATATCCTCTATCAGCAACAAGAATAACATTCTCTAGTTTCGATCTGTCAATCATTGTTGCACATGCTCTAAACTCGTTGTAATCCGCTGCTGTTTGCACTAAAACATCGGTGTATATACGATTCAAAACATCATAAAAGGCATTTAGATGTAGTTTATTAACAATTGAACCATGCTGATTACGTTCCCAAAAAGTTTCTGGATCCTTTTGATTGGTTGCAATGGTCAAGTTACTTCCATCACATGCAATTAAACGATAACCATGATAATTATTAGTAGTTGGAAGGTTGTCATCCGTAAAAGATTTAAGCAAATATTCAAAAGCCTCTGGAAGTACTTTTGAACGTTGTTGCATAAATGCTGACACAGACGGAGTATTTTTGTTAAAATCAAAGAAATCAAGTAGTTCTTTACTCATAGTAGCTCCACCCGAATTCATCATGATTCCAATAAAAGTTTTGAAATCAATTTTCCGTTTTCGAGAGAAATCGACATTGGGATTTCGAAGAAATAAACATGGATTGTTAGCTAATTCCGAAATATGATTCTTTAGAGAATCTGAAACTTGATTGGTCATCTTAACTTAATGACATTGCCCTGATGGGTCTTTTTTCCATCCGCAGATATGGTTCCTTTCTCACGAATGGAGGTTTCTGCTTCATTTAATCTCGTCATTAATTCAATCTATTCGCATGTAAATTTGCAACACATTCTACATTTGTATTACGTTTTTGGAACGCTCACGGAGATATTCTATTCCTTCTCTCCCATCACTCCGCCATTCTTTTTTGCCTCTTCCTGCATTTCCTTTTTCACTTGTTTAAATGTTTTTCCCGACACATCCACATCGGTTACCGTGACTTTGAGAGAATCATCATCCTCAAGCACATACTTTTTGTCTTTTTGCGCTTTTTTTTGCTCACTGGCATCTGTCTCTTTAATTGCATCTGTTTTTGCACTTGCCTTTGATATGTTGGCATCATCGTTGTTTGCTCCCATAAAACTATGGGCAAAATATCCCCCTGTCAAAAACAGCAATGCCATAACAACTATGGCGATATGTACTTTCTTGCTTTTAATTTTATTCATATTACCATGTCTCCTTTCATCATGATTTAGTCAACGACAAATAACACACACCCTTCGGAGTACATTTCGCTGTAAATACCCGGTGTTTAGTGTACGATTTTTTCTTTGCTGACCATTTTATGTCTCCCGAAATCCAATATTTAGCCGGCGATCTGCTTTTACTCGCTGAAGATGTATACCCTGATTTTCTATTGACATAAGATGCGCCATTATAACGATAATAAATGTATTCCTTATCCGAAACATACGCATATGTGCCATTATACTTAAATTCCGTAGATTGCTCTAGTCTTAATAATTTTTTCCCTTAAGATGATGACACCTCATATATATGAAAACTAAATCCCGTTTTGTATCCAGCAGCCTTCGCTTGAGCACTAATCATACTACTTGTTAAACTAGTCGGAAACAACTGTTGATATGTAATTTCCGTTTCAGTAATAACTAAATCATCCTCATGTATAACATTAGACCTTTTACTTGTTGGAACCATACCCTCCTGTACTATTCTACTCAACAACATATCACTGTTTGTTGAATAATTACTTGCCACCTTATCGGTTGATGTCTTTATGCTCTCAATAGTTATAACATCTCCTTTAGCAATTTCTGCCGCCGAAACATCTGTAACTTGAAGCATCGTCAATGCACACATTAGAGCCATTCCTATTACTTTTTTCTCATTCTTACTTATCTCTTCTTTTTTTTATTATAATACTTTTTATTATTTTAGCAAGAAATATTTTTATAACCTTCCTTGTCACAAAATCCCAAAAAACATGTGGGAGCAATGTCATTAAGTTAAGATGACCAATCAAGATCTTAGCATCAGAAATGATGCTAGGGTCTTTTTATTTTGTAATAAATGCTTGACATATGATTCGAAATGTGCGGCCGCTTTCGCTATTGAATGATAATGAGGTAGCGAAAGCGGCCCTTGTAATTAAGAACATCTTGATTGCAAGGAGGTAACGCATATGAGCAATTACTTTTGTATAACTATTGTGAATTGATAACAACACATGTAATAAAACAAACGAAAGACAATGATAAAACAAAACAGGTGAACTTTACAATCGCCATTTATATTTGTAGAGAATATCTCCGTAATAAACGCAATTTTAGTCCACCTGATGTGATTAACCTAATAGAAAAGCATGTATTACCAGTAAGACCTGGTCGAAAAGACCCTCGCAAAGTCAAACCCCAGGCATCTGTAAGCTTTCCATATAGAGTGGCTTAATCATAGATAATTATAAGTTTTTTTGACAGATAAACAATCTGTCTTTTTGTATGTCAAAATTCTTAACTTAATGACATTGGTCCGAAGACTGTTTTTTTTTACAAAAGTCTATATATGAGCATTATTTAAAAAGCAGCATAAAAAAGCATAAGTTCGTGACAAATTGCCACAAACTTATGCTATTTTTTTTGACTATTCTCCCACAAAATGATAAAATACAATTATATCTTTGTTTTGAGGAAAAAAACTATATACTTACGTCGGGAGGAGGTTACTTAAGATGAATTATGACGAGAGTATCTATAAAGAAAAAGCGAACAGGCGGGCGCGGAAAATCTGGCTTGTTTTCGCCATTTTACTATCAGCCAATTACGGCTCTGACACAGCAAACGGACTACGGACCGGTCCTTATTATTTAACCTTTTTACTTCTATGCTGGGTTCCCTTTATTATCGGACAAATTCTATTAAAAGTAAAAGGTATGTCAACCGATTGGTACAAATATGGAATTGCCGTTGGATATGGTATCTTCTATTCCTTTGTACTGATTACCAGCCCATCCAACATTGCATTTACCTACATACTGCCGGTAACCAGTCTTTTGGTTTTATACAAAAACCAGAAATTTATGATTCAATACGGCGTTGCCAATGCGTTAATCATCATAGCCAATGCAGTTGTTAAATATATGAACGGATTCAACACCGATGCCGATGTCAAAGAATTTACTTTGCAGCTTTCCTGCATTATTCTCTGCTACATCTGCTATGTAATGTCCATCCGTCATTTGAATGAATCGGACGGCTCCATGTTAAACTATGTAAAAGATGATTTGCACCGTGTTGTAACAACGGTTGAGCAGGTAAAAGACGCAAGTAATTCAATTGTTGACGGCGTTACCGTTGTCCGCGAACTTGCGGTTGAAAATAAACACGGAGCGGATGTCGTTGTACTCGGCATGAATGAGCTGACCGCAAACAATCAGACCTTGCAGGATAAAACAAATTCGTCACTCGATATGACAACGGATATCAACACGCAGGTAATCAATGTTTCTTCCTTAATTGAGCAGATGGTTGAACTTACCAAAGAATCCGGCGAACATGCTGCTACCAGCAGTAAAGATTTGGACGGCGTAGTTGAGACCACTTCAACGATGGCGTCATTATCCGCAGAGGTAGAAAATGTATTAAAAGAGTTCAAATCTGAATTCGAGCGCGTAATTACGGAAACCGGAACGATTGAGGATATTTCAAGCCAGACAAATCTTTTAGCACTGAATGCTTCGATTGAAGCGGCTCGCGCCGGTGACTCCGGTCGTGGTTTTGCCGTTGTCGCTGACCAGATTCGTGTACTGAGCACAGAGACACAGACCTCTTCCGGCCAGATTCGCGATGCGCTGACCCGCTTGTCAGAAACTTCCGCAAAGATGACTTCCGCAGTCGAGCAAACGCTTGAACTGATTCAGCAGTCGCTAGAAAAAGTTACGCTGACAAACAAAAGTGTCGAAAAAATCACAACAGATTCCAAAGAACTCGGTGACCACATTCAGGTAATCGATTCCGCCATAAAAGAAGTAGAAACCTCGAATACACAGCTGGTTTCTAACATGGAACAGATTTCCTCCATTGTGGATAAGATGACAAAAAGCATTTCTCATTCAGATGGAACAACCCATGCAATGCTTAGTAAATATGCAGAAACAGCAACAAATATCAACAGCATTGAACATATCGTAGAGGGCTTGATGACAGAACTTGGTATCGGTGGCTTTATGGGTGTTGAAGATTTGCGTGCCGGCATGAAAGTTATGCTTTTGCCAAACGATAACAGCAAACATCCAAAAGAGTATCACGGTGAAATTGTAAAGCGTACAGACCAGAGTTTATTAGTCGCCATCAATCCGAAAAATCCTCTGCCAGTCACCAAAACAACCTGGCAGATGCAAATTACGGCAGGAAATATTTTGTACTGCTGGGAATCCGTAAACTGGAAAATGGTAGAACAAGATGGCAGGAATTTGTGTCTGATTGAGCTCCGCTCACTTCCAAAGATTCACAATCGCCGTAAATACCCTCGTATGGATTTGTATAATTTCTGTCAAATCACCATACTGGAAACCGGCGAAAGTTATATGGGTAAAATGGAAAATATCAGTGCCAATGGTTTTGCTTTTGTATCCGGCAATGAATTTTTCGCTGACTGCAAAGGTCAAAAAATCCGCCTTGAAATTGAAAACTTTGAATTAACATCAGAGAGCACTTTGGAGGGTCGTATTCTCAGAAGTTCCGACAACAATGGCATTTACATTGTCGGCTGCCAGATGCCGGAGGACAATCCGTCAATTATGAAATATGTAGCAGGCAAATTGGAAAAGCAGAAAAAATCTCCCCATCGCTAACGATAGGGAGATTATAAGGGGAGGATAAGTATTCAACGCTTTATCCGCTGAATACAGCAAATCAAGGCAGAGGGGGAATCGACCTCGATTTGCCGGTACTACTATTGTTGCCACTTTTTAGAAACTTATACATATTTTTTGATTTTTTATAAAAAATGTGATATAGTCAGTAACGTACTATTTATATCAGGAGGAAATTAGCATGGCTTTATTACAGGAATGGCGCGAATACGCCTATAGCGAAGAAATGCAGAATTCAAAAGAAGGACAGAAGTTGTGGGAGAACTATTTCACTCTGGAAAAGGGTATCTATGAAAAGTTATTAGCAAATCCATCTGAAATTGTAGAAGGTACCGTACAGGAATTGGCAGACCGCTATGAAGTACCGCTTTCCATGATGGTTGGCTTTTTAGATGGTATTAATGACAGTTTGAAAGAAGCAAATCCAATCGACGAAATGGAAAAAGATACCAAGGTAAAACTTGACATTGATTTAGAAAAATTGTACTACAACATGGTTGAATGTAAGGCAGAATGGCTTTACACACTTCCACAGTGGAACGATATTCTGCCGGAAGACAAGCGCAAGGAGCTTTATAAAAAGCAGAAGAATTCCGGTACGATTCATAATGAGAACCGTAAAGTCGGAAGAAATGATCCATGTCCATGTGGTTCCGGCAAAAAATATAAGCAGTGCTGCGGACGCTAATTAAACCACACCCATTTATTTGAATGTTTTGTAATGAAAAGAACATGAAAAATTAATAGATAATACATTGACGATTGACTTAGAAACGAGTATATTAGAAATTCGAAATTTACAAAAAAAGCGAGGTATATTCAGTATGAAAGGAAATCGTTCGATGCAGGATATGACAGAGGGAAGACCAATTTCACTGATACTGAAATTTTTCTTTCCTCTTTTATTTGGAATGTTATTCCAGCAATTTTATAACCTAGTGGACACTGCCATTGTCGGAAAGTTTTTAGGTCCGGATGATTTGGCGGCAGTTGGTGCTACGGGTTCCGTGAACTTTTTAATTCTCGGATTCTGTATGGGTGTCTGCAATGGCTTTTCCATCCCCGTTGCCCAGAAATTTGGTGCAAAAGATGAGAGCGGTCTTCGCCGCTTTGTGGCAAACAGCGTTTGGCTTTCTGTCATTTTTGCAGCCGTCATGACCGTTGTTGTCTGTATTTTGTGCCGCCAAATTTTAATTTGGATGGACACCCCGGCAAATATTTTAGAAGGTTCCTACCGCTATATCTTTGTGATATTTTTAGGAATCCCTGTCACCTACTTATATAACCTGCTTTCAGGCATTATGAGGGCACTTGGTGACAGCAAAACCCCACTCATTTTCCTCATTCTGTCCTCGGTCTTAAATATTCTTTTTGACCTTGGTGCAATTTTGATTTTACACATGGGGGTTACAGGAGCTGCATGGGCTACCGTTACGGCTCAGGCAATTTCCGGCGTTTTGTGTTTGATTTACATGAAAAAGAAATATACGATTTTGAAAATTTCAAAGGATGAATGGAAATTAAACGGAAGCTGCATTGCCAGACTCTGTGGTATGGGAATCCCTATGGGGCTTCAGTATTCGATTACCGCAATCGGCAGTGTCGTTTTACAGACTGCCGTAAACCGTCTTGGTTCCACCGCAGTTGCAGCTGTTGCCTCCGGCGGAAAACTTGCCATGTTCTTCTGCTGTCCGTTTGACGCAATGGGTTCCACAATGTCCACATATACCGGACAAAACTTGGGGGCCCAGAAACTTGACCGTGTAGACAAGGGAATTTTTGCATGCAGCGGATTAGCTCTTGTTTATTCTGTGATTGCCTGTGCTGCCCTTTTGTTTACCGGACAATATTTAGCACTTTTATTTGTCGACGGCACAGAAACCCGGTTAATTGAAATGATTGCTGCATTCCTTCGCTGGAACTGCATTTTCTATTTCCCATTAGCACTTGTAAACATTGTCCGCTTTACGATTCAGGGCTTGGGATTCGGAAAATTGGCTATTTTAGCCGGCGTGTGTGAAATGGCTGCCAGAAGTATTGTCGGATTCTATTTTGTTCCGGTATTCGGCTTCACCGCTGCCTGTCTGGCAAGCCCAATCGCCTGGATATTGGCAGATGTGTTTTTGATTCCGGCGTATTTTCTTGTGGTGAGGCATTTAAAGAAGGAACTTTGCATAAGCTAGGTTTTTAATTTCATAATTGTTTCTCCTAAATAAATTGATATCTCTTGTGCCGCTCCCGCTTAGCAAACGCGTAAGGGTATCGATATGTAAACTACACATGTCTCATACCCACGTGTTTGCAGCACAATCAATACCAATTTATTTAGGAGAAACTATCAGAAATTAAGAACCTCTCCTCAAAGATTCCAGCCATTCAGCCATTTCTTTTTCACCGCAATTAACCTTCTAATATTTGGTTATGATGCCTTTGCGATCGATATTTGCAGATATTTCAGGATTCGAGTAATTTATCAAAAAAAAGATGGATGGAGAGTGGGTTTGAATGCGTCAGCAGGAGACACTAGTATTTTCAGTGTCCCTGCTGCTACGCAGTTCAACAAACGGGAGTGCCCACTCTCCATCCATCTTTTTTAATTAAATTACGGAAACCAAATATGTCCCTCTTATTCATAAATTGCTCTGGCAATTTCTACTTTATTCATAGAGTACAAATGGATTCCGTCTACGCCATGCGCAAGCAGATTCTCCATCTGACGTTTGGAGTAATCTAATCCGGCTTTTTTCAAGTCAGCCGGATTATCTTTATATTTCTCAATGGCATCTGCTAATTCTTTTGGTATTTTGGTGCCTGACATTCCGATGATGTTTTTGACCTGTCCGGCAGATGTAATCGGCATTAAACCCGGAAGAATCGGTACTGTAATTCCGGCATTACGTGCCTCGTCCAAGAAACGGAAAAATGTTTCATTGTCATAAAATAGCTGTGTAATCAAAAAGTCTACACCTTTATCCACCTTGATTTTCAGGTTTGCAATGTCTTCCGAAAGGCTTGCTGCTTCCTGATGTACTTCCGGATAGCACGCCCCTGCCACACTGAAATCAAACATCTCTTTTACATCGGTAACCAAATCCGAAGCATGGTCATAAAAGCGGGCGTCAAACTGCTCATCGCTCATCCACTGCGGTTTATCGCCGCGCAGTGCTAACAGATTGTGAATCCCGTTGCGGTACAAATTTGTCAAAAAGTTCTTCAAGAATAACCGGTCCGGAATGGCTGCACAAGTCAAATGGGTAAGTGCCTCAATTCCACACTGATTCTGAATATAAGAAGCTATGGCAAAGGTGTTTTCTGCTGTGTTTCCGCCAGCTCCGTAAGTCACACTGATAAAACTTGGGTGAAGTGTTTTAAACTCATCTAATGCGTCATAAATAACGGATACATCGGCGTCCTTTTTCGGTGGAAATACTTCCAAAGAATAGGTCGGCCGGTTTGTATGAAATAAATCTTTAATCATGTCTTTTTTCCTCGCTTTCGAGACATTAGTATAACATAAAAAAGTGCGCCTGAAAAGCGCACTTTCTTAATTTCCAGCCATAGCCTTATACTAAATATCTATCACTTGGTATAGAATCGAACTATATTGTATGAATGAGGCTCTAAAGTAACGACACCGTCTTTGACACCTGTTCCTTTTTTCGGCACTACATTTTCAGGATTTTCCGGTGAGTTTACTGCTTTCATATCGTCATTGTTAAGTACCATATGCTCTGCCAGTGTCAGTTCACCAAAGCCCTCAAAGTCAAGAGAAACCTCTGCTGTTTCATCCATATTACGGTTCACGGCAAATACGGTCAGTTCTTTCTTCTCTTCATTCCAGACAACGGAGCTGTCCACATATGGAATCGCATCACGCTTGCCGGCTGCATAAGTGCCACACTCAACATCTGCCTTCAAGGCAACACCCTGTCCATAACGGCAGGCATACATAAATGGATAGAAAATCGTCTGAAGCCACATTTTACCACCATTTACTGTCATAATCGGTGCAATTACATTAACAAGCTGTGCCAAACAGGCAATTTTTACACGGTCCGAATTATTAATCAGCGTGTTCAATAGACATCCGACTGCTAACGCATCTTCCATCGTGTAAATATCCTCTAACAGTGGTGGCGCAATCTGCCATTTCTCCTGTTTTTTATCCTGCTCCTGTGAATGGAACCAGATGTTCCACTCATCGAAAGAAAGGAAAATATCTTTATCACTTTCCTTTTCTTTCTTAATCCTATCACAGATGGCTCCGACTTTTTTAATAAAGTCATCCATATCCATTGAGCAGCTTAAATACTTCTTCGTATCATCATCCGGATTTCCGTAATACTCATGCATCGACAAATAATCAATGTGGTCGTATGCCTCGCGAAGCACCGTTTCTTCCCACTCACCAAATGTCGGCATGTTCTGGTGGGAACTTCCGCAGGCAACCAGCTCAATGGAGTCATCCACCCATTTCATAATTTTTGCTGCTTCACATGCGGTACGTGCATATTCGGTCGCCGTTTTATGTCCAATCTGCCAAGGACCATCCATCTCATTGCCAAGACACCAGGTATGAATACCAAAAGGCTTTTCAAAACCATTCGCACGGCGCATATTAGCATAATAAGTATCGGTTACGGAATTGCAGTATTCAACAACATTACCGGCTTCTTCCGGCCCACGTGTCCCAAGATTTACTGCCATCATAATGTCCGTTCCCACACGTTTTGCCCATTCCTGAAATTCATCAATTCCAACTTCATTTGTCTCCACAGAACTCCATGCAAGCTCCATTTTCTTCGGACGCTTTTCTTTTGGCCCTGTTCCATCTTCCCAATGGTAACCCGATACAAAGTTACCACCCGGATAACGAACCATAGGAATGTTCATCTCACGGATAACCTTAAGAACATCCTGGCGAAATCCCATATCATCGGCAGTCTCATGTCCCGGCTCATAGATACCATGATAAACGGCTCTTCCCAAATGCTCAATAAATGAGCTGTACAATCGTTTGTCAATCGCACTGATTTGTTTTTCTTTGTCTGCTTTAATTACTGATTTCATACTTACCTCCATCGAACTCTTTTTTCCTATTGTATATTAGTAATTTATCTTTTACCATGTACTATTCTAACCTAACACTGGACAATCATTTCTATTTTGATTCGCCTACTTCCCGCACACGATAGAACGATTCCTTAGGTTTAGCATTCTTATTCCAAAGGTACAAACACTGTACTAAATCATCATACAGTGGATAATCATCGCAGATACCAAACACTGTCACACTCGTAATATTACATGGTCCGCCACTCGCCGTATCCATCTTTTTCAACAGCTCAAACATTTCCTGATAGCGGTCTGCCTGGCGTTTTAAAGATTTTTCGTCTCGCTCACCTGTCTCCTCATCAATCTTGAAACTCAATTCCGTAATCTGCATATCAACATTCAATTCGGCATATTTTTTCAAACAATTTTCAAAACTGTCGTAAGAATCGCCCTTCAATTCATCCGGATTATACAAATCTACCGTTGGCTGCAAACCGATTCCATCAATCAGATTTTTCTCTTTCAGTCCCTTTACAAGATTGTAAATATTCTGCTCTTTTGCAGGAACATAAACATTGTAATCATTATAAATGAGTTTCATGCCCTTCTCTGCATATTTTCTTGCGTAAGTAAATGCTTTTTCCACATAGTCGGTTCCCATTGTTGCGTACCAGAAATTATCGCCGCCGTTAAATGTAGTCCGGCAGTTCCAGTTCACAGAATCATCGCCTGTTCCGTCATCCACACACTCATTTACAACGTCAAAACAGTAAACAACACCCGGATAATTTTTCTTGCAGTACTCCAAAACACCCTTGATGTAGTTCTCCATGCGCTTTGCCATCACCTTTTTGCTGACATAGCCTTTCTTTGCATCATAATTCTTTTTAAAGAACCACTCCGGTGTCTGATTATGCCAGACAAGTGTATGACCACGCATTTTAATTCCATTTTCTTTGCAAAAATCAAGGCTTTCTTTGCAGGAATCAAAATTCAGTGAAACATCCGTGGCATTTGCATTCTTTTTACCCTTTTTCACACATGCCTTTTCGTCCAGTAAATAACATGGCTTCATCAGATTACTTAAGGTTGTTGAATTGTAATGTTTCTTCAAAATATTTGCCATGCCCTCATGGTGAATTGCTGCGGTACTCTTATCACTGCCGTTAATTGCGGCACCCATCATAAAATATTTTGCGTACAAATCTTTCAGTGCCGGGCCGTCCACATCACTTACATCATGACTTGTCTTTTTATTTTCCGTAACCGCAGAACCGGAAGCTGATTTGTTTGAATTTGTCTTATTTTCTGTACTATTATCACTGCGGCATGCTGTCATGGACAACATCAGGCAAAAACACAAAATTAATGCTGTTATTTTACTGCTTTTCATTTTCTAGCTCCTTTTTTTCTCTTTTCTTCTGATACCATTTTTTTATTACCTTCGCCGCCGGAAGTTCGACCAAATACGTCATAGCAATTGCCACCACCAAAGAAAGCGCAAAACACAAAATGGTATACTGCCACTGCCATTTAACATCTCCTGTCATATTTGGCAGTTCATCTCCCGACCAGTTCGGAATCCGAAACTCCTTTAATTTGACGGCAATGTACTGATGGCAGATATAAAATTGGAACGAAATTCCTGCTAAAAATTTCATGACGCGGTTGTCAAGAATTTTGCGGAAATACTTGTGGGAAAGAATCATTCCAATCACAAACAGGGCAAACACAAGGGACAACAGAAAGCGGTTATCTAACTGCCACTGTGTTTCTCTGCCGCTTGTCGATCGTGCCATGCACATCTGATAAAAGAACACGACAGCACCAATTGCCATCACAATCCCGGCAAGACCTTCTGCCAGCGTTTGCTTTTTTCTCATTTTTGTATATTTCATATACAGCCAAGCTGCCATCATACCGTTAGCAAAAACGGAAAAGAACGTAAGCGTCTGATTCACTACTAAATTCTGGTCAATCGAATAGAACCGGTTGCTGAAATACCATGCACTTCCCACACCGATTGCCGTCATTCCAAGATATGTACCCACCGGACATTTGCGAAACAGCCACACAAGCAGTGGAAAAATCAGATACAGCTGCATTTCTACCGCTACCGTCCACAGAACACCGTTTAGATGCGTCATACAATTTACATCTCCAAATAAATTGTTCGTAAATGTCAGATGCGTAATCAAATCTTTCATCATAAAACCGGTATCGCCGCCGTACTCCGAGAGTGGAATAGCAAAAGCGAACAATACGATTAACACCGACAGATAATACGATGGCACAATACGCGCCACTCTTTTTACGTAAAAGCCGGGAACCGTATCCGTTTTGTCGCCATACACCATGTCTCTGGCATATGGTAAAAAAAGACAGAATCCTGAAAGCAAAATCATCATATCTACTAAAATACTTCCGTTTCTTACAAGCCAGTCCAAATTTACATGTTCTGTAAGTGGCTGCAACCAGGACTGCTGCCAGATATGATACCACGCAACTAGAAAAATTGCGATTGCCCGGATTCCATCTAACACACCAATGTGATAAATTTCATAGTCACCTGCCAGTTCGGCAGGTGACTGTTTTCTTCTTTTTTTGTGTTGTCTTTTTCCCATAAAAACTCTCCACTAAGCTAACGCAGCTGTAACGATTGCCATCGAGTATACTTCCGATGCGTTACATCCACGTGACAAGTCATTAATTGGAGCATTCAAACCAAGCATAATTGGTCCGTATGCATCAAAGCCACCAAGACGCTGTGCAATTTTGTAACCAATATTTCCTGCATTGATATCAGGAAAAATAAAGGTATTTGCAGAACCGGCAATCGGGTCTCCCGGACATTTTGTACGGGCAACTCGTGGTGATACTGCTGCATCAAACTGCATTTCTCCGGCAATCAAAAGATCCGGTGCAAGGTCTTTTGCTTTCTGTGCAGCATTTCTCATCTTGTCCACATCCTCGCCGGCACCTGAGCCGTAAGTTGAATAACTTAAGAATGCAATTTTCGGGTCAATTCCAAAAATCTTAGCACACTCTGCACAATCAATTGCGATTTCTGCCAACTCATCTTCATTTGGCTTAATATTAATCGCACAATCGCCCATCGCAAGTACCGTGTTACCACCGGTAGCGGACTCACGAACCAGAATAAAGCAGGATGCTACAATATTTTTACCTGGTTTTGTCTTAATAATCTGTAATGCCGGACGAACCGTATCCGCTGTCGAGTAGGTTGCACCGCCAAGAAGTGCATCCGCTTTACCCATCTTCACAAGCATCGTACCAAAATAATTTGCCTGCTGACAGGTTGCTTTTGCTTTCTCCAATGTCATACCTTTATTCTTACGAAGTTCATACAGGCACTCTGCCATCTCATCAATGTCTTCATACTCCATCGGGTCTATAATTTCAGCTCCACGAATATTAAATGCACTCTCTTCTGCTGCCTTTGCAATTTCATCTTTGTTTCCAACCAAAATCGGCGAAAGGAAAGTACTTGCCAAAAGGCGGGATGCCGCTTCCAGAATACGTGGATCACTGCCTTCTGTAAAAACAATCTTCTTCGGATTTTCTTTCAAGATATTAATCAACTTGCCAAACATACTATACGTTTCCTCCTAAATATTATTCTCTCTTAATCATACTATTTTTTGTACAAAAAACAAGGGGGTAATTAAGAAAAAATGTTAATAATTTTTTTAATTACGTAATTTGGTTCAAAAAGTTTCCGTCACATGGGCGCTCACGCTCAGACAACTACGCAGGGGTATCGACATGCACAAAACGCATTGTCTGATACCCGCGTAGTTGTACCCATGTGTCGTAAAACTTTTTGAACCAAATTACTGCAAATCAAAAAAAATCAGTAGCCATTTTTACCTATTATGAAAAATATTACCTTGCATTATACCAAACGGCAACAAAAAGCGTTGGGGTTCATTTTGATTGGTGCACTTTTGTTTTTCTTATTTTACATAAAAAAAGATTTGTATCTCATGGGTACGAAAACGCGGGTATCAGACAATGCGTTTTGTGCATGTCGATACCCCTGCGCGTTCGTCTAGCGAAAGCGCCCATGAGATGCAAACTTTTTTTTGCAAAATATTAGAAAAGAAAAAACCTACTCCAGACGATACCCCACATTCCTAACGGTATGTATCCGTTCTCCCGCCTCTCCCAATTTCTTGCGTAATGTTTTGATATGCATATCCAGTGTGCGGGATTCCCCCTCAAAGGTTGTTCCCCACACACGATCCATCAAAAGATTTCTTGGCATAACATTTCCGGCGTTACTCAAAAATACACGGAGCAGTTCGAACTCTTTATATGTCAGTTCAATAAGTTCATCATCCACATAAACACGGTGTTTCTCTACGTTCATCCGAATGTTTCCTGCCGATAATTCTTCAACAGATGCTTCCTGCATTTTGCTGCGGCGCAGTACGGCCTTCACGCGGGAAATCATTTCCAAAATACCAAACGGTTTCGCAATATAGTCGTCAGCGCCCGCGTCTAGCCCTCTTACCTTGTCAATTTCCGTTCCCTTGGCAGTCACAAGAATCACAGGAACATCTGAAAGCCTTGCATCTTCCCGCATTTTTTTGACAATCGAAATACCATCCTCATCCGGAATCATAATGTCAAGAAGGACGAGTTCCGGAACTTCATTTTCACACAATTTCCAAAACTCTTTGGCGCACGACGCTTCTTTCGTCTCCATATGGCAGTCCTTCATTGCGTACACTTCAATTTCCCGGATATTCGGGTCATCCTCTACAACACAAATCATTCCGGAACACCTCCTGCCTCATTTTCCTGCTCACTTACTAAACTCATGGCAATGTTTTCACAATGGTCTGCCATTCTCTCATAATTAATCGCAAGTTCGTTGACATAAATTCCAATTTCCGGCGATGTTTTTTCTTTTTTTACCCGCTTTAAATTCTGCTTCTTAATGCGTTTGTTAATATCATCAATCTGTGTTTCTTTTTCTTCAATTACATTGGCAAGCGTGCCATCATCTTTTATAAAAGCAGAAACCGTTGTGCTCACAATATCATGCACCTGCTCCGCATAGAAATTCATTTCTTCTTTTAATTTCTTCGGCCATACGGCTTTGCTTTTTGAAATTTTTGCCGCTTCACTCATAATGTTTATCGTATGGTCAGAGATACGCTCCAAATCGCGGATACAATACACAAGTAAATTCCATTTCGCATACTCTTCCACAATCACGTTGCGGTTTGCAATCTGACGCAGATATTCGCCTATTTCCTCTTCATAGCGGTCAATTTTTTCTTCCATTTCAATTACCTGATTACGCTTTTCTTCCGAGTAATCATGGATACCTTCTAAGGCAAGCGTCACATTTTCCAAAGTAAGATAAGCCATCTCATTTGCCGAGCGCTCACACTGCTCAAGAGCAAGTGCCGGACTATCTAAGAAACGGGAATCCAAACGTGCAAATTCCGACGTTGTTTCCTCCTCATCCTCTCGAATCGTAAGAGTTGCCAGTTTTTCAAGCATATTTGCAAATGGGAACAAAAGAACCGTTGCCCCAATGTTAAACAAACTGTGAATCACAGCAATTCCTGCGACTCCTGCTGCATCGTGCATAAAGGAAAAATCAATAAATGCATACAAAGAGTAAAATACAATCATAAATACCGTTGTACCGATTACGTTAAAATATAAATGAACAAGTGCGGCACGCTTCGCATTTTTGCCGGCACCGATCGATGACAAAAGTGCCGTCACACACGTACCGATATTCTGTCCCATGATAATCGGAATTGCTGTCGCATAAGGGACACTTCCGGTCAGACAAAGTGCCTGTAAAATACCAACCGATGCGGAAGAACTCTGAATAATCGCAGTAAGAATTGCACCTGCCAACATTCCTAAAATCGGATTGGAAAACATCGTTAAAATATGCGTAAACTGTGGCACATCAGCAAGTGGTTTTACCGCAGCACTCATCGTGTCCATACCAAACATAAGGATGGCAAAACCAATCATGATTGCTCCGATGTCCTTACGTTTTTCCTGTTTGGATGCCATAATCAAGAAGATTCCGATAATTGCAAGAATTGGAGTAAACGATGTTGGTTTTAATAAAGTAACCAATAAATTGTTTCCCTCAATTCCCGTCAGACTCAGAATCCATGAAGTCACCGTAGTACCAATATTGGCACCCATAATTACACCAATCGCCTGATTTAATTTCATGATTCCTGAATTTACAAAACCGACAACCGTTACCGTTGTCGCAGATGAACTCTGAATCACTGCTGTAACACCGGCTCCAAGTAAAACTGCCTTAATGCGGTTATCCGTCAACTTTTCTAATATTCGTTCTAATCTTCCCCCGGATAATCTTGTCAGTCCGTCTCCCATCACATTCATACCGTAAAGGAAGAACGCAAGGCCGCCAATCAATGACAATGCCTGCAGCAAAAATTCTGTGTACATTTTTCATACCTCCATCTTTTTTCATTTCTTTCTACCAGTATTTACAATAACGTATCAAAGTAAAATTGAAATAGACGTTATGTAAAATTTATGTAAAAATTGAAAAATTTCTTTTCTTGTGTTAGGATAAGGCATGGAAAACAAGAATTGGAGGCATTATTTATGAATACATTAAAGAAATTTATTTCTTATTACCGGCCTTACCGCGCCGTCTTTTATTTTGATTTATTCTGCGCTGCCGTTATCAGCGTGGTCGATTTAGCCTATCCGCAGCTTTTGCGTAGTCTCACAAAAACACTTTTTACCGGGAACAAAAGCGCGATTTTAGGAGCACTGCCATGGCTCTTTCTCATTTTACTCATTATGTATACCATACAAAGCCTGTGCAAATACTACGTCACCTGCCAGGGACACATTATGGGAGCGAAAATGGAACGCGATATGCGAAAACAGCTTTTTGAACACTATGAAAAACTGTCCTTTTCCTATTACAGTACACACAACTCCGGTCAGATGATGAGTAAACTAGTCAGCGATTTGTTTGACATTTCCGAGCTTGCCCACCACGGTCCGGAAAACTTGTTTATTTCCTTAGTAAAAATTATCGGCTCATTTGTATTTTTGTTTTTGATTAATCAGAAACTCGCCCTGCCGCTTTTGCTGCTCGTCATTCTCATGATTTTATTTTCCATTCGGCAGAATAAAAAAATGCAGCAGACCTTTTTGGAAAATCGAATCCGCATTGGTGACATCAATGCCAGTCTGCAGGATACGCTCTCCGGCATCCGTGTCGTTCAGTCCTTTGCCAATGAGGATACGGAACTGCACAAATTTAATCACAGCAACGAGGCGTTCTTAGAGTCCAAAAAAGATAATTACCGATGCATGGGAACTTTTATGAGTTCTAACCTGTTTTTTCAAGGAATGATGTATCTCACAACGTTAATTTACGGCGGCTATCTGATTGCCATGGGACAAATGCAGGCGGCTGACCTTGCGATGTACGCTCTTTACATTGGTATTTTTATCAGTCCGATTCAAATCCTTGTCGAACTTGTTGAAATGCTGCAAAAAGGTCTTTCCGGATTCCGCCGCTATCTCGAAGTCGTTGAAACCGAGCCGGAAATTCAGGATAAAGAAGGTGCCATTGATTTAGAAAATGTAAAGGGTGACGTTTGTTACGACAACGTTTCTTTTCACTACAGCGACGATAATAAAACCGTTCTCTCGCAAGTGTCCATTCACATTCCTGCCGGAAAATCCGTCGCACTTGTCGGTCCTTCCGGCGGCGGCAAAACAACAATCTGCTCCCTGCTGCCTCGTTTTTACGATGTGACAGCGGGAAAAGTTACAATTGATGGCAAAGATGTGCGTGATCTCACGCTCAAAAGTCTGCGAAACCAAATCGGAATGGTGCAGCAGGACGTCTATTTATTTGACGGAACCATCCGGGAAAATATTGCTTACGGAAAGCCGGATGCAACCGATGAAGAAATCAAAGAAGCTGCCAGACGAGCCAATATGGATGACTTCATCATGCAGCTTCCAGAACAATATGATACCTATGTTGGTGAAAAAGGCACCCGCTTATCCGGCGGTCAGAAACAGCGAATCAGCATTGCCCGCGTCTTCTTAAAGAATCCACCGATTCTTATTTTAGACGAAGCAACAAGTGCCTTAGATAACGAGAGCGAACGCTACATCCAGAAAAGTCTGGAAGAACTGGCGAAAAACCGTACAACCATCACCATCGCCCACCGACTCTCAACCATCAAACGTTCCGACGAAATCATTGTCATCACAGAAGATGGCATTGCCGAGCGCGGTACACACGAAACTTTACTTGCAAAAAACGGCATTTACGCCCGTTATTACAATTTATAATTATGCTGTCTGTTTTGTCTGCCGTTTCGCTCTTGCTAAAGCAAGTCCGAGGCAGACAAAACAGGCTGCAAATAACACTTCAATTCCCATATATCTCCACAGCAAGTCAGGTGAACTTTGATAATTTCCACTGTCAATCAGCCGTGCTCCCATGATATACCAGTAGGCCGGAAGGAAATGAGCAACCTTTATAATTCCATCTCCTAGAAATTCAATTGGCACAAATACGCCGGACAGAAAACTCATTCCCAATGCAATGACATTTGATACCATGCTGACAGTCTCCGCCTTTTTCATAACCTGACCAATTAAAAATACAATACCAAGTGCCACCATCAAAAACGCAAGCAGGTTTAAACAGTGTAATCCGCCCTGCACGGTAAACACCCTTTCCCTTGCCCCAATCACGGCACACACAAGATATAAAATTCCAAACAACAATCCTGCCGATAAAGTACCTAAAATGGTTTCACGGTTTGTTTTAGCAAACGAGTACGAGGAGCACTGAATCCGTTCTCTAATCTGCGGTTTATGAAGCACTACCAAAACCGGTGATATTCCTACAATACACAGGCACAAAAGAATGTACGGAACATACGCAAAGAAATAATACACATAGCTGTGTGTCGTTTTTCCTCCTGTTTCCAATACGTTCACATCAACCGTTTTCTCATCTGCCTTTCCCGCTTTTGCAAGTGCCTCCTTCACAGAAAATCCGCCGCTAATATATCCTCTTACCAGATTCATATATTGTGTAATCATCTGCTCAAACGATTCCTTGTAAATGGTTCCCGGAACACCGATAACTTCCATTTTTTTATTCTCGCTGCCACTCAGATAGGATTCAAAAAATCCGCTTGGAATCCGAAGGACACACGATATACTCCGGTTGTAAATCTCATCCTGAATGACTTCTTTTTTGTCCTCGATATGGACTTTTTCATTTCCCTGCTCCAAATAAGTGATAAGTGCCCGGCTGATTTCCGAATTGTCTGCATCCATCACAGCAAATTTATAGGTAGTTGGCGAAAATGTTGATCCTCCTGTCTTTTCTCCCTGTGAAGCAGCCGCTAATGCTACCGACAAAAAGATAACTAAGTACATAATAATCTGCCCTTTTTGCTTGCGCAGCACTTGAAAAAATAGTTTATATACTTGCATAACGATTCCTCCTTACACGCCAGATACTAATACCGCCAAGAAGTACGGTTAATCCTGCCAGTGACAATACATCTACAAAAAAGCGCTCATATGTGTCATAGACGTTTAACGCGTAAAATGCATCCGTGATTAACGCTGCCGGACTGATATCATTAACAATTGGCACTGTTTTTTCTATGACACCCTTGATTCCGGAAATCATCAAATCACTCATGGCACACAATACTAAATTACTGCTGACTAAGACTCCGATTTTTCCGCCCTGTGATAGATGCGCAATACTTCCAATCAGCATACCGAATACAATACCAAAACTGGTCCCCACAAACAAAAGTAACACGATTGCCGCATAACGCTCGCCAATCTGCAAATTCAAAACGAAACGCATATAGATAAGAAGGGCACACGCTAAAACAAACTGAACTAACTCTGTCGCAGCAAAATCAGCCACAAACATTGTACTTTTTTTCATTCCGCATACATTGCGCCGCTGTCCAAGCGGTGTCAGATTCGCCTGCATCTGAAGAATTGCTGCACAACCGGAAAAGGATGCAAACAAACAAGTCATCGCAAAAATTGCATAAAAATAATTGACTACATTATCCTGATTTTCCCTCGTATTTTCCTCCTTTGTAAAATACGATATTTCCTGCCGCATCGGTTTTACCGCCTGCTCTATTTTGTCCGGATGTTTTTGTGCCGTATCCCGAATCAATGATTCATATTTGGTAAATTGTTTTAAAACACTTTGCAGCATCGTCTCATCCATGCCGCTTTCTTTCACCGTGAGAGAAATCTTGTTTCCCATATAAATGATGCCTTTTACCTGATCTTCTTCTAACAGTTTTTTTGCTTCCTTTTCTCCTGTATAAGTCGTAATAAGAAGTTTTTTGTCTCCCTCTGCCGACACAGCATTTAACATCGCTGTAAGTGTCATGTTATCCTGCTCTTTCACAATCGCAACCGGAACCGGCTCAAACTTTTCTGTCCGGTCAAAGATATCGCCAAACGCCATATACATAAATGTGGTCAGTGCAAAAGGAAATAGCAGCGTCCAAAAAATGAGTTCTCTGCTTCTCAATGAACTAAGAAGCATATACTTAAATTCACGAAAAAACATGAAATCTCCTCCTCTCACACATCCCGAAGTTCTTTTCCGGTAATCTCTAAGAATACATCATTTAACGTTGGCAGCTCCGAATATACTCTGCCAAATACAAGGTTTTTATCCTTCAGATAATCAAGGACATGAATCAGATTATGTGTACCTCCACTGAAGTTTAACGTAAGTTTTCCTTCATCATATTCCGTTTTGTACACATGCTCCATACTTCCGAGTGCCTCTAAATTTTCTTCCTGAAGTTCCGGAATCTCAATCGAAACCGTCTCCGTATTTTTAATCATTTTTTTCAGTTCATCTTTCGTTCCAATGGCAATCTGCTGTCCCTTGTCCATAATGGCAATCCGGGTACAAATCTGCTCTGCCTCTTCCATATAATGAGTGGTGTAAACAATCGTTGCCCCCTCCTCATTTAATTTCTGGATGCCCTCTAAAATTTTGTTTCGGCTCTGCGGGTCAACTGCCACCGTTGGCTCATCAAAGAAAATGAGTTTTGGTTTATGGGCAATTCCACAAGCAATGTTTAACCGGCGCAAAAGACCTCCTGACAATTTCTTTGGATAAAATTTACGAAATTCATCAAGACCGACAAAGGCAATTGCATCTTCTACATACTGCTTGCGGAGTCCCTTGTCTCTGATATACAAACCGCAAAAATAATCTACATTTTCATAAACTGTCAGTTCATCAAACACGGCAACATCCTGCATGACAACACCAATTTCTCTTTTGATGTCATAAGAATCCGGCTTCATCTCCCTGCCAAATACTTTTACCGTTCCCTTATCGTATTTAAGCAGTGCAAGAATACAATTAATCGTTGTCGATTTTCCGGAACCGTTTGGGCCAAGCAAGCCAAAGATTTCTCCTTCTTCTACTTCCAGATTCAAATGGTCTAATGCCACTAGTTCCTTATATCGTTTTACTAAATTTTCAATTTGAATAACAACAGCCATCCTTATCCCTCCTCTTTGTGATGTTAAACACATTGTATCATTTTATGCCAGCCACAAAAAGTGTCATCCATCATTTTTGAATTGTGACATTTGTCATTTACTTTTTTTGTTTTTTTCCTTTATAATAGAACATATCAAATGATGGAGGTTAAAGAGCATGGTGCATTTGGGAAATAAGGCAGTTCTTTTTCTGCTTTGCAGCTGTTTTTTTATAAATAGTCAGAACATCACACAAACAAGCATTCTCTTTTTGTTATGCGCCTTTATCATCGGATGCCTTTTTTCCTATTGGGAGGGTTCAAAAGGAGGAATTCTTTTTCTAACCGCTCTCGTCTGCCTGTTAATGCTCTGTTTTCCTGCTTTCGGTTTTTATCTGCCTGTCTTTATTTACGATATCATTCAGGCTAAAGATTATTTTTTACTGATACCGGCAGGAATTGGTTTGATACGTTTTTGCCCTGCCTTTTTATCCTCTGCTTTTATTCTCGTTCTGCTTATGATGCTGTCAGCAATTTTATCGTATGCTTTTGGCAGAATTTTGGATTACAAAGAAAAACTGCACCATATTCTGGATACCAGCAAAGAGCATGCCATTATGATGCACGAACGGAATCAGGCATTGATTGAAAAGCAGAATGCAGATATACACGCCGCCACGCTCTCGGAAAGAAACCGCATTGCCAGAGAAATCCACGACAACGTCGGCCATATGCTGACGCGTTCTCTTCTGCAGGTCGGGGCACTGAAAGTCATTGCCGGTGATGATGCTTTAGATGAACCATTGACTGAGCTGCAAAATACATTAAATACCGCTATGACAAATGTTCGCACAAGCGTCCACGATTTACACGACGACGCAATCGACTTAGAAAGTACCCTTTGGGAAATTATCGATGGGGTAAACACAACAAAAATATCCTTGGAATATGATGTAGAAGCAACGCTCCCAAATCCGATTAAATATGCCTTTATTGCGATTGTAAAAGAGGCGGTAAATAATATTCAAAAACACAGTAACGCAAAAAATGCTTCCATCCGAGTCTGTATGCATCCCGGATTTTACCTGCTCTCGATTGCTGACAACGGCACCAAAATTTCCACAACGGATTCCCGCGGAATCGGACTGAGCAATATGGAAGAACGAGTTCGTGCCTTAAATGGCGTAATACGATTTGATACGGAAAATGGATTTAAAATAACAATTATCATACGGAGGTAGTTATGAACATTATAATTGTAGATGACGACAAATTAGTTTCTTTATCCTTAAAGACCATTTTGGAAGCCTCCGGCGAGGTTAATGTCTGTGCCATCGGAAACTGTGGGGAGGAGGCTCTTTCTCTTTATCCGAAATTCAAACCGGATATTCTTTTGATGGATATCCGAATGGATGGAATGAGCGGACTGACTGCCGGAAAGCAGATTCTTGAAACTTACCCGGATGCCAAAATTTTGTTTCTCACTACGTTTTCAGATGATGAATATATCGTGCGGGCACTCCGCATGGGTGCAAAAGGATATCTACTGAAACAGAATTTTGAAAGTATTCTTCCTGCCCTTCAGGCGGTTCAGAAAGGACAGACGGTATTTGGCGAGGAAATCACGGATAAAATTCCGGATTTAATTAATAAGACAACGGCACAGAGAGACTTTGCCAAGTATGGCATTACAGAAAAAGAATATGCTATTGTTGAACAGGTAGCAAATGGTCTCAACAATAAAGAAATTGCTGAGACCCTCTACTTAAGTGAAGGCACGGTCCGCAATTACCTCAGTTCCATTTTGGAAAAATTGGAATTACGTGACCGCACCCAGTTAGCTATTTTTTATTACCGGTAATTTTTATCGGTAACTTTTATCAGTTATTTTTATTTGTAACTTTCTGCAAGCGCCTTAAATGCCGGCAGTGCTTTTTCAATCTGCTCGGTGCTTACGCAGTAAGAAATACGGACAAAGCCCGGTGTTCCAAAACTGTCTGCCGGAACTAACAACAGTTCATGCTCTTTTGCACGCTCAGAAAATGCATTGGCATCCTTTTCGAGTGCTTCAACAAAAAGATAGAAGGCGCCATCCGGTTTAATGCAGCGGTATCCATATTCTGTCAGGGCACGATACAAGATGTCTCTGTTCTTTTCGTAAATCGAGATATCCGATGTTTGTCCAATGCATCGTGCTATAATTTTCTGGAACAGACTCGGCGCACACACAAATCCAAGGGCACGGCCTGCACCGCAAACTGCCGCATAAATCTGTTTCCAGTCTTTTGCTTTATCTGAAACCGCAATATAACCGATTCTTTCACCCGGTAAGGAAAGCGATTTGCTGTACGAATAGCAGACAATTGTGTTGTCATAGTAATTCATAAGATACGGAACTTTTACATCCGAATAAACCAGTTCACGATATGGCTCGTCCGCAATCAAAAAGATTTCTTTTCCATATTCTTTCTGCTTCTTTTCCAATACGGCACAAACTTCTTTGATGCACTCCTCGGTAAGAACAACGCCGGATGGATTGTTTGGCGAGTTTAAAATAATTCCCTTTGTATGCTCTGTAATTGCATCTTCCAACAATTTGGTATCAATCTGAAAATCTTCTTTTCTGCTTGGTACAACAACGAGTTTTGAGCCTGTCATTTCAACAAACACACGATATTCCGGGAAAAATGGAGCAAAGGTGATAAACTCATCGTTCGGTTCTGCCAGTGCTTTTAATGAAATCGTGAGTGATGCAGCTGCTCCAACGGTAACATAAAAATTGTCCGCCGTAAGATTTGTGCCATGCTGCTCATTTACGTAAGAAGCCAGTTTCTCACGAAGTGCTGCGTCTCCCTGTGCCGATGTGTAACCATGCAAGGCAACCGGGTCTCCGTTTGTGAGCAAATCAATAGCTGCTTCTTTTACACATTCCGGTGCCGGAACACTCGGATTTCCAATACTGAAATCAAATACATTTTCTGCTCCGATTTCTGCCTTTCTCTTATTTCCATACTCAAACAAATCACGGATTACCGAGCGATTTGTTCCTAACTGCACCATTTTTTCTGATAACATATCTATGTACTCCTTTCAATTTTTACTTGGGTTAAAGCGGAATGCATGGTTGAGCGGACCACTTCCCTGTCCTAAATCCATTCCATCCGCCAATGCGCCTGATATATATTCTTTTGCTTTTATAACGGCATCCGTTAATTCACAGTCCTGTGCCAGATAAGAGGCAATCGCACTGGAAAGTGTACAGCCGGTTCCATGCGTATTTTGATTGTCAATACGCTTACTCTCAAGCCAATTTCCACCATCCGCCCCATAGAGGTAATCGTTTGCATCCTCAATGCTGTGACCGCCTTTGCATAAAACTGCTGTCTCATATTTGTTATAAAGTGCCTGTGCCGCCTGTTCCATTTTTTCTTTGGAATCAATCTTCGTTCCGGTAAGCACCTCAGTTTCCGGAATATTTGGTGTAATCACAGAAGCCATCGGCAAAAGTTCATTTTGCAGTGCCGCAACGGCGTCCTCTTCAATCAGCCTTGAACCGCTGGTCGAAACCATAACCGGGTCGACCACAATAAACTTTGGCTTGTAAAAAGACAACCGTTCCGCAATCACATGAATTAATTCCGCAGAAGCCACCATGCCGATTTTCACAGCATCCGGTTTTATGTCAGTAAAAACTGCGTCCAACTGCTTTTTTAAAAATTCAGGTGTTACTTCCATAATACCGCTTACTCCCATCGTGTTCTGCGCCATCAATGCGGTAATGACACTCATGGCGTAAACACCATTCGCCATCATCGTCTTTAAATCTGCCTGTATTCCGGCTCCCCCACTACAATCACTTCCTGCTATCGTTAATGCCGTCCTCATCTGTCATTCCTCTCTTTCATTGCCTTTACTATTGTAGCGGAAAGGAAGGTTGTTTGTCAAATTTTTAGGGTTCCGTAATTCCGTAGAAAAGCTTTGCGTCTCGTGGTTCTACGTTCCACTCCGGTCCGCGCAGGTCAGAGGTTCCCCGAACCTCTTGCGCCGTTCTCACTAATTGAGTGCGTAACGGTATGGGCACTGAAACTACCAGTGCCACATACCGACGTACTCAAACCCACGAGTCACAAAGTTTTTCTACGGAATTACTGGAATCCAAAGGAACTGACAACGAACATTTGTTACAAACACGGGAATCTAAAAAATTGGCATCAAATACTTCATATAAAGTTAAAGTAAGCCTTGCAATATAACTCTTCCAATGCGAGTAAGTACCGTATGCAGCCCTTTTATTCTTAAACTATTTTAATCTTACATAGTAAGTAGCTTTTCCAGAACCACCTCGCATCAAATCGCCTTCTTTTACAAGCGTTCTCAATGAATTTTCTATCGAACTGATACTAAGTGGTGGACAAAGTTCTCTGATATCTTGTTTTGAAAATTTTCCTATTTTATTTTCGGTAGCCTTACGCACCATCTCTATTGCCGGCCGTTTCACACCAATTATCGCAAAACGATCTTCAAATTCCTTATAAGCAGCAAGTACTGTTCCCAAAAGGTATTTTATAAAAGGAACAACATCCTCTTTCGCTTCATGCCAGCCATCTTGACTCTGTCCTAACGCTTCATAATATAAATCCTTATTCTTCGCAATTTTAGCCTCAAGCGAAATATACTTTCCCACGTAAAATCTGCTTTGATATAAAAGAAGCGTTGTAAGTAATCTGCTCATCCGTCCATTGCCATCAGCTCATGTCAAGTATAGGACAAAAAATTTTTAACTTTTTTATCATAATGTCATCCTCAGATGTTTCAAATCTCATGCAAAAGTCAAATATGCGCCGGAAGTCCCCATGTGTGTCCCCTGTAATATAATATTCAGAGAAAGCAGAGGCACATCCGCATAGGAAACAATATGGCTGACGGAAGACGGATTTTGTTCTGCCGGCTGTTTTACCGACAAAACTGTTTCTGCAACGTAAGACTGAATAACTGCATTATCTTTTGTAAACAGGCCGTCATCAACCACTGCCCCTTTTGCACATTCTTTAATAAATTCCACAGATTGATTATACTGGGATACATCCATAGATGCTGACTGGGATATTGGATAAATCGTCTTTCCTGTCAAATCATAGGTTTCCAGAAAGGTTCCTACTGTCATCGGTGCCGTATGCCACCAAATCGGATAACAAAGTACGATTTTGTCGTAGGCTGCCACTGATTCCAACGGATTCTTTAATGGTGGGCGGGCATTACTATCAGCCTCATCCTTTGCCTCCCCATATGCCACGGTATTATAATCATCACTGTATGGTGTTTCCCTCTCAATCCGGAAAGAATCCGCTCCGGTTTGCGTGATAATGTTCTTTGCAATCCTCTCACTGGTACCGCTCCATGAAAAATATGCTACTAAGAGTTTTCCGCCCTGCGGCTTTGCCGTTTCCTCTGGTTTATTCGTCTCTTCCGGTTTTGTTGTCTCATTTGCAGTTTCCGGTTCTTCTACCTTTACCGTGCAAACTGCCCTTTTCCCGGAACCATCTGCCGCTGTCGCTGTAATTTTAACAGTACCGGCAGAAACCGCTTGAATCACCCCCTTCTTACTCACAGATGCCACCCTTTTGTTACTGCTCTTATAATTCACTTTTTTGACAGATGCCTTTTTCGGGGAAATACTCGTTTTTAGGGAAAAACTCTGTCCTGTTTTCAGGGTAAGGGACTTTCTGTTTAATGTCACCTTGCTTACTGGTGTTCCCACAATGATTTTGCATCGTGCCTTTACCGAGGTTCCTTTTACCGTCGCTGTGATGGCCGCCTTGCCTTTTCTTTTTGCTGTAACTTTTCCATTTTTAGACACGGTTGCCACTTTGTGGTTACTGCTGCTCCATTTCACACCCTTCCGTTTTGCAGCTTTGTTTAATTCCGCTTTTAATTTTACCGTTTTCCCCTTTTTCAGAGTGTACACTGATTTATTTAAAGATATGGTTTCCTTATTTGTTTTTGCTGCCGCCTGCACCGTGGCGAATTGTGTCGCCAAAAACGACAGGACAATCATAAAAACCCACAGTTTCTTAAATAATTTGTTCTGTTTCATCGCAATTACCTTTCCTTTCCTGCTAATTACTGATTCTCCTTTAATCTCTCTGCTGCCCATTCTTTTACTTCTTTCTCAGAACCGGAAACACTTCTGCCAGGAATGGACAGTACATCTTCTGTTAAAACCTTTGCTCCTTTTGCCAATTCAGAAATCCTGCTGACACTTCCCGCACCGTTAGAACTTCCATTATGGGAAAAGAACGGAATTACTGTTTTCCCTGACAAATCATATTCCTCAAGAAAACTCCAGACCGGCATAGGCAGGTCATACCACCATACCGGAAAACCTATGTAAATGACATTGTACTGTTCCATCGCCTGTTTCTCTATATGTTCTGAAAGCTCCGGACGGATGCCATTATCCAGTTCATTTTTTGCCCGGTCTGCACAGGAATCAAAATCTTTCCCATAGGGTTCTGCCGGTACAATACGGAACAGGTCTCCGCCTGTTTCCTCCGAAATCCATCTTGCCATCTGCTGCCCATTTCCGGACCATGAAAAATAAGCAACCAGCACCTTGCTGTCATTACTGAGTTTTGACTCCGGATTGTTATCAATTCCCGTGTGTGAACCTCCAAACATCTTGAAACAAATGACGGCTGCTGCAATTACCAGTAAAACTGCCACCGCAATTATAATGAACCTTTTCTTTTTCATCCGATTCCCCTCCTGCTAATCTATATTTTCTTTCTTCTTAGGAACTGTTTTTCTTATCCATTGCAGAAAACGCTGCAAATAATAAGATATAAAAATCATCAGTCCCATGATGGCTGCATAGTCCAAAACAAAAGAAAGCACTGGTTCCTCATAGTCAAAAAATGCAAACATTACCCTTTGGGAGATATAATCAACAAACTTCCGTGTAAACAACGCATATACACCATATCCGGCAATCAGGAATGCCAAAACACGCAGAACCCATATGCACACTGCATTCTTTTTGGTAATAGGACATATTCTTTTTATCATTCCCACAATCATGCCGTAATGAAGCCCAATATGGAAACCCATCAGCAGAAACCCGGCATAAGATGCCGTCATGTGCATTCCCCTCGCCCATGCTTTGCTGACCGGAATATCCAAAAAACGGAACACATAACGGGACATGGAAATCCCGCTAAACATCAGCAGGAACATATCAATGAGCAATACCACGTCCACAATCGTGAACAGTATTCTGCCGGAAGAATATTTCCCTTTTCCCAATGCCCTGTACCAGTTCCCATTTAAGATATGGTGCAGAATGAACAGCACCAGCATGACAGCGCCTGTCACCTCATGCCACTGTAGCCCTACATAATGGAATGCCATCAGAATAAACAGTAAAACCGTCATGCTAATATCAATCCCGATTTTTATAACCTGTCTGGTTTTCATAGGCTGCCCTCCATCAGCGGATAAAATTTGTAAAAACAGCAGATTCCTGTTCCGGAAGGGATACCCCCGCCTGAGCCGCCGCCTCTTTGCATTTCAGCATATATGCCATGTTCCTGCCAAGCACACGCATGGTATAAAGCCCCTCCAAGTCCTGCTTTACATCTTCCGGCGCTGCCCCATGAACCATGTTCCAGTACCTTGAAGATACCACCGGCATTTCCTGGATCGTAAAATATTTATTCATCTGGTCAAAGGCTGCCGTAGTCCCCGCTCTCCTTGCCGATATTACAGCGGCCGCCGGTTTCATATAAAATGCCTTATTTGCATTGCCGCACAGTTCGGAATAAAACAACCGATCCATAAAAGCGGTCATGTTACCGGAAGCTGCCCCATAGTGAACCGGTGTACCGAAAATGAATCCGTCTGCCTCATATGCTTTGCTTCTGACCTCATTGACAATATCATCAAACACGCACTGCCCTTTTTTCACACAGCCCTTGCAGGCAATACAGCCTCCCACCGGTTTATTTCCAATCCATACAATTTCAGAATCAATTCCCTCCTTACCAAGCGTAGTTGCCACTTCTTTCAAAGCAGTACAAGTACATCCTTCCGGATGCGGTCCTCCGTTAATCATCAATACTTTCATTCTAATGACCTGCCTTTCTTATATTTCCTCTTATTCCTTAAACAGCCAACCCATAATATTTTTATCCCTGCAGAACAGATACCCTCCGCCATGCTGATAAGTAATGCCCGTTCTCTGAAAATAACTGCTGTCCTTCACATCCAATACCAGTAATTTTTCTATCTGCTTCTCACATAGGCCCTGTTTCCGGTACAGATTATAAAGTTTCTGGTAAGCATCCTTAAATGGTTTTGACGAATAATACTCATCATTTTCTCCAATGACGAAATAAACCGGAGTCTTTGCCTTTACAACCGATTCATATTCCCCATCCCACTGAGAACTGCACATCAATGCCCTTGTAAAGAGTTCCGGCCGTTTTCCAAGTACCAGAGACAAGGTTTCCCCGCCTCCGGAATAGCCATTGATATATTCTTTATTCCATCTTCCGTTGTATCCTCTGCAAAAGTGCTGTTTTCTTAGGTGAAATAGTAGAATCTTTTTGCTGACGTTTTTTCCAGCTTAATGACTCTTTTTACCTTTCACACTTGCTCATCCACTGACGGCACCATCTCTGCATAGCTCTTTAACAGTTCCGGTGTACTGGTATAATATCTTTTATCTTTATTCAATTTCTGTACCTCCTGCATTTCCTCTGCTGTCAGCTCAAAATCAAACAAGTCAAAATTCGCACGGATATGCTCCGGATTTTTTGAACCCGGAATCACCACATTGCCTGCCTGTATGTGCCAGCGCAGGATAATCTGTGCATTGCTTTTTCCATACTTTTCAGCCAGTTTAGCAAAGACCGGTTCCTGCAACAGCGCTGCATCACCATGTCCCAAAGGATACCATGCCTGAATCACAATATCCTCTTTTGACAAAAATTCCTTTAATCCCTTTTCCTGTGAGTATGGATGGATTTCTGTCTGCAGGACTGCCGGCCTGACCTCACAGACACTCAAAATTTCCCGAATCTGTTCCTCATTAAAATTAGAAAGACCGATTGCCCTTACTTTTCCTGCCTTGTATGCCTGTTCCATCAGCCGGTATCCTGCAATATAATTTCCGGCAGGCTGATGGATCAGCAAAAGGTCAATCGTATCGGTATCCAGACGCTGCAATGTTTTTTCTACCGCATCCACATCATTATAGAAAGACGGCCACAATTTTGTTTCTAAAAATATCTCTTCTCTTGCAATTCCTGATTTTTTCATGGCACGTCCTACTGCTTTTTCATTGACATAAGCATTTGCTGTATCAATCAACCGATACCCATCCTGCAATGCGCTTATGCAGGAAGCCTCTGCCTCCTGCGGGCTTAACAAAAATGTGCCGATTCCTGCCATTGGCATTTCCACCCCGTTATTCAGTTTTACATATAGTTGATTACTCATTTTACATCTCTCCTATCTCAATATTCATTTTGTTTTCCAAATCTTAAATATTCCTGATAACTCCTTATAATTTTCCGGAAAGTTTCTGTGCCTCTTTTTTATTGGTTACCATTCCCTGATAATCAAAACCATAAAGCCCTGCATATCTTCCTGCTGTATAATCGCCGGCTGCAAGCTGCTCTTTTGTCGGAGAGGCTCCCTGAAATACAAAAAACAGTTTCTTTCCCCGGAATGTTCCCTCTGACACCACACCATAGGAACGGTCTAACAGATTCCTGACCGCACCACTCATACTGTGCCAGTAAAGCGGAGAACCAAGAACTACAACATCCGCCTCTTTCATTTTTCCAACCACTTCCATAAACTGGTCATCCGCATACTCCTGTCCGTAGGAATATATTTTGTAATCCACCAGATGCAGGGTATCATACTCCTTCCCCGCTAATAATTCCTTTGCTAACCCCACCGTGTTACCATTCTTGTTTGGACTGCCGTTAATAAATAAAATACTCATAATCTTTTTCTTCCTTTCATCATTCTGCAATGGTTGAGCAACGCTGAACCTATTTTATATGCTTTTCCCAAAAACTGACTGCCCTTGCCAAATCCTCACATGCCGTCTGCTCGCCCGGACGGTAAATCAATGCAAAGGCATTATACCCTTTTTGCTAAGCTCCAATGCTGCCGAAAAGCTGTCCAGCCTGTTTCCGGTAGAATCAATGGCGCCACTGGATGGCATAAAGTAGCGGAACGCATCCAGACAATTCAAAAAGGTGTGCCATGTCGCCACGGAACCCATAGAAAATCCGCCAAAGGCACGATGGTCACGGGAGGCTTTAATTCCCTCCGGTGTCACATTATCCGCATAAGTCGAATATGTCCCCTCTACTGCCGGAATCAAATCATTCATCAGTTCATTGTGATAATTGACTGTCAGCGTACCATATGCCAGTGTATAATCGCCGCTGTCGGATGGGCTTTCATTGTTATACGTTGGGCATACAATGATAAATGGCTTCATTTTCCCATCACTGACTGCATGGTCAATCACATTTTTGAACGTTCCCGGACGCTCCGGTGTTCCAAGCCATGTCGTCTCATTGCTCCAGCCTCCGTGCATCAGATAGAAAACATTGTATCTTTCATTTTCTGAATAACCGTATGGCAGATATACAATGGCTCTTTTATTCAGTTTTCTGCTCTTTTGCTCATAGGTTCTGGATTCATAGGTTTCGTAATTTAACTCCACCAGAGACCCCTGCCTGTCTGCTTCCGTATAATAATCAGCCGGAATTTCCTGTAATTTTTTCGGGATTTTTTCATTTTCCGCTACACCTGTATTTCCATTATCATCCTCCGGCTTTTTTGTCGGACTTGGTTCTTCCGTCGGCTTTTCTGTTGGCAGTGGCGTCACATCCGGCCTGTCTGTTACCACCGGTTTTTCTGTTTCGGCCGGCTGTTTGGTTTCATTCTGATTATCTCCGGACGAATTGTCTTTTTTCTTTTTTGCTTTTACGGTTATCCTTGCTTTCCGTTTCCACTTCCCTGCCTTTGCCGTAATCACTGCCTTTCCTTTTTTCTTCGCCTTTACAACACCTTTTTTGCTGACGCTTGCCACTGTTTTTTTAGAAGAGCTCCACCTGACCTTTTTTCCATTTAATACCTTCAATTTCTGGCTCTGCCCTACGGATAAAGAAAGGTCTGTAATATTTAATGCCTTCTGCTTGCCCGCAGCCTGAACAGATGCCCCTTCCACAAAAAACTGCCCTGCTATCAAGAACAATGCTAAAAGCAGCCCTGTTATTTTTTTGATTGTCTTATTTTGCAACATACATATCCTCCTTACCATCCTGATACAAACCTTGTCTATCTATGGTTGTATATTAAAACAAATAATTTCAAAAAAATCTCCTTGCCCATCAAAAACAGGTGCATAACACACAAATCAATTCTGCAACCCTGTTTCTTCACCTGCCCACACTTCCTTTGCCATACGGAATGCAGCCCACGCTTTCGGCCATCCACAATAAAAAGCAGCATGGGTAACAATTTCCGCTATCTCCTCTTTTGTGATTCCATTTGCTTTTGCACTAATCAGATGGTGTCGGAATGATTCATCTATCAGCCCCTGTGCCATTAGCAATACTACCGTCACAAGACTTCGGTCCCGCAAGGAAAGATTGTCCTCACGACTCCACACTTCCCCAAATAATACATCATCATTTAATTCCGCAAACTTTGGAGCAAACTCCCCAAGCTGCGTTCTGCCTGCTGTCTGTTTTACTGCCATTTTTACATCCTCCTGCCATACTCTTATATAAACGATTATTTACCGAGACTGTCATACTGTTCATCACTGACCGCTTCCAGCCATTCATTGCTCGTATCAGCACCCGGAATCTCCACTGCAATGTGGCTAAACCAACTGTCTGCTTTCGCTCCGTGCCAATGTTTCACTTCCGGCTGTATCATAATAACCATTCCCGGCTCCAGACTGACAGGTTCCCTTCCTTCCTCTTGATACCAGCCACTTCCCGCCGTGCAAATTAACATCTGCCCGCCGCCGCTTTTTGCATGATGGATATGCCAGTTATTGCGGCATCCTGGCTCAAATGTAACATTTGCCAGAAACACGGCACATTCCCCCGGATGGGTAAGCGGATTCAGAAAAGAATTTCCGATAAAATAATCAGCAAATGCCGTATTGGCCTCCCCCTTCCCAAATATATTCTGTTTGTCAAATTCTTCTTTATTATTTACCTTCATATGAATCCTCCCTGTCTGTATATTTTATTGGCATTTAGATACTTATTGTAATCCCAATCCTTGCGCCCACTTCTTTACCTCATCTTCCGCATCTGCCACATCCTCTCTTGACAGGGAAAGTGTATTGTCACTAACCTGAGCGTCTGGCTGTAACTGCGAAATGGTATCTGTTGTGGCAGAAAAACCGCTGCCACCATGAGTAACAAAAGGAATAATGGTTTTACCTGCAAAATCATATTCTTCCAAAAAAGAGTACACCGGCATAGGTAAATCTCCCCACCAATTTGGGAAACCAAGAATTACCGTATCATACTGTTCAAAATTCTCCACATGATTTGACAATTCCGGCCGCAGCTCTTTTTCCTGCTCCTCTGCCGCCTGATCTACCAGCGTATCATGTTCCAATGGGTAGGCATCTTTTGTTTCAATCCGGAACAGGTCTCCACCGATTGTTTTCTGTACCAATCCCGCAACATATTCCGTATTGCCCATTTTCTCACTATCCTTAACCACAATGCTTGCTCCGGCAATGGCATCGTTATCGGAGGTTTTCACATCCTCCGGCACTGTAAAATAGGCAATCAGGACACGGGTATTGCTTGATGTGCTGCCTGTATTGTTTTTGTTCTTTTCTGCTGATACCTGACTATTTCTATTCCCAGTTTCATTGTCTTTATCCGCCTGCCCACAGGCAGAAAGGCTAAGTACCAGCAAAATACTAAAAAATATTGCAGACCATTTCCTCATATACAAAACTCCTATCTTTTTTTGATTTTGGAGCCTCCAAATACATCTGACATTTCCATAGTTTCCAATGCCTCATCCAATGCTGTCATCTCACTGGCTGTCAAAATGATATCTGCTGCTCCTGCATTTTCCTTCAGCCGTTCTTCTTTCCTGCTGCCCGGTATCGGCACCAGATATGGCTTTCTGCATAAAATCCACGCAAGGGAAATCTGAGCCGGAGTCGATTCCTTTTCCTCTGCCATTCTGTGAAGTAATGTTAAAAGTTCTTTATTTTTATCAACCGCTTCACTGGTAAACTGCGGCATCATGCTCCGATAATCGTATACTCCGTCAAACTTCGCATCCTTTCCATATTTTGCCGACAAAAATCCGTTGGCAAGAGGCGAAAATGCCACATACCCAATATGAAGTTCCTCCAATACCGGAAATAATTCCTCATACCATCTGGCCATCATGGAATAACGGTTCTGAACCGCTGTCACAGGACAAACAGCATGGGCACGCCGTATCGTTTCCTCATATGCCTCTGACAGCCCCCAATGCGTGATTTTTCCCTCCTGTATCAATTCAGCCATAACCTCCGCCACATCTTCAATCGGAACAGCCGGATCAATACGGTGCTGGTAATACAGGTCAATATATTCCGTATTCAATCTTTTCAGGGATGCCTCTACGGAAGCCCGAATAATTTCCGGCCGGGAATCCGGCACCAGCGGCTTATTTACGGCACTGCTTTCCCTATCAAAATGAATACCAAATTTTGTAGCAATCACTACCTTATTCCGGCAGTTTTTCAGTGCCTCACCCACCAGCACCTCATTCTGATGCGGGTCCTCTGGTGTTCCATATACCTCTGCCGTATCAAAAAATGTATATCCCATCTCCACTGCCTGCTGTATCCGGCAAACCGCTTCTTTCTTTTCTGTCGGCATCCCATAAGCATGGGAAAATCCCATGCAGCCAAGCCCTACCGCAGATACCTTCAAATCCTTACCTAATATTCTCTCCTGCATATTTACGCCTCCCTCATACAACAAATATTACATATGCACAATCATCAATATTTCAACCCTTTTACCCATTTGTTGACTGTTTTCTGCGACGGAATATCATAAAAATTGCGCCCCTTCAGCCACTTCATTTTCGATGAAATCTTCGCTTTTGTCTTTAGATGTTTGGCACTGCTGCCAAGCCCGCTGCTGATGGACGTGGAAAACGGAACTACTGTTTTTCCTTTCAGACTTACTCCTTCCACCAGCGTATAGACAATATGCGGAGCCTCTCCCCACCAGATCGGGTAACCGATATATACGACATCCGCTTTTTTTACAGCCTTTTTTATGGATTTCAGATTAGAAATTTTCGGTCGGACACTGCTCTTTGCAGGGCTGCCTGCCGATTCATGTTCCTTTGTTACCCGGCTTTCATCATCACCATAGTCGAGGTCAGCCTCTGTATACGGATCAGCCGCTTTAATCGAAATCATCTTGCCCTTCGTTGCTTTTTTAATCCTCTGTGCCGCCCCTTTTGTCGTTCCTGTTGCGGAAAAATACAGTACCACAACATTCTTCTTTTTACCCGTTTTCGCTTTGGCCGTTTTTGCACTTACTGTGTTGCCATTCACAACAGATACCACCATAACAAGCATAAGAATTACCGACAGTATACGAAATACATTTGTTTTACTTTTTTTCATATCATTCACCTTTCCTTTCATTCAATCATCATATTGTTATATTTTTAATGCAAAGATTTCAGCCATTCTGACACCGCCCCGGCCGCATTTGTGACATCATCATCAAACACTTCCAGAACATCATTGCTGACATCCGCTTTGCATAAGGCACGAAAAAATACCCGGCAATAAGTGCCGCTGCAAGCACCACCCCTGCAATCAGATATATCTTTTTATGTTTCTTCCTCTGCTCCATCAATTACCCCCTGCACACTCCTGAAATATTTCAAGAATTTCCTCATGCGTCATCTTTTTGTAACTGCCCGGAACAACCGCACAGGAATCCGCAATTTCCTTTAAGTCCACAGTCTCATCAATCCCAAGTTCCTTCAGGGTAGTCGGCATGCCGATTTCTTTGATAAAATCTGCCAATGCCTCCACTCCTGCCCCTGCTATTTCCTCATCACTTTTCCCATCTGCCGGAATCCCCCATACATTGACGGCAAACTTTCTGAATTTCTCAATCCCGCTCCGGTAAATATGGCGGTAATACACCGGATGCAGAACAGCAAGCCCGGCACCATGATTGCAGTCTGTATAAGCTCCAAGCTGATGTTCCATCTGATGGCACTCAAAATCCGTTTTCTTCCCCAGCTTAATGATTCTGTTCTCTGCCATCGTGGCATCCCACATTAAGTTGCTTCTGGCTGTGTAATCCTTTGGATTGGCAACTGCTGCCCTCAGATTGCGGATCACATTCTTCATCAGTGCCTCCGCAATGTCATCCGAAACATTATCCTCATCCGGCTCACTGAAATAAATCTCCATGATATGGGACAAGGTATCAAACCCGCCGGAAACCATTTGAAACTCTGGAACACTGTAGGTATATTCCGGATCAAGCAGGGCAAATTTGGGATTACACTGTGGATAATCCCTTCCTGTCTTAACTTTCAAATCTTCATTTGTAATCACGGCGCCGCCATTGCATTCACTTCCTGTTCCTGCCACCGTAACAATAACCCCTAACGGCAGCGGCTTAAAATCAATGATGCCAGGCCTTGCCCAAAAATCCGCCCACACATCGCCTTCATACCTTGCCGCAAGAGAAATCGCCTTGCAGCAGTCCATGACCGAACCGCCTCCGACACCAAGTATTACATCAATTTCGTTCTCTTTTGCAAATTTGGCTCCCTCCAGAACTTTCCCATACGTTGGATTTGCCATAATTCCCGGAAATTCAAAGACCTTTTTCCCTGCGGATTTTAATTTCTCTGTTACTTCTTCATAAATCCCATTCTTCTTAATGGAACCACCGCCATAGCAGAGCATGACACGTTCGCCATATTTTTCTGTCAGGCACACCAGATATTCCTTCACACACCCCTTTCCAAAATAAACCTTTGTGGAATTTTCAAAAATAAAATTATTCATAGCAATCCTCCATTCCTTTTTGCTTTACCATTATTATAAAAAAAGAGAGACCTCCAAAGAAGTCTCACTTCGTTCATCAGTTTATACCCAAAGGTTTTAACTCTGTCTGTTCCATTTATACTGCTATGCAGCACAGCAGATTTTCCTGATGTTCAGTATAATACTGTCTGCACTGCTGCCAAAAAATTCTGTACCGTTTTTGACGGTTCTCTTGAATGGAGCAGCCCATATGGAATACTGTGTTCCCATTCCACCGGAATAATTTTTAACAGCGGATGTACATTTGTCCATGCCTTTGTTGCCATCAGGATATCATTACTGTTTTCACAACGGTTAAACGTATCTACATTATAAAAATCAAAATCCACAATGTTGATTTGATTATGATTCTCCCAAATATCATCCCTGAGTTCATCCACATAGCGGCTCCAGCCCCGGTGCATCAGCATCAGATTCTCTCCATACATATCCTGTACTGCGAGCCGGTTCTTCTGTGCAAGACGGTGATGGACGGATACGGCACAGCAGATGGGTTCCCTGCTAATCTCAAATCCGTCACATTTTCGGAGGTCAAGCATTGTCTCATCAAAAATCCCTGCCACCACGTCTATGTTCTGTCCGAGGTTTGCCAGTATCTCCCTTGCATTCTCCGGCGTATTGTCAAAGGGTATCAACTGGAATTTTATATGCGGGCTGTGTTCATGGATTTTCGGCCATAATTCTACAAGAATCTGTGCCGGCGTCATCGGAGATGTTCCAATACGAATGACGGATTCATCCTCCTGCATGGCATTTTTCGCCCTTGTCACAGAATCCTTGCAATATCCAATAATATACTTTGCATCCTGATAAAGAGAAATTCCTGCTTTCGTCAAATGGAGTCCTCTGTGCGTCCGTTCAAACAGTTTCACACCCAAACCGTCCTCTAATAAATTCATCTGCTTAATGACTGCCGTGGGTGTAATATATGCCTGTTCTGCCGCCTTATTAAAACTTCCGGCATCCGCTACACGGATAAAGGTTTCAAGCTGGGGATTGTACATCGTAACCACCGCCTTTTCTACGTTTTTCTTACTGTCATAATCAAATTATAACATTTATCTGCGGAAAAAACATCCACTATTTTATGAAACGAAAATCACTACATTGCCGTTGCATCATAAGATTTTTATCTGTCATAACAAAAAAAGATATGTGACACAAATTAAACTTTCATCACATATCTTGAATATTTTTATGATTATTTCTTCCTTTACACACGAACCGTTCCATTCATCAGAATATCCGCCCGCTGTTCCGGCGTCAGGCTCCTGCTCATTAAAATCCGAAAAAACAACTCCCGCTCTCAAACTTTTCCAGAACCTTTACATGCTGCATATTTTTCATTGAAAACCGTACCGGAAAGCCCTTGAATAAATCACCACTTGCCACTGCAATCCCCCTATCCAATCTTACATTTCTGTGCCTGTGCAAGATAGGCATTCCCAAGCATTTCATATCCTTTTGCGTTTGCTTTCACATCCTCAAGATACTGGATATTCTTCTGCTCCAGACCTCCAAAGCGTTTCATCACGCCGGCACCGCCGCCCACAAAGATAATCTGCGTCAGGTCCATGTTGTAGCCAAGCTCCCGGATGTTATGGTAAATCTGCTGACAGTAACCACGGATTTCCTTTACGATAATCTCCCGGTATTTCTCCGGCAGGCCTTCCCCGCCGCTTACCATGATTTTCTGAATATCATACTCGTCCACCTCTGCGTTTAACTGTCTGACACACTCCTTGTTAATCTGCTGTATGCAGGTGATAATCCCATGCGGCTGTGTCACGCACACCGATTCATCTGGCAGGTGGTTAATAATTGATAAAAAATAAGGACTAAATTAGTGCGAACCCCTTGATTTTATTGGTCTAGATTACCAATAACTCTATTGTATTCCCCGCAAATTCTTTCAAGTGCCTCCGGTGTTTCAAATGGTGTCAATGGTGTAAATAATACCTCTGTATGACCGTCTGGATATGTTGCACTGATATAATTCTGTACCGTCTTCGTTTGCCCGGCAATCGGATTATTCATATGACTGTAAAGTATTTTATGAAGTTGAAGAATATAATTCTTTGTTATCGGAATCACATCAAAACTTTCATGAATAATGTTTAATACATCTCTATATCCTGCAATTTCCTCTTCATCTCTGTTCTTCGGAGTTGTTTTTTCTTCAACCAGCTGCTTGATTCTTGTATTTGTTGTCACAATCCCCTCAATTGCATTGGAACTTTGAGTACTCTGAATCTTTGCAATTTCTACAAGTTTGCCCAATTCGTCTGGTCTTTGTTTTAAATACAATTCCTGTTTACCCGAATATTTATATATAGCAGCATCAAGTCTCAGCACATCAGAATCCCATTTCTGCTCTTTTATTTTACTATAATTAAACTCTCTCATTCCCTTAAAACATATCCAAAAATAAGAGTATCCAATTTACTAAAGATCATTCATCCCAGTTTTGTCAAACAACTTCTCTTCCTCTTAACAACAAGCGGAACAGAAAACAGCACTGCCTTACATACATTGTCTGCTATCATGCAATACCACACAGTTTCAAGACCAAAGTGCCAGATTTTGACGCAGAAAAAGGTAAACAAAATACGGATTCCCCACATACAGAAGGTTTCTACATAAAAAGCGTACTTTGTTTTTCCAAGCCCATAAAAGATTCCTTCGGTGACAATCATCAATCCATAAAATGGCTCGGAGAACGCGACAATACGCAGCATACCGGCACCAATCTCAACCACACGGCTGCTCTCGGTAAGAAGTCCCATCAAGGGTCTTGCCACAAAAAACAAGATAACACCACTAACACACATTAGTATCATCGTCAATTTTACACTCACTGACGCAACGGCTTCCATTTGCTTCTCGTCTTCCTCACCAAGAGAAATGCCTATCAGGGTAGAGGTTGCCGTTCGGAGTCCGTAACCGGAAATATAAAAAATAGTTTCGGCGGTAACGGCAATCGAGTGAGCAGCAAAGATGGTTGTTCCCATCCCGGAAACAAGACCGGCAAACACAACATAACCAAAACAGGACGCAATACTGCTAAAAAGGACCGGCAGACCAATTCGCATACACTCTTTCATCACTTTGCCATCCACAGCAAAATGTTCCCACTTCCAGTGGAGATATTCGTTTCTCCGGTACGCAGCAAACATCAGCAATCCGGCTGTCGTATAGGATATTGCGGACGCAATTGCCGCTCCTCTGACGCCCAAACCCATTCCATAAATAAAGACAATGTTTAAAAGGATATTGGTTCCGTTGGCTCCCAGATTGATTAACATCGGCGTTTTTGTATCTTTTGTTCCCCGAATCGCAGCGCCCATAATCATCGTTGCCGAACGGAAAATCATCGGAAGACTGACAATCAGGAAATAATCGGAAGCATCCTTCCAAATAGATGGCTCCGCACCCATCCAAATCGGAATGTATGGACTTAGGATGACAGAAATTCCGCCGGCAAAAAGCCCACACGCAAAAACTAAAATTAAAATCTGCTTTGCGATTTTCTGCAAATACTCTCTGTCGCCGCTCCCCAGTGCCTTTGCTGTCATTGATAACACCGCCACGCCAAGTGCCGCCGGAATACTGTTCACAAGCCATGTCACCGTTGTCGTAACACTGACAGATGCTGTCGCTTTTTCTCCCAGATGTCCAACCATCGCCGTATCCACATACTGCAATAACGTCGATAGAATTTCCTCTAAGATGGTAGGAATTGACAACGTAACTAACATTTTTAAAATTTCACGGCGGTTAATTTTTTGTTCCTGCATTCCTTACACCTCATTTCCTGATTCCAGCATAAGCATGAGTTTATCATATTCTATTAACCGATTTGTTTTTCTTACCTTTTTCCATACTTTTTTCCCGTTTGGGTACCAGTTTACGAGATAAGACCAGATTTCTTTCATCTTAAATAACACCGGCTGATCCGGCATGCATGCCTGATAAGCCACTTTCAATTCTCGCAAAAATACGTGCAATTCTTCTTTCTGCATCTTCTCCCCGGTCTGAATTTCACGGACAAGCCCCGGATTTGCAATAAGCCCTCGTCCAATCATAATTGCCTCAATTGTCGGAAAACGCTCGCAAAAACGTTCATATTCTTCTACCGTTGTGATATCACCATTATAGCAGAGCGGATTCTTACTGTGTTCCACTGCATATTCAAACATATCAAGGTTCGGTGTATTTTTATAATAATCATCCCTAATTCTCGGATGAATGGTTAATTCCCGAATCGGATACCGGTTATAAATCTCTAGAAGTTCCGGAAAGTCATCCGGTGAATATCTGCCCAATCTCGTCTTAACAGAAATCGGCACCTCACACTGTGAAAAAATATCATCCAAAAAGCGGTCCAGTTCCTCCGGTTTCGCCAGGAATCCCGAACCTCTCCCCTTCGACACAACTGTCCCTGACGGACAGCCTAAATTCAGATTAATTTCATGATATCCATATTCAATCAGACGGCTGGCAGTATAAACAAACTCATCACTGCGGTTACTGAGAATCTGAGGCACAACCGGTATTCCCTGATTATGCTCCGGTATCACATCCTTTTTTGCCCGGCTCTTAAAATCATGATTCGAAGTCGGTGACACAAAAGGTGTAAAATATTTATCCATACTGCCAAATTTCTGATGATGTAAGTTTCGGTAAATATACGTTGTAATGCCCTCTAAGGGAGCAAAATAAAACTGCTTCATTCTGATTCGCTAAACTCCTTCATATATTTACGAAAACGAAGCGGCAGCATCTGTCTCTGCAATTTGGGATTTACACGTTCTTTAATCGCAATTGTGTCAACAAACAATTTCCATAATTTCTGAAGCTGCTTTTCGTCCTCGGAATAAGTCAGAGTAAGTTCATCCATATCTACTTCATCCATGGATAAATACACCGTTTTGTAATTTGCTTTATGAAGCAGCACCGTACGGTGCACGGTATCTGCAATCACCCACTGCTCACCAGCAAAGCGATCCGCAAAGTGGTCGGCTAAATATGGCAGAACTTCACTCTTAGGATTTATTCTACCAAATAATGTGCCATTTTCCAATTCCTCAAAACGAAGTATTTCAATAAAAAAATGTGATTCATTTGTAAAATTCCGCTCAATCGCAAATAAGGTCTGCATATAAGGGGCTGTGAGATGGCTCATAACCGCCCTTCCCATCCGAAGTCCTTCCTGCACAAACCGGTAAATAGCATCCGCCTTCTGCGCCTCATAAGAGCCGCAGCAGCGATGAATAAAATCGTATGCCTCCTCTGAAATCTTGCGACGGATGGTGCGCGCTACTTTCACCGCATGCTCAAAATTTGTCACAACTGTGTGATATTCGCAAAAAAGCTCCATATTCCGCCCCTCTGTATCAATCACAACTTCATTATGCTCGTGGGGATAACCCTCCTCATAAGCACGGTATATCGCCGAGAAAATCCCTTCTGCACTGTTCTCACACAAATAAATATGTCTTACCATCCCTGCATCACATCCTCTAACATCATCTGTCTTCCGGTTCCCTGCGCCTCAATTTCCTTTGGAAGACGTTCCTTCAAGCCAAGCAGGTTAGCAAGAATAAATGTGCGGTTTAAGCGGATTGGAATCATCATATGCCCGTGACAAGTGATAAAGTACATCGCCCGTTTTAATACAACACCAAATTTCTTTAACGCATTAAAATCGAGCGTTCCTCTTCTTCGTGCCATTATAATACGCCTTGCCGATTTCACGCCAATCCCCGGCACACGTAACAATGTATGATAGTCTGCCTTTTCCACCTCAACAGGAAATGAATCCAAATGATACAGCGCCCAGTTACATTTGGGATCTACGGAGACGTTTAAATTCGGGTTTTCTTTCGTAATAATCTCATCCGCTCGAAACTGATAAAACCGCATAAGAAAATCTGCCTGGTACAGCCGGTGTTCACGCAGAAGCTCCGGTCCCCTCTCTTTCGTATCGGGCAAACGAGAATCCCCCGTTGTATTCACAAATGCCGAATAGAATACACGCTTTAAATCAAACTGCTGGTATAACGCCTGTGCCATATGGACAATTTCATAATCCGTCTCCTTTGTAGCTCCAATAATCATCTGCGTACTCTGCCCCGCCGGCACAAACCTTCCATCCTGATGAAACTCCTGCAAAGTCCCACCGGAAACCGCCGGTAACACAGTCTGGCTTTCCGACTGATACAGAGAAAGACGCCGTCTTTTTTCAATTCTCGCATCCTGCAGTAAAAGACTCTCACTTCTGCCAATCTGTATCTGGCGCATTGGTGTCAAAATTTTCTTCCGGCTCTTCTGCGGTGCCAGCAAATCAAGTCCCTTCGCCGTCGGCAGTTCCATATTTGCACTCATGCGGTCAGCAAGCCACCCGGTCTTCTCAATCAAAAGCGGATCCGCTCCCGGAATCGCTTTGACATGAATATATCCATTAAATTTATACTTCGTGCGGAGCAGATAAATCGTCTGGTACATCTGTTCCATCGTATAATCCGGATTCTTCTGAATGCCGGAACTTAAAAACAATCCCTCAATATAATTGCGGCGGTAAAAGGAAATCGTAAGTTCCGCAATTTCCTCCGGTGTAAAACCGGCGCGTTTCACATCATTGGACATGCGGTTCTGACAATATTTACAATCATACACACACTCATTGGTCTGCAAAATCTTCAAAAGAGAAATACACCTGCCATCTGCCGCAAAACAATGGCAGATTCCCCCGGCCACGGTATTTCCCATCATCCCCTGTCTCCCTTTCCGGCTGCTTCCGCTCGATGTGCAGGCAACATCGTACTTTGCCGCATCTGTCAAAATTTCTAACTTTTCAAATATCTCTTGTGTCACTGCCATACCTGCGCCTCCTTCTATATCGAACATTTGTTCTATTATAGCGCAGCTTTTTACCTTTGTAAAGTAAATCTTTTAAATTTTCTTCTCATGTACGCAAAAAAGCCCCCTCGTCTCGTGAACATATCTCATCACAAAACGAGAGGGATTTCTTTTCTACATCATCAACAAATCGCCATATCGAATAAAAATGACAATCATTGAAATCAATACAACAATCAACGTCGCCGGTACTGCCGCTTTACAGTATTTTCCCCAGCCAATTCTATGACCTTCTTTTTCCGCCACGGAAATACCTACCACATTTGCCGAAGCGCCAATCGGTGTAGCACTACCGCCGATATCCGTTCCCATCGAAAGTCCCCAGGCAAGAACCGGCAAAAATCCAGCCGGGCCGCCGGCACCTAAACTCTTAATTACCGGAACCATCGTTGCTGCAAACGGAATATTATCCACAAGGGCACTTGCTACCGCTGACAGCCAGATAATAATTCCTATCATTAAGAAACTATTTCCACCGCTGATTGTTTTAATCGCATCGGCAATCAATTCCAAAACACCGGTTTCTTCCAGTCCACCAACGACAACAAACAAACCAATAAAGAATAAAATGGTCTCATAGTCCACTTTTTTCAAGATGGTAAGCGCATGTTTTCCCGCTGCCAAAAGCGTAAGGACCGCAATCAAAACACCAATAAACGCAACCGTAAGTTTCGTCTGCGCATGTGTCACTAAAAGAGCAACTGCCAGCAAAAAAATAGCAGTGCTGATTACAAAACCTTTCTTATCATGAATGGCTTTTGACGGGTCTAAATCCGCTTCCGTAACTTCAATTTTTCCTGTTTTCACTTTCAAATCCTTGCGGAAAACAAAGTAAAAATAAATCACAATTACAATCAGGGAAATACCGGCAATCACACCGGTATTCGACACAAAATCCGCAAAACTGTAATGAAGCGCTGTTCCAATAATAATATTCGGAGGGTCTCCACACATAGTCGCCGAACCGCCCAGATTTGCGCAGAAAATTTCTGCCATAATCATCGGCACCGGATTGAATTTCAAAAGCGATGACAATTCAATTGTCACAGCCGCCAAAAACAAAATTACCGTAATACTGTCGATAAACATAGCAAGAACTGCAGACATAATCATGAATGTAATGAAAATCGGAATGGTGTTAAAATGAACCATTTTTGCGATTCTCATACAGAGCCAGTCAAAGAAACCAACTCTCGCCATGCCTTCCACCATAATCATCATACAGGCAATGAAAATGACGGTTTCCCAGTTAATTCCAATCCCGGATTCCGCAGCCCCTGACCCCTGATACCAAAAGTCCGGTGTAAAAATGCTTCGCAGATTAATAATTTCCCATATTGCATTTACACTTCTCATGCAAATGCCAAACACCCCAATCAGGGTAAGTGCGCCGCAGCCAAGCGTAATATACTGCCTGCCGAATTTGTCCATCACAATCAAAACAAACATAGCGACAAAAATGGCTACCGCTAAGCCCTGTGCTACCATCTTCTTTCCTCCTAGTTTTTGCTTCCCCCAAAGTAAAAATTAAGCCTTCTCTTTTATCTCTTTTTTATCGTGGAACACCGGTTTCAAAAGAATCGGTGCAACAATTGTCGTAATAATAACAACGATAACGACCGGTCCCATCAGCTGCTCACTCATAAGACCAAGTGCTTCACCTTTGCTGGCAACAATCAACGCAACCTCACCACGCGAAATCATACCAACACCAATCTGTAACGATTCCCTTCCGGAATATTTACATAGTTTTGCGCCTAATCCACATCCAACAACTTTTGTCAAAATAGCTACAACTGTAAGCACAACGGCAAACCAGACAATTGTTGCTGACATCTGTGGAATTACCACTTTCAAACCAATGCTGGCAAAGAAAATCGGTGATAAGTACAAATACGACAAAGTTGAAAAACGCGATGCCAGATAATCTTCTTTCTGAATCATCGAAACAACCAGTCCGGCTACATACGCACCGGTAATATCAGCTACGCCGAAGAACTCTTCTGCCACATATGACATCAGCAGACAGAAAACAAAACTGATAATTACATATCGCTGCAAGCCGTTTTTTGTACGGTTGCTGTAGTAATTGAAAAACTTGTAAAACAGAAAACCTGCCACAGCAGCAAATACAAAAAATCCAACAATTTTTACAAGTACAACCCAAAGTTTAACGGTCGGATCTGCCATACTGGTAATAACTGTCAAGGCGATAATACCAAGAATATCATCAATAACCGCTGCACCAAGAATCGCATTTCCTGCTGCCGAATTTAATTTACCAAGTTCTTTTAACGTCTCAACGGTAATACTAACCGATGTTGCGGTAAGAATAACACCGATGAATACGTTCTGCAATACTAAACTGGTACTTACATTCGACTCAATCATACCCGGACGGTTAAAGAACCATGCAGTAGCAAAGCCTCCTGCCAATGGAACCAACACACCAATCACGGCAATAATCGTCGCTGCTTTTCCACATTTTTTTAATTCCTTTACATCTGTTTCCATGCCGGCACAGAACATCAGGATTACTACACCAACTTCTGCTGTCTGCGTCAAAAACTCTGTCTGTGGAATAATCTTAAACACAGCAGGTCCAAGCAGCAAACCGGCTAACAATGCACCAACAACCTGTGGCATACGTGCACGTCTTGTCAAAAGTCCTAAAAACTTCGTACACATCAAAATCAATGCCAGATAGAGTAAGTAGTTACATGTTTCCATGATAAAACCTCCTTTGACCATAAAAAAGGGGACAAATGTGACCACTCACCGCTGACCACATTGCCGCCTCATTCTGACCATAAAATTTTTATTGCTATTTTCTCATGCCAACATTATTATACTCTCAATTTTCGAAAAAGCAAGCACTTTATTTTTTTTGTTTTTGGGGTCAAAAATGTCCTCTTTTATTTAGTTTAATCCCGGTACTTTTGGAAGTTTTGCAATGCTTGCCGCAATTTCCTCATCCGTCAATGTATAGTTTTCCATTTTACCATCATTGAATTTCTCATAAGCATACATATCAAAATATCCGGTTCCGGTAAGTCCAAACAGAATCGTTTTTTCTTCTCCGGTTTCACGACATTTAATTGCCTCGTCCATTGCTACACGAATTGCATGAGAACTTTCCGGTGCCGGAAGGATTCCTTCTACTTTGGCAAACTCTTCTGCTGCCGCAAATACATCGGTCTGTGATACGCTGACTGCTTCCATCAATTTATCATCATAGAGCTGGGACAATACCGAACTCATACCATGGTAGCGAAGTCCTCCGGCATGATTTGGTGCCGGCATGAAGCTGCTGCCAAGTGTATACATTTTTGCAAGCGGACAAATTGCTCCGGTATCACAGAAGTCATACGCATAAGTTCCTCTTGTGAAACTTGGGCAGGATTTTGGCTCTACTGCAATGAAACGGTAATCTGCTTCTCCGCGAAGTTTTTCACCCATAAATGGTGCAATCAAACCTCCTAAGTTTGAACCGCCACCTGCGCAGCCAATAATGATATCCGGCTTTTCACCATATTTATCCAGTGCAATTTTACTCTCCAAACCAATTACCGACTGATGAATCATAACCTGGGCAAGCACCGAACCAAGCACATAACGGTAGCCTTCCTGTGTCGTTGCCGCCTCAACCGCCTCAGAAATAGCACAGCCTAAACTTCCGTTTGTATTTGGGAATTCTGCGCGGATTTTTCTGCCGACAGCTGTTTTTTCGGATGGTGACGGAGTCACATTTGCACCATAGGTACGCATAACTTCGCGTCGGAACGGTTTCTGCTCATAAGAAACTTTTACCATAAATACCTGACAGTCAAGTCCAAGGAATGCACATGCCATGGAGAGTGCTGTTCCCCACTGACCTGCACCAGTCTCTGTCGTAACACCTTTCAAGCCCTGATTCTTTGCATAATAAGCCTGCGCAATTGCAGAGTTGAGTTTGTGGCTTCCGGATGTATTATTTCCTTCAAATTTATAATAAATCTTTGCCGGTGTCTTCAAATATCTTTCCAAATGATAAGCACGTACAAGCGGTGCCGGACGATACATTTTGTAGAACTGCAAAATTTCATCCGGAATATCGATGTACGGTGTTTTGTCATCCAATTCCTGCTTTGCTAATTCTTCACAAAAAATACCGCTTAATTCTTCTAATGTAACCGGTTTGCCGGTTGCCGGATTCAAAAGCGGAGCCGGTTTGTTAATCATATCGGCACGAAGATTGTACCACTGTTTTGGCATCTCGCTTTCATCCAAATAAATTTTGTAAGGGATTTCCTTTTTACTCATTTTGTTTCTCCTTCTAATTATCATTTATTTACAGGCTGCCTAAGCAAGTTACGCAAGCTGTCGGGCGGCCCTGTTTTCTTCTTTAATTATTTTGCATATTCCTCCTGCTGGTACATCGCAAGCACCCGATTATAAAATGTTCGCACTGCCGGTGCCATGTTATCCGGATTCAGTGCAGCAATTCCAATAATGCGGCAGGCATCCGGTTTTACCGGAAAACAATCCACTTCATACGGAATATCTTTCATAACCATTTCCGGCATCAAACAAATTCCGAATCCATTTGCCACCATTACAACCGTAGACAAATCGTCAACCACATGGTAACTTGACCGGACATCCAAATGATTTTCCTTCATAAAATTCTGAATGTCGGCATCTGTACTTTCACGCTGTGTAACAAACTGGCAGTTTTTCATTTCCTCAATGCTCATCGGTTCTTTCGATGTTCTCCACCCCTTTTGCACGACACATAACAGAGGGTCTTTGTACAGCGGCTCGATTGGAATATCAGCGGCACTGGATACCGACAAAAAGCCTACATCCACCACGCCATTTTTTATCCAGTAAACAACATCATCATACGTTCCCTGAAAAATTTCCATACTGATGTCCGGATATTCTTCATGGAAAGAATGAATCAGCTCCGGAATCCAGTTCGTACAGACGCTGGAAAAACATCCAACTTTCACTTTTCCCTGTTTTAATCCATTAAATTCCGATATCGCCTGCTGCAAACTTTCATCGCTGTTCAAAACTGCATTTACATAAGGAAGAAGCCGCTCTCCATAATTGGTAAGCGTCACGCCGCTTTTGGCGCGGTTTAATACGCAAAAACCAAGTTCTGCCTCCAGCGAAGATACCGCATGGCTGACTGCCGATGGCGTAAGCCCCAGCAAATCCGCCGCCTTCCGAAAACTTCCCTGCTCCGTAACGGTTTTGAACACCTGGTAGGTAAGTAACGTCATTTACCTGCCTCCTCTCTTATCCTATCATACCAAAAGGCAGGGCAGGATGCAACTATGCAATAACGGCATTGTCCTTGATTTGGTTAATAATTTTCACGAATTCTAACTGCTCCTCACGTGTAAATATCACGCTGAATTTATAAGGACGATCAAATGGTGCTTTCATCAAATCCAGTACATTATTCACATATCCATTCTCAACCACATAATCCACAACCTGTTCAATAAAATGAATCTGTTCCGCATTTGGACGCTCTTTTGCAATAAAAGCTGCAAATGCTGCATATGCTGCATCTCGGTCCATTTTTGCAATTTTACGAATCAGCAAGCCAAACGGCGTATCCTGATAATTCATTTCGTAATCCTCTACCGTTCCCAGTTCCTCTGTGAAAATTCTTTCCAATTCCTTATAATCATCCGCTGAAATTGGCTCATTATAAAGAAGTTTATTAATGGCCGGTTCATTTCTATGCGCTGCTATGTACTCGTTTACTTTTTCTCTATAATCTTCAAAATCAGAGGTCCCGATATCCACCTTGCCACCTTCACTCCAAAGCGTTTTTTCATCCACAAAATTGGTATAGTGAGTATCCACTTTCGCAGGTGGAATAAATTTCATAATATCACGCAGCGATTCCCTTGTTTTTTCAAACTTAAGAATATCCTTCTGATTCCAATAAGTTTCCTGCGTAAGTTCTGTCAGTTCCGGTATTTTCGCTTTTACATCCGGAATAGTCGCACTATCCTTTAACAGTATATTAGCATTTTTCACAACATAACGTTTTAATCTACCAAGCGACTTTGCTCCCGTCATTGTCTCTAACATGATACCATACATACTCACGTCAAACTGAATGGCGGCCTCGTCTTTTTCTCCTGACACAACAAGTTTTGCAAGGTGATTGATAATCTCTTCTTTATTCATATCATCCAAACACTCATATTGCTGTCTGGCTTTATACTGCTCCACATAACGAGCTTCTAAACGCACTTCCACACGCTCTGTGCTCATTGCCTGAATGTCGCCCACCACATGGTCAACCAAATTCTCACGGATAATCTGATATTCTTCCTGTGCATAATTTGCATTCTGAAGCTGTCTAATAATCTGTACCATGCGTATAAACCTTGCCGACACAGGAGCAATACTTACTCCCGGCTCTTTTCCCTTTGGATTTTCGCCAAAAAATTGAAAATTACGCATATAATCAAAGATGTAAAACTCCTTCTTGTCTCTACCCTCTCCAAAAAGATTCTCGCAAAGTCTGGTACCTCGCCCAATCATCTGTTCAAACTTAATTCTGCTATATACCTTTTTTGCAAATACAAGATTCGTAATCTCCGGGACATCCACACCGGTCTCCAGCATATCCACCGTCACCGTAATAAAAGGATATTCATCCGGCTTTTTGAAATCCTCCAAATTTTTCTCTGCATATGGCTCATCACAAACAACTAATTTACAAAAAGCTCCTTTGTACTGCGGATATAGTACATCGAACCGTTCAATAATATATTTTGCATGTCTTTTATTCTGTGCAAAAATAATCGTCTTGCCAACATGATTTCCATTTTTATGTTTGATTCCATGATTCATCAAATCCGAAATCATGATATCAACCGTATCCCGATTAAATATATAGGTATTAATTTTCTCTGGTGGAATATGGTCAACCAAGCCGTCATCTTCGCAGAACTCATCTTCATACTGCTCCCGCTCTTCTTCGTCGAGTTTCTCATAGGTCAGACCATCATCTGTAATCTTAGTTGAGGTTTCAATCAAATGATATGGCACCAATACATGGTCCTGATAAACTGCCTCATTATATTCATAAACATCCGTTGGCATATTATTTTTCATATCAAAAAACTCATACGTCGACTGATGAATGGTATTTTTCGGAGTTGCCGTCAAGCCCAAAAGGCACGCATCAAAATACTCAAATATCGCCTTATATTTATTAAAAATACTTCTATGTGCCTCATCAATCACAATTAATGAAAAATGCCCCGGTGAAAAAAATCGCGAACCATCCGAATTTTTCATGTTATCAATCGCATTCAACATCGTCGGGTATGTAGAGAACACCATATTTGCATTTTTCTCTTCTTTATTTACAAGCAAATTACACATCGTCGTATCCGGCAGGCACGATGAAAATGAATTTTTCGCCTGCTTAACCAATTCTTTCCGGTCTGCCAAAAACAAAACCCGCCCCATAATCTGGCTTCTTGTCATAACATCCACAACAGAAGCCGCTGTTCTTGTTTTACCGGTTCCGGTTGCCATAACAAGCAGACATTTGCGAATTCCTTTTTCGTAGTTTTCACAGCATTTGGTAACTGCCCGCAACTGATACAAACGATTCGTAATGTCCTCATTAATTGGAATTGTACTAACCGGCTTAACAATTGTTCTCCGTGAAATCATGGCATCAATATCTTTTTGCGGGAAAATACCACTGACCACTCTTGGCGCACTTGTTACATCATCCCAAAGATATGTTTCAAATCCATTTGTATAAAAAATAACCGGACGACTCCCCTGCATATTCTGGATGCAGTCTGCATAAAGTTTCCCCTGATTGCGCCCCTTATCTGCACTTTCACTTGCTCTTTTTGCCTCTATTACAGCAATAATTTTGCCTGTATCGCCCCAGATTACATAATCAGCATATCCCGTTCCTGTTGCATTCGGCATTCCGGTAACCGGGTACTCTTCTTCGACACAGTTACGTTTAGCAGCTTGGTCAAACACATAACCATTTGCTTTCAAATCCGCATCAATATATCTTTTTCTGGTCGTCCATTCTGACATATCCGGATTATAACTATATTCGCGTGTTTTCAAGTTCTGGGATTTCTTTTTCTGCATCTCCTGCTGAAGTTCCTCATTTGCCTTTAGGAGACGAGCAATTTCTTTGTCCTTTTCATCTACAATTTTATCTGTATTTTTCTGAACATCTTTTAAAACCTGTTTGTAACGCTCCTCAATATTTTCTGCTACTTTTGTCTTGTTTGGAATTTTATTCTCTGCAAATTCGCGCTCTTCATAATCACGTCCATAACAATAATCAATCCACTCTACAAAATCAAACAAAATATTTAAAGAAAGAATGGCATCATCTTTGGAAAGACCTTTGGATGTATGCACGGATTGATTTCCATTACGGACAATGTACTGCAATCGTTTCCACAAAGTATAATCCATCAACGATGGAAACCCATTATTGTGCAACAAAGACTGTAAACCTTCTCGATACCCAATTGGTTTTAATGCAGAATCAATCGAATAAACCCACTTCACCCCAAGTTCCAATGCTTTTCTCGATGCCACGGCACTCATAACCGGCGAAGATTCTAAAATACACTCTGCATCAATACACGCCCCTGCAAATAATTCATATTCTTTTTTTGATTCAAGAAAAGAAAAATTTGTCTCCATTTGTAAACTCCTCCTCTCGGAATTTTATCCATTCCGTACTCTGCTTTTGACTACCTCATTCGGATATCATAACTTGTTTCCCTTTGTGTCATTACTATCTCTTAAATTTTACCATTTTTTAGGGTATTGTCAATTATTTGGGTAGATTTTATGAGTATTTTGTGAGCTTAGTTTATTATAAATTTTGAATAGAACTATATATGTTGTTGATTTTTATTCACGTGTTTGGTAAAATATTGTCAGTGCTACCCTATTCGGTAGGCGGTTCGCCTTCGTCGCAAGAGTATTAGCTTGCGTTTACATAGAAATCCTTTGCGGAAATCTCATGAGGAGGATTGTGCTTATGCTTACAACGGAACTCTTTATAGCCATAATCAGCTTATGTATTACTTGCTTTGCTCTTGGTTATACCGTTGGTTCTAAGAGCAATGATAAAACACAAAAATAACCGCCCAGTCTGACGAACTTGCAGTTATTTTTGACGAAATAATATCAGGCTAACCGTCTATCGGTAGCACTTTTTCTATCACTATATTAACATCAAACTATGTTTATGTCAAACATCTGTATTCATTTGTCACAACCCAATCCTTCCAAACTCAGTTTTTCATTGTATTTGAGAATATAGAACCGCTTACTTTCGCACAAAAAAACAATTTGTATTGCATCTATCAAATTATATGACTACAAATTTTGATTTGTACTTAAATATCTCCTGCTTTTTGCTGTAAAATGTTTAATTTTTGATGTAACTTTTGAAACATCAATTTTGATTTGTCGACTTGACGGACGAAATCGGCAAACTGGTTTTGGAGTTCGATGGGTGGAACTATCAACTGTTTTTCCTCAAGTTTCGATTTTGATAGTATTCCTTTCAAGGCCATATTTACATCTTCTGCCAAATAGTTCTTGGATATTTGCAACAAAACATATAAAAATAGAACATTGTACCGGTCTGGTATAATCGCATTAATTTGCTGATTAAATGCAACAGTTCTATCAGTAATACATACTCGTCCAATACTAGCTATACTCCCTGCAATGCATGTCATTAATATTGAATCTTTTTGTACTATGCGCCCTACTTCCATTCCTTTTTCAGAAAGACATTCCTTAGCTCTAGTCGGATTAATCAATCCAGTTACAATATTATCCGTCTTAATCCATTCAACATAATCACCATAATACTCTGCAATTGCTCTTGAAGGAGTATTTCCAGTAACAACTATACAACTATCTTTTAGCTTTTGCTTTTCAAACCCCATTGAATTATCTCTAGGATCCCCAAACAATTCGACAAATCGGGCTTTGATGAGATTATCCAGTCTCTCTATTTCACTTTTTCTTAGATCAATAATGCTTTGCAAAGTATCAAATATTCCAATAATTTTTTCTTGTCTCTCAAATGATGGAATATCACCAATATCTATATCTCCAATATATCCCTTATTTGTATGTTTTAAACCAGCACCTTTAAATCCTCTCTCCAAAACTCTCATGTTCCCAAGAAAAAAATAATACAAATACTTACATCTAATTTGCTCATTCGGCAATAACACGATACAATCTGTTGATACTGCATACTTACCATCGTAATAATGCAATGTTGCATTACCACCTGTACCCATAATTATCCCTTCACCTTCATGTTGATAAGCATTATATCTTTTAGATTCATCAGCACTTGATGTAAAAAATACATATTTACCTCCATCGCAAGCATCTCTAGCTTTAATATTCGATTTTGGCGCATATTTACATATTTCGCTTACCTTCATATATCATCCCTGCAAACCTCAATTTGTCTCTTGCAGCAAAAGGAACTTCTCATTATTAATCTAAAAACAAGCGTGACCGCCAAACAGACAGATATTTGTGCGGTCACTGCTTATTAAATGCATCAGGCACACTGCCTCATTTCCCATTTAGCCCATATATTTCTGATGTGATGTCTTCACATTGCTTTGATTTACCATCGCATATTGCATTGTTGTATCAATTTGCGAATGTCCCAAAATTTTCTGCACCTGTTCAATTGGCATTCCTTTGTCAATTGCTCTCGTTGCCATAGTCCGCCTAAATTTATGTGGGTGAATTCTTTCCAAATCAAGCCGGCGTCCGAGTTTGCGAAGTCGGATTTCTACACCGCTTATTTTCAATCTGTCATGCGGCGCATCAAGCGTCACAAATAATGCCTCATTTTGGTCAGTTCGCCTCTCTATGTATTCCTTCAAATGAACTTTCGCCTTTGCATCAAAATAAACTTTTCGCTCTTTGTCACCTTTTCCGTACACAACACATTCCCGCCCTTCCAAATCAATGTCATCAATATTTAAATTAACAAGCTCACCCACTCGAATCCCTGTTGAATACAGTAAATCAATAATTGCCAAATCACGAATTTCCTCACAATTATCTCTCAGTTTTTCAATCCCCTCGTCTGTAATTACATTTTTGACAACTGTTTTTGTTTTAATTTTGTGAATCCTTCGCATCGGACTTTTTAAGACATAATCCTCTTCTTCCAGCCATGAAAAAAAGCTAGATATATTTCTACGAATATTATCAATTGTAACATTAGAGCAGCCATTTAACCGCTGATAATCTGCCAGATACGCTCTTATTTCTTCTGTTGTTATTTTTCGCACTTCTGTTTCAATAAAGGACAACATGTGTTCCACCGTCACACGATAGTATTGAATTGTCCGCTCCGAACACCCCTCAATCTTTTTTGCATCTAAAAACATCTGCAAAAATTCTTGGTTATCAATTTTCTTAGTGTCCGCTTGATTTTCCGCAAATGTGTTGACCATTACTTCTTGTAATTTTTTCATCTGCGGAATAGATAGATACTCCGACATCTCATTTAAAATTGTAACTACTTTCTCTTCCATATTGGTACCTCCTTATTTTGGTACCCACATCCATCCCCTGCACTTACAATTTATATTTTAAATTCCATATTTTCGTTCTTATATTATGCGCAATATAAGTATGAAGGTCAAGTATATAACAAAACAAATGTGCTAATATTACAAATAATATCAACACATTTGTTTAAGTCTAGAATATAAATATTTAATTTTATCATATTTATCCAAAATATTCTTGCATTAATGAATCAAACAATGTTTGTGTTTCGTCCAATGCCTTTTGCACTGCAACTTTTGATTTGTCGACTTCTGCAACGAAGGCTGCAAACTGGTTTTGGAGTTCGATGGGTGGGACTATTATCTCGATTGCATTTAGTTTAGCAATAGTTAATCTTGTTATTGCTGCACCTCCCATATTATTCCGAATATTTAAATACATATCCTTATTATTAAGAAGTGTAGCCAAAAAATATCCATTCATAATTGACCTATCCTGTTTCAACAATGCTACACTTGAAAGTAATGTAAACTCTTCATCAAGTGTATTTACTATTGCTACCCCCGTTGTTGCACCATCTTTTATATATAAAACATCTTCAAACTCAGGATTACATCTGTCAAAAATAGGTCTGTGTACTGCTTCCGGCACATAAGTAATATTTGAAAAATCGAACCCTGAAAACTTAATATTTTTTGCTGTTACATACTTATAATCTCCCGTCTCAAAGCTTTCCGGAGAAAAATGGCTTCCATCATTCAATTTTATACATACTTCTTTCAATGTTCGCTTTTCCCAAGACATAGGATTGGATACAGGACTACCAAACATCTCGACAAATCGGGCTTTGATGAGATTATCCAGTCTCTCTATTTCACTTTTTCTTAGATCAATAATGCTTTGCAAAGTATCAAATATTCCAATAATTTTTTCTTGTCTCTCAAATGATGGAATATCACCAATATCTATATCTCCAATATATCCCTTATTTGTATGTTTTAAACCAGCACCTTTAAATCCTCTCTCCAAAACTCTCATGTTCCCAAGAAAAAAATAATACAAATACTTACATCTAATTTGCTCATTCGGCAATAACACGATACAATCTGTTGATACTGCATACTTACCATCGTAATAATGCAATGTTGCATTACCACCTGTACCCATAATTATCCCTTCACCTTCATGTTGATAAGCATTATATCTTTTAGATTCATCAGCACTTGATGTAAAAAATACATATTTACCTCCATCGCAAGCATCTCTAGCTTTAATATTCGATTTTGGCGCATATTTACATATTTCGCTTACCTTCATATATCATCCCTGCAAACCTCAATTTGTCTCTTGCAGCAAAAGGAACTTCTCATTATTAATCTAAAAACAAGCGTGACCGCCAAACAGACAGATATTTGTGCGGTCACTGCTTATTAAATGCATCAGGCACACTGCCTCATTTCCCATTTAGCCCATATATTTCTGATGTGATGTCTTCACATTGCTTTGATTTACCATCGCATATTGCATTGTTGTATCAATTTGCGAATGTCCCAAAATTTTCTGCACCTGTTCAATTGGCATTCCTTTGTCAATTGCTCTCGTTGCCATAGTCCGCCTAAATTTATGTGGGTGAATTCTTTCCAAATCAAGCCGGCGTCCGAGTTTGCGAAGTCGGATTTCTACACCGCTTATTTTCAATCTGTCATGCGGCGCATCAAGCGTCACAAATAATGCCTCATTTTGGTCAGTTCGCCTCTCTATGTATTCCTTCAAATGAACTTTCGCCTTTGCATCAAAATAAACTTTTCGCTCTTTGTCACCTTTTCCGTACACAACACATTCCCGCCCTTCCAAATCAATGTCATCAATATTTAAATTAACAAGCTCACCCACTCGAATCCCTGTTGAATACAGTAAATCAATAATTGCCAAATCACGAATTTCCTCACAATTATCTCTCAGTTTTTCAATCCCCTCGTCTGTAATTACATTTTTGACAACTGTTTTTGTTTTAATTTTGTGAATCCTTCGCATCGGACTTTTTAAGACATAATCCTCTTCTTCCAGCCATGAAAAAAAGCTAGATATATTTCTACGAATATTATCAATTGTAACATTAGAGCAGCCATTTAACCGCTGATAATCTGCCAGATACGCTCTTATTTCTTCTGTTGTTATTTTTCGCACTTCTGTTTCAATAAAGGACAACATGTGTTCCACCGTCACACGATAGTATTGAATTGTCCGCTCCGAACACCCCTCAATCTTTTTTGCATCTAAAAACATCTGCAAAAATTCTTGGTTATCAATTTTCTTAGTGTCCGCTTGATTTTCCGCAAATGTGTTGACCATTACTTCTTGTAATTTTTTCATCTGCGGAATAGATAGATACTCCGACATCTCATTTAAAATTGTAACTACTTTCTCTTCCATATTGGTACCTCCTTATTTTGGTACCCACATCCATCCCCTGCACTTACAATTTATATTTTAAATTCCATATTTTCGTTCTTATATTATGCGCAATATAAGTATGAAGGTCAAGTATATAACAAAACAAATGTGCTAATATTACAAATAATATCAACACATTTGTTTAAGTCTAGAATATAAATATTTAATTTTATCATATTTATCCAAAATATTCTTGCATTAATGAATCAAACAATGTTTGTGTTTCGTCCAATGCCTTTTGCACTGCAACTTTTGATTTGTCGACTTCTGCAACGAAGGCTGCAAACTGGTTTTGGAGTTCGATGGGTGGGACTATTATCTCGATTGCATTTAGTTTAGCAATAGTTAATCTTGTTATTGCTGCACCTCCCATATTATTCCGAATATTTAAATACATATCCTTATTATTAAGAAGTGTAGCCAAAAAATATCCATTCATAATTGACCTATCCTGTTTCAACAATGCTACACTTGAAAGTAATGTAAACTCTTCATCAAGTGTATTTACTATTGCTACCCCCGTTGTTGCACCATCTTTTATATATAAAACATCTTCAAACTCAGGATTACATCTGTCAAAAATAGGTCTGTGTACTGCTTCCGGCACATAAGTAATATTTGAAAAATCGAACCCTGAAAACTTAATATTTTTTGCTGTTACATACTTATAATCTCCCGTCTCAAAGCTTTCCGGAGAAAAATGGCTTCCATCATTCAATTTTATACATACTTCTTTCAATGTTCGCTTTTCCCAAGACATAGGATTGGATACAGGACTACCAAACATCTCGACAAATCGGGCTTTGATAAGGTCGTCTAACCTCTTTATTTCGTGCTGACGAGTTTCTATCAAATCAGATACTTTATCCAATATTTTGACAACATTCTCTTGTCTCCTATAATCTGGATACTCAATTTGTACTTCCTTTAACCACTTAAAATGACGATTATAACCAGTATTTGGAATCCGTGCATTTTTTAAAGCATAATATAAATATTTATAATTTGCGTTCTTAAATTTGCTACGCAATACCTTTACTCCATCTGCTCCCAAGAAAAAAGGCTTATCAACATATTTAATCACTCGTGTATGATCTCCAAATATAATGACGGGAACTTCTTCAAATACCCCCTCCTCTATATCTGTATATCCAGCTACTTGTTCTTGACCTTGATCAATAATCAAATGCGCACCCATTTCACAATACTCACTCGTCTTGATTTTTGTACCATATTTAGTTTTATCTTCAAATACCTCATTAAAAGACTTCATCTTCCTCATGCCTCTACAGGCTACGAACAATATTCTTTACCGTTTTATCAAATTGTATTGCAAACAGAACATATGTTTGTTATAATGTAATTGGTGCTACCTTTACGGTAGGCGGTTAGTCCTTTTGCAGAGGACTGTGACCTCTGATTACATAGAAATCTTTTTACAGGAATCTACCAAAGGAGGATTTTATTATGCTTACAACGGAACTTTTTATAGCCATCATCAGCTTATGTATCACTTGCTTTGCCCTTGGTTATACCGTTGGTTGTAAAAGCAATGATAAAGCACAAAAATAACCGCCCAGTCCAGTAAACTTTGGCGGTTATTTTTATAAAACCAAATTGATATTGGGCTAACCATCTATCGGTAGCACCTCTATGATTATATTAGCATCTAACCGCTTTTATGTCAAACATGTATTCTGTTTTTTAACTTTTTTGATAACCACTCGTAGCACTGCAAACCTCAATTTGTGAGGTCCTTTCTTTCTTATTTTGCGAGCATTTCACGCAATTCTTTCGTTTCCTTTGCAATCTGCTCATTCAACTGTTCAATCTCAGCAAGAATCTCCTCTGTAGGCGGATATTCCACTGGGATATACTCAATTTTCTTATATTTATTAATCGATAAATCATAATCATTGTCGGCAATTTCCTGCTTGTCAACCAAGAAGCTCTGCTCCGTTCTTTCGCGAGTTTCCTCATTTTCTTTATGATGGAACCGCTCAATAATATCCGGAATATCATTTTCCTCAATTGGCTGACGCTTATCATCCAGCGAATGACCATCAGCCTTCATATCGTAAAACCAAACTTTTTCGGTACCACCGGCATTTGTTTTCGTAAAAATCAAAATAGCGGTAGACACCCCTGCATACGGCTTAAATACACCGGATGGCATGGAAATAACACCTTCCAAGTATTGATTTTCCACCAATTCTTTACGCAGATTTTTATGAGCCTTTGAAGAACCAAACAAAACACCATCTGGCACAATGCAGGCACATCTGCCACCTACCCGAAGCAGACGAATAAACAGTGCAACAAACAACAATTCAGTCTTCGTTGTACTGGTAATTGCAGACAGTGATTCACTAATATTTTCCTTGTTTAACGTTCCCTTAAAAGGTGGGTTTGCAAGGATTAAATCGTAGGTATCTTTCACCATGTAATCTTTTGACACGCTATCCTGCTTATTCAACTGTGGATTCGTAACCGAATGGAGCATCAGATTCATGCAGGACAAACGGCACATAGTCTCATCTGTATCAAATCCCGTAAATGTTTCCGTTGCGTATTTTTTCCATTGCTCCTCGGTCATTTTATTTCCATAGTGAGTTCGTATGTATTCTGCCGAAGAAATCAAAAAACCTGCCGTACCACACGCCGGGTCACAAATTTTCATATCCGGTGTTGGCTGCATAAGATTTACCATCATGTCACGAATATGTTTTGGTGTTCGAAATGCACCAAGCCGCCCAGCAGAATTTAATTTACCAAGCATATGCTCGTATAAATCTCCCTGCATATCTAAACCTTTAATGTCATTTTCAAAAAGGTCGTCCAGTCCAATAATAACTTTTTGTAATGCCAGTGGTTCATTGATTTTAAATGTTGCATGTTTCAAATATCTTGAAAATGCAGAATTTTCATCCTGATTCAAATTGATTAAAAAAATAAAGACATGTTCAACAAAATGCTTGTGGAGTTCTCTCGCTTCCATTCCTTTAAAATTTCTCCATCGCAATGCCTGTTCTTCTTTAGAATCTCCAAAAATATGTTTCTGTGATTCTCCTGAAAGCAGTTCAGCAGTTTCAATATCTGCCTCGCGCTCATCAAGTTGTTTTGCAAACATAAGATATGTTAGCTGCTCAATGACTTCGGTCGGCTGTGATACTCCTCCCGCAATGACATCAAGCCATATTTGCTCAATTTTATTTTTTACTACTGCTGGTAACATATTTTCCTCCTCACGTGTTCTTTCGCTTTACCCGATTTTTATACTACTATATTAACGATTTTTAACAGTAACGTCAATTATTACTTCATTTTCGTCGCAAGCTACAGTTATCTCATATTATAAATAGAATCACAAAAAGGATTGATTTTTATTCACATGTTTGGTAAGATATTGTCAGTGCTACCCTATTCGGTAGGCGGTTCGCCTTCGTCGCAAGAGTATTAGCTTGCGTTTACATAGAAATCCTTTGCGGAAATCTCATGAGGAGGATTGTGCTTATGCTTACAACGGAACTCTTTATAGCCATAATCAGCTTATGTATTACTTGCTTTGCTCTTGGTTATACCGTTGGTTCCAAGAGCAATAATAAAACACAAGAGTAACCGCCTGGTCTGCAAACTTTGGCAGTTACTCTTGTAACCAAAAAATCAGGCTAACCGTCTATATGCGGTAGCACATTTTCTATCACTATATTAGCATCAAATTATATTTATGTCAAACATTCCTGCAAGACAATTCTCCCCCCAAAGCAACGCTTTTCCCAAACTTTCTGCCTTATGGTTGCTTTGCTTACAACTATTTTTCTATTTCATGCAACTCTTTCTTAAAAATCCAGAAAAAAGCGTTGTTTTTCTCAGAAAAATTGAGATAAATCCGACAAAATGGGGGTGAATATGCAACGTTTTTGGGCTTTGGAGCAAGTTAGCGTTGTTTTAGCAAGTTGCCAGCCCTTCTTCCGGCGAACATGCCTTGTAATGACCGCCAGAATCCTTCTTAAGCCGTGCAGCGCCTATCTCTTCGCGATAGGCGCTCACGGGCTGCGCCCTATAATAATAAAAATACCGACACCTACACACTTTTGTGCAAGCACAAGTATGCAGGTGACGGTATTTTCCTTATTGCACGGCTTAAGCCTAACGTGCACATTTATACTGTAGGTCTTCCCAGCGGCGGTCTACTTCTGCCTGGAATTGTTCGATTAGGTGTTCGTTGCCTTTTTTGAAGAGGTGTTTGAAACGTCCCTGAACACGAAGGAAGTCTTCGATTGGAAGTTTCTTCTTTGGCTCATAGGAAAGAATCCATTTTCCATGGTCTACCTCAAAGAGTGGCCAGTAGCAGGTTTCTACGGCAAGTTTACAGATGTTCATGATATCTGCTGTGTCGTAACGCCAGCCACGTGGGCATGGTGTCATTACATTCAGAAAACTTGCGCCTTCTGTGTAGATGGCTTTTTCGGATTTACGATGCAAATCTTTAAAATCCGTTGTCATTGTTGTCTGTGCAACATAAGCAACGTCATGGTCTGCAATGATGCTTGCCAAGTCTTTGCGGTTCTGCATTTTACCTACGGACTGCTTGCCAACCGGCGTTGTCGTTGTGTCCGCATACATAGGTGTTGCCGAAGAACGCTGGATACCGGTGTTCATATAGGCACCATTGTCATAGCAGACATAAACCATGTCATGTCCACGCTCCATGGCACCGGACAATGACTGGAAACCGATGTCGTAAGTTCCGCCGTCTCCACCAAATGTAATAAATTTAAATGTTTCGTCTTCCGGCAGTCTGCCGCGTTTTTTCAAGGCACGGTAAGCAGTCTCAACACCACTCAATGTGGCACCTGCATTTTCAAATGCATTATGTATGTAACTGTCCTCCCATGCGGTGTATGGATACATAAAAGAAGAAACTTCCAGACATCCGGTCGCATTACCAATGACTGCGTGGTCTCCCTCATGCAGAGCACGAAGTACGGCACGTACAGCGATTGTTGCACCACAGCCGGCACACATACGATGTCCCGGAGCCAATCTCTCTGGTTTTTCCATCATAGTTTTTAAACGATAATCACTCATACTATCCTCCGTTTATCCTCTCAGTCTGATATACTGGTACTGTTCTACTGTCTTGCCATTTTCAATCATATCCTCTAATTCCGCGAATACATCTTTTACATCTTTGATGGTAAAATCACGTCCGGCCAGACCGTATATGTAATTTACTGCTTCAATCATAACTTTATTTTTGAACAAGGCTGCCGGCACCTCACTGCCAAGCGGTCCGCCATTGCCATTGTAGCTCTCACAACGGTCCATAACGGCAACTGCTTTGCAATTTGCTAAAGCTTTTGCAATTTCCTCTGAAGGGAATGGACGGAATACACGAAGTTTGAGTACACCGACTTTTTTGCCTTCTGCCCGAAGTTCATCCACAGCCTCTTTCGCAGTTCCTGCTGCCGAACCCATAATCAACATAATGTAATCGGCATCTTCCGTTTTATATTCCTCAAAAAGTTCAAAACCACGTCCGGTCAGCTCTTTGTATTTTTTGGCAACTTCCTTGATAACTTCTTTTGAATTTTCAAGAGCCACTTCCTGATTTTTCTTTGCCTCCATTGCATAATTGGAAACAGAATACGGTCCTACCGCAATTGGTTTGCCGGGATTTAACAAAAATTCTTCCGGATGATACTCACCAACAAAATCTTTGACCGCTTCATCTTCCAAAAGCGTAATATTTTCCACAGCGTGGCTTGTAATAAATCCATCCTGGCAAATCATAACCGGAAGATGCACTCTCGTGTCTTCCGCAATCGGATATGCCTGAATAAAGTTGTCATACGCTTCCTGATTATTTTCTGCGTAAATCTGAATCCAGCCGGTATCTCTTGCGCCCATACCATCGGAGTGGTCGCAGTTAATGTTAATCGGACCGGATAATGTACGGTTTACCAACGCCATAACAAGTGGCAGACGATTCGATGCGGCAAGAAGAAGTTCTTCCCACATAAGTGCGAGTCCTGCAGAAGAAGTAGCCGTCAAACTTCTCGCACCTGCTGCCTCGGCACCAATCGTTGCACTCATGGAAGAATGTTCACTCTCCACCGGGATAAACTCGGTATCCATCTCACCATTTGCAATATAGGTAGAAACCATCTGTGGAATCTCCGTCGAAGGAGTAATTGGAAATGCCGGCATGACATCCGGATTAATCTGGCGGATTGCATACGATACCGCTTCATTTCCTGACATACGTTCTTTAATTGCCATTAGATATTTCCCTCCTTCATCTCAATTGCGCCAAATGGGCATACTTTAGCACAAATGCCGCAGCCCTTACAATGGTCATAGTCAAATTCGCCACGCTTTCCATCTTTAACCGGAATACTGCAGTCCGGGCAAACCGGGGTGCAGAGCAGGCATTGTTTACATTTATCTGCAACATAAATCGGGGTATTCGTGCGCCACTCACCGGTATTAAAAAGTTTTGAAGTGCCACCCGCAAAAACCATCAAGCCTTCTGTCAAATCCTGATGTGGTGTTTTTTCGTTGATTTTTGTAACATCTGTTCTCACGCCATTGCCTCCTTATCTTTCTGAATATCGATGGAAACAACGTCAAAGGCACGCTCCAACGCTTCCATATTACCGTCAATTACTTCCGGTTTCTTTGCAAATTTATGTTCATAAGAAGCTCTCATTTCATGAATAAAAGTCTCTTTTTCCATTACTTCACTGACCGCTACCGTAGCTGCTAACATCGGTGAATTCGGAAAATTCTTTCCTAATGTCTCCACGGAAATATGTCTGGCATCAATCGCATAAACACGACCTTTGTAGCCATTGAGTTTCGGAATCATGTCCTCTCTCTTTTTCGGTGTATTAATAATAATTGCACCGGTTTCCTTCAAACCGGCTGTCACATCAACCGAATCCAAAAGCGTCTCATCTACAACTACCACATAATCTGGGTGGTAAATGTTTGAATGTACGCGAATCACATCGGAACTGATGCGGTTGTACGCCGTAATCGGTGCTCCCATACGCTCCGGACCATATTCCGGAAATCCCTGCACGTTCTGACCCGTTTTGAACGCTACATCCGCAAGCAAAAGTGCTGCCGTCTTGGCACCTTGGCCGCCGCGGCCGTGCCATCTGATTTCGATACCGTTCTTCATCGTTCTCAAATCTCCTTCTATCCTTCATCCATTGGGTGCAAAATTTTCTCAATAACGTTTTGACCCAGCATATCCTATTATATCGTAGGAAAAACAAATGTAAAGCGAAAATGTTTAATTTTGTTCACTTTTGAAGTGAATTATTTTCATCACCGTTTTTTTTCAACTTCCTCCGGGCAAACAGTTGGAACAAGCTCCCATTTATGTTATACTACTAACAGAAACATTAAAGGAGATTGGATTTCATTGATTAAGCGATTTTATGTACCAACTTCCAAACTAGAAGAGGGCATGCAGATTGACCAGGTTATCAAAGACAGACTGGACCGTACACTCATTGCCCGTGGCTCTGCTTTGGATGCTTATTTGATTGAAGGCCTGAAAAAACGAGGCGTACACGGAGTATACATAAAGACAGGTGAGGAAGACCCGGAGGAAAAACCGAAGGAAGAAACACTCACCCCTTTTGTACGCAATAAAATCGAAAAATACCGCACAGAAGACCCAAGAAAAGTTCATTTATCAGAGAGTGTAAAAAAACGCGTATCCGAGGGAATCCAGTATTTATATAACAATTCAGACTCACCGGAATTCACAAACACCTCCGCAAAAATCACAAATGACTTGATTCACGCCATTGACCACAACGACGCTTTGGCGGTTGATATCAGTGCGCTCAAAACAAGCGATGAATATACGTTTAAGCACAGTGTGGATGTCGCTACCATCTCCATGATTATTGCCAGAAACTTGGGCATGTCAAGCAAAGATGTTTATAATATCGGTATCGCCGGACTTTTACACGATATGGGAAAATCAAAAATCCCATCCGAAATTTTAAACAAGCCGGCTCGCTTAACCGATGAAGAATTTGCTATTATGAAACAGCACTCCGAGCTTGGCTATAACATATTAAAAGAGAAAAAAGAATTTCACGGTGCCATTTCGCTTGCCGTGCTGCAGCATCATGAAAAAATGAACGGAACCGGATATCCATTTGGATACGCTTCCGATAAAATTGTACCTTATGCAAAAATTCTGTCCATTGCGGACGTTTACGACGCTCTAGTAACCGAGCGTCCTTACAAAAAATCATTTTCCCAGCGCACCGCCGTGGAAATGATTATGTCAATGACCGCCGAGTTAGATATCACTGCCATGCGCAGTTTCATGGAGAGCGTCATTCTCTATCCGGTTGATACAACGGTTTCACTGAGCAATGGCGAACAAGCCCGCGTTGTCGAAAATAAACCAAATGCCGTCCTTCGTCCCACCGTCGTAGGACTAAAGAGCGGCATTGTTTACAATCTTTCGGAAGACTTAACCTGTGCTTCCATCGTTATTCAATAGACACGATTTTATTTAATCCACCATACGAATACTTTCAATGACCGGCTGGTCTGCTTTTTCAATCGTTCCGTTACCGTCAGTCGGAGTGGCATCTTCACAAATCTTATCGACAACTTTCATTCCCTTTGTCACTTTTCCAAAAGCAGCATACTCACCATCCAAATAGGTTGAATCCTGATGCATAATGAAGAACTGGGAACTTGCGCTGTCCGGGTCTGACGAACGCGCCATGGAAATCACACCTCTTTTATGAGATATGTTATTCTCTACTCCATTGGAAGAAAATTCACCTTTAATCGTCTCATCTGAACCACCGGTTCCGTTTCCTAACGGATCACCGCCCTGAATCATAAAGCCGGACATAATGCGGTGAAATGTCAAACCATCATAAAACTTTTCATTCACCAATTTGATAAAGTTTGCAACCGTAATCGGTGCCGTATCACCGTCTAACTCCACCTCAATCGTGCCATAATCTTTCACTTTAATTTTTGCGTGATGCTTTCCTTTTGTATCGGTTGTTTTTGATTCCGGCTCTTTTGTTACCTCGGCTGTCTCCGTAGCTTTTGGGGCCTTTGTCGCCTTTGTCTCGCTCGTCGTATCGGATTTTGAACTTCCACACGCACTAAGCCCCATTACAAGAACTGCCAATACAAGCAGAAAACTAAATTTCTTTTTCATGTTACTAAATTCTCCTTTCAAACGTCATTGTCCCCATTATAGCGAATCGATACCTTTTATGCAAGTTCGGAAAAGCATGTTATGTTCTTTTGCTTTTCCATCTTACGTGTCGTCTTCTCTATTCACTGACGATATCGCCACATAACCGGTCAGTCACAATTTCCTTGCATTTCTCTCTATGTGCCACATGAAGTGGGTGGTTCATAAACTTCTTTAACGATTCCTCATCTGCAAATTCTGCATAAAAAACAAGGTCATAGCCACCGGCAAAATTGCGGTTTATCTCTGCATGCAAAAGTCCCTCTATATTTCCATTCATCGTAGCCACTGACTGCTGCATAAAACGAAGGGATTCCTCCTGTGTATGCTCCTCTTTCACTTTCTCCGTGTAATTCCAAAATAAAATATGCCTTATCATCGTTCTGCCTCCTTATTTCCTAACTCCCAAAAAGCGACTGCACTCGCCGCCGCTACATTCAGCGAATCAACGCCATGTGCCATCGGTATTTTGATAGTGTAATCACTTTGTTTTATTGTCTGCGGCATGAGACCTTCTCCTTCGGTTCCTAAAATGATGGCAAGTTTTTCTTCTTCTTTCAGTTTCTCATCCGCAATTGAAACCGTATCCTCACACAGTGCCATTGCCGCCGTTTTATAGCCAAGTTTGTGCAGCCTGCTCACATAGGTTTCATCATCCGGCAGAAAACTCCACGGAACCTGAAACACGGTTCCCATACTTACCCGCACCGCACGGCGGTATAAGGGGTCGCTGCAATCCGGGGTAAGCAGGACAGCATCCATTGAAAGTGCTGCTGCCGAACGGAAAATCGCACCTACATTGGTTGGATTCACCACGTTTTCCAAAACCGCTATCCGGCTTGCATTTTTACACACATGTTCAATCGACGGAAGTTCCCTGCGGTACATCGCACAAAGCATCCCTCTCGTGAGTTTGAATCCTGTGATTTTTGTCAACACATCAAACGGTGCTGTAAAAATTGGAATCTCCGGGTATTTTGCGATAAATTTCCGCCCCTGCTTTTCAATGTGCGCCTCTTCCATGAGAAATGATACCGGCTCATACCCCGCTGCCAGTGCTCTCTCAATGACAATCGGACTCTCCGCAATAAACATCCCCCTGCCATGCGCCGGGCGGTGTTTTAACTGCGCCTCTTTTTCACGCGCATAAAAATCAAGTGCCTCATCTGAAAAATCCGCAATCTTAATTATGTTTGCCATCGTTTCTATGTGCTCCTTCTTATGCGTAAATTCGAATCAGCCAACGTAAACGCTTCTTGGTCTCTGTAATCAACACCATATTACGTGCCAACGGCTGTCCGCTTCCGCCAGCCCATTGTGCCGCTTCCTTGGCTGCTTCCTTTTCTTTTTTCTTTATCCAGCGAATCTGTTTTTTCTTTAACACTTTTTTCTGCTTTGCCGACAACCCTTTATAAAGCAGTTTGTATACACGATTGAGTTCTTTGTCCCAGATTTTGAATTCTTTGTAAGAATCTTGATTCATTTCAAGCTGCGGACCATCATACTTAAAGTTCTTTTTGCATTTGCGGTATATTTTATTGTAGCTTCGAATCAATGTCACCTGTCTTTTGCTCTGCTTTTTCACCGCCGCCGATGCAGGAACCGCCATAGAAACTGCAGCCGTTGTAATTAACATCGTAAATATCATAACATATGTGATTATTTTTTTCATAAGTCAAGCACTCTCCTTTTTCTATTAATATTTCTTCTTTTATCATAGAATGTTATGTGCGTGACGTCAAGGTCAAGTATTCTTTGCATGCCAAACGGCAGCCCATTACAGACTGCCGTTTGCTTTCCCTCTCTGTTTGCCTTCGTCTTTCCCTTTCGTGTTTACCCTTGTGTTCACATATCCTCCTGTTATGTCTTTAGCCGTAACACAAATCTTACCCGAACTTTTTACAAATAGCAACCACTTTGGCACAAGCGGTAAAAAAATTACACAAACGGTAAAAATATTCTTTTATGCTTCTTTGTTTTTGTGTCAAAATATGCTACAATAAGGAAAATTTGTAAAACTTTTGGATTATAAGGAGATTAACTTTGAGAATTGCAATTGTGGATGATGATATACAAATGTGTGAACAACTGAGCACTTTGTTAAATGAATTTCTCGGAGATTCTTCAGAAATATCGGATTATCGAAGTGGCGAAGAGTTTCTGACCGCTTGGGAGACTGCGGATTTTGACCTTATTATTTTAGATATTTTTATGGACAAACTGACCGGCGTGGATGTTGCCCGTAAAATCAGGGAACGAGACAGCAACGTAAAAATTGTTTTCAGTACAACGAGCAATGAATTTGCCAGTGAAAGTTATGAGGTAAATGCTTGCTATTATCTGCGCAAACCATTTGGGCGCGACAAAGTAAAGGTTATGTTAGACCGGCTTAACCTCGCAGAAATTGAGAAGATGCGTACGATAAAACTTCCCGATGGCACCAGTGCCATCCTGCGCAATATTATTTATGTTGATTTTTCTTCACACCGGGTCACCCTTCACTGCAAATACGACGTTGACACAATTGTGCGGACTTCTTTTTCCGAAATTGAATCGCTCTTATGTGCCTATCCGTATTTTTCCAGCCCGACAAAAGGTATGTTGATTAATTTTTATGAAGTTGCTTCCCAGACCAATGATGTTTTTATCATGAGCGACGGAAAAAGCATCCCAATTAGCAGACGTAAATCCAAAGAAGTTTTAGATGCCTATTTTACGTTCCGGTTTGAAATGTTACGAAATGGAGGTGGCAAATGATGCTGTCTTTTTATCGATTGGCGGAAGTCGCCATTTATTCCCTGCTGAATTTTCTTCCTTTTCTTGCCCTGGCACTTTATCCGTTCCGGCACAGTCTTCGTTTTTCGATAAAAACAACATTTTTTTTGATTGTTCTTGTGACAATTTTGCAGCTTTTTCTCGGTGCATGGGCTGCCTTTGCTCCCGGAAACAACACCGGAACCATCAGTGCAGTAAGCACCATCCTGTATGCTGCTTTTTATTTTCTTGCCATAAAAAAACACTTTGGCAAAACGTTTTTTACACTTTTAATGATTTCAAATCTTGCGAACCTCGCTGTAATTTCATCAAAGACCATAGAAAATCTTTTCTTCCCTGACCTCGCCGTACAAAGTTACCGCTGGTCTTTTTCTCTCATGCTTGCTGTGGTAGAAATAATTCTTGCTATTCCTCTGTTTTTCTATATGAAAAAAGTGTATACACCGGCAGTAGAAAAGGAGCCATCCGGCTTTGAGTGGCGGTATTTGTGGGTAATTCCTGCCACCTTTTATGTGATGTGGTATTATGCGTTCTACGGAAATGCTTCCAAATCAAGTCTTGAAATTGCCCTGCGTCCGAAAAATACGCTGTTTTTATTTATTATCAATGTCGGTGCCATTTTCATTTACTATGTCGTTACACGCCTGATTTTGGAGCAGACCAAAACCCTCCTGCTGACGGAACGCAACCATGAATTGACCATGCAGACGGTACAATACGAAAATTTGCAGGAGAAAATCACAGAGGTGCGCCGAGCCAAGCACGATGTCCGCCACCATATCACACTTATGCAGGAATACTTGAATACGAGAAACTATACTGCTCTAAGTGAGTATCTAAAACAGTACAGAATGAGTTTACCAGACGATACGCCGGTACAGTTCTGCGCAAATCCTGCCGCCAATGCCGTACTTGTATATTTTGCACAACAGGCCAAAGAGCAGGGTATTACCTATCTCGTAAAAACAGAAATTCCGGAAAAAATCAACATTCCGGAAACCGACATTTCGGTTCTCCTCGGCAACCTGTTGGAAAACGCTGTAGATGCCTGCAAATCGGAACAAACACCGGACAAAAAAATCATCGTCCGCGCAAATACTGACGGCGGCTCACTCTGTATTACCGTAGATAATACTTTCACCGGAACGCTTGCACATACCCCAGATGGGAATCTTGTCTCCACCAAACATAAAGGGCTTGGGCTTGGAACCCGCTCCGTGAAAAATATTGTGAATCAGCATGGCGGCATATGCCGGTTCGAGGTAAGGAATGGGATATTTTACGCTTCTGCGCTGTGCCAGATAGGGGAGTGAGGGGGGGCTAACTACCTCTACACCAAATATTTTTCCACCAGTTCTTCAACAATCTGGGAATTCAAAACTGTCAATTCCGTTTCAAAAGTAAGTATCAAACGTTCTCCCAGATGGATTCCATTTCTCTGATATGATTCTATTTTCTTTACAGCAGATTTGGCATACTCCGGTTTATCCATCATACCTTCATGCTCCCAGTAAATTTCTTTCCGCGTTTTTTTCGATAAAAATGTAAAATCCGGGTATACCGTACCATATCCTTTCAAATATAGGGGTTTTTCATACTGATATAAAATGTTGTTTCTGTAGAAATAATCCGCAAGAATCTTCTCTGACTTTGACCTGACACGCTCACCTTTTTCTGTCACAATTTCAGCGATTCCCTCGTAAAATTCTTTGCCATGATATTCGCTGTCATACCACTTAGCAAGTTCTTTCTCCCATATTGGCTCAACCGGTGTAACTAATAACTGCCTTTGTGTATGCAGCGATGTATAAATCTTTTCGATCTCATCATCTGAATAGTCCCTCGTTATCCTTTCTATCTGCCGAAGTCTTGCTTTAGCTTTTTTCAGCACACTCTGATTATACTTCTTTTGAGCAAGCAGCTTTGGCAGTTCGGAATCTATTTTTGAAATATAAGTTCCTTCATTATCTTCTACACAATGGTAATATCGAACCTTATTTTTGTCTTTCGATATCCGCAGATTTCCTTTCGGTACAGATTTCAATTCGTTCTCTACCTTGCTGCAAATCATTTCTAAGTTTTTTTGCTCCTTTAATAACAATTTTTTCAATCCTTGCATTTATCCACCTCTTTCATATGACTTTATTTACAAAATACTTAAATCCAGTCAACTCATATATCTATTTTTGTTGACCTTTTTTCGCTTTTCTATTATTTTAGTCAACTATTTTGTTAACTAAAATGACTTGTTTGGGAAAAAATATGATTCCAGTCAACCATTTTACATTCAAAAGTTGACCGCTATCGCAAATACACAATTTTAAGTCACCCACTCCCCCAAAAATGGTTGACCGCCATCGCAAATACTCAAATTCCAGTCACCCCATCCATCCAAAATGGTTGACCGTAATACAGAAAATTAGAATCTAAGTCACCTAAGACCAAAATATAGAAAAACACCGGGAACAATTCTGTTCCCGATGTTGTAATAATCCTGTTTCCAAAAACTAACGTTTTGAGAACTGTGGTGCACGACGAGCTTTCTTCAAGCCGTATTTCTTTCTTTCCTTCATACGTGAATCACGAGTAAGGAATCCGGCCTTTTTAAGAATCGGTCTGAAATCAGCATCTGCTTCATTCAAAGCACGAGCGATACCATGACGGATAGCGCCTGCCTGACCTGTGAAACCGCCACCTTTAACAGTAACTTTTACATCGTATTTGTCAGCAGTGTTTGTAGCTTCCAAAGGCTGACGAGCGATGATTTTCAAAGTCTCAAGACCAAAATAATCGTCAATATCTTTTTTATTAATTGTCACTTTACCGGTACCTGGTGTAAGGTATACACGAGCGATACTGGATTTTCTTCTTCCTGTTCCGTAAAATGTTGAACTAGCCAATGTTATCTCTCCTTTCTATACCTCATTAAATGTCCAATGTTTCCGGTTTCTGTGCTGCATGGTTGTGCTCCGGTCCTGCATATACGTGCAGTTTCTTAAGCATCTGGCGTCCCAAAGGTCCCTTTGGAAGCATACCCTTTACAGCGTGAGTAATTACAAATTCCGGTTTCTTCTGCATCATTTCTCTCAATGTAGCTTCTTTCATTCCGCCTACATATTCAGAGTGATGATAGTAAATCTTCTGATCCAGTTTCTTACCTGTAACCTGAATCTTCTCTGCATTTACTACGATTACATAATCGCCTGTGTCAATGTGCGGTGTGTAAGTTGGTTTGTTTTTACCTCTTAATACATTCGCAACTTCTGATGCAAGACGTCCCAAAGTTTTTCCTTCAGCGTCTACAACATACCATTTTCTTTCCACTGTGGATGGACTTGCCATAAAACTTTTCATCCTTGGAATCCTCCTTATTTAGTTCTTGCTTACTAGGTTTTGCAAAACAAAACTGGTTCGGCTGTTTTCCTTGTTACATGCGTATTCTCGTTACCGGGGCATGGAACGACAAAACACGCCATACTCGTATAGTATACGATACCAAAGTGCCTCTGTCAAGATTTTTTTCTTGACGCAGACCATTTCTTAAGGCCATAATAAAAACAGTATAAAAAATGAAATAAATGCAACACTTTGACACCAAAATCAATCTAATTATTAGCTGTGAGGGATTTCACAGAGAACTGTATACAGTATATTCGCACAAACGTGCAGATTGGAGGCACCCGTGACAAAGACAGACTGGATTTTCGTACAGCAGGCAAAAAAGGGCGATTCCCATGCTTTTGCCAGACTTTACGAAATCTATTACAAAGACTTATATCATTTTGCCCTTTATTATACGAAGGACAGCATAACCGCCGAGGACGCCGTCAGTTCAGCCGTTTTAAAAGCATTTGAGCAATTACATAAACTGCGGAAAAACGACGCGTTCAAGAGCTGGCTGTTCCAGATTACGGCAAACGAATGTAAAAAATTATTAAAACAAAAATCCATTTATTTGAGCGATGCGTCATGGCAGGAACCGGCTGCCGCCGAAGATGGCTACCTGACACCGGAAATTCAGGACGAACTTTCGCAGCTTAGTGAGCCGGAACGGCGCGTCATCACCTTATCCGTGTTTGGCGGCTATACCAGCAGAGAAATCGCGGGCATCCTAAAAAAACGGGAAGGCTCCATCCGTTCCATCAAAAGCCGGGCACTTGCAAAACTCCGCGAGAAAAATGCGGACTTATAAACATAAGGAGGTCAATTATGAGCGATAAAAATTTTGAAGAAAAACTAAAAAAGCATTGGCGCGAAGAAGCGGATTCCATTCCGGTTCCGGATTCTCTGCACCCTGCAAAAATAGAAGAAATGGTAGATAAAAAAATGGAAGTTCCTAAAAAACGCACCCACAAAAAATTGTATGCCGGCATTACTGCGGCAGCTGCTTGTCTTGCGCTTCTTATTGCCGGCACAGCTTATTACTTTAACACCGGACGGCAATCAGAAAAAGGAACCCCTGTTGCCAATTCGAAGCAAACCATCTCGGACCGACACGAGTTTGTCGGCAATACCAGTTATTCAGAAATTTATAGCCTGATTCAAAAATATCATGACGAGCAATCCATGTCCGATATTGCCGCAGAAGATTCAGCATCCACCGGAGCAAAATCCTCGACAGGAGCCGAAGACACAACAGCCACCCCCGACTATTCAGAAACGGATCTTCAGGTAAAAGATGTCATGGAAGGCGACATCGTCAAAACAGACGGTTCCTTTATCTATACCATGTTAAATAACAACAATTGTGCCAAAATCCGCATATATTCTGTGGAGGGAAAAACTATAGAATTAGTTAAGCAATTTACCCTAAAAAAAAGATGGGTAGAGGAATTGTATTTAGAAAACAGTAAATTAATTATACTTTCCTCAGACAGCATTGAAGATAACTCAAATGCCACTTGCGGCGTTGCTGATGATTGCATTACTTTGAATGAAACCACCTATATAGATATTTACGATGTCAGTACACCGCAAAATGCAAAAAAAATCAAAAGCCTGTCGCAAAGCGGAATTTATAAAACTTCCCGCTTTACAAATGGATATCTCTACACCTTTTCTGCCCACCTAATCATGGGTGAATGCAAAAATGAAAAAGAGATATCTGAATATATTCCTTCCGTAAACGGCAAAACAATGAAGGAAAATAAGATACAAAAAATTGTAGATGACCCTGTAAATAGTTATGTTGTCATGACAAGTGTAAATCTTGCCAAACCGGATGATTTCTCCGACACCGCAGCCGTGCTCTCGGATTACACCACGTACTACATGAGCACAGCCCATTTATACCTTGCCAACACCATTTACGAACAATTTTTATGGAACAGCAGCACAAAAACTGCCATCAGCAAATTTGAATACAAAGACGGCGCATTTTCCTACCAAACAACCAAAAAGGTAAAAGGCCAAATTAATGATTCCTATTATATGCATGAATATAAAGGAAATTTTGCTTTCGTCTACACCGACTGGAGAAACGAAACATCGACCAATGGTATCTGCATTTTAGACAAAAACATGAATACTCTTGGCAAAATTGATAATTTAGGTAACGACGAAACCATTTATGCATCGTATTACATTGGTTCCATGGCATACTTTGTCACCTACCGCCAGACAGACCCGGTATTTGCTGTCGACATCAGCAATCCGAAAAAGCCGGTTGTTAAAGCAAAATTAAAACTGCCGGGCTTCTCCTCTTACCTTCATTCCTTCGGTGAAAACCAACTGATTGGCGTTGGAATGGCAGGTGGTGATGATGACAAAGTAAAAATTTCTCTCTTTGCCTTAGGAGAAAATGGTTCCGTGACCGAACAGACAAAACTGCTCCTGCCAAAATACAGCGAGACGGAAGCAGGCAGTAACCACAAATCGGTTTTCATTGATGAGGAGAGGAAGCTTGTCGGCTTTGCCACGATAGCTGACACCACACTGCGCTACAAGCTCTATCATTTTGATGGAACTGAATTTAAACAGGTATTAAATGTTCCAATTAAGGAAATGTCAAACACACGAGGTATACGAATCGGCAATTACTTCTATGTCGTTGACAACGCAAAAAAAATCCATGCTTACGATATGCAAACATGGAAATAAAATCTTTATTTAAGGTACTTCACGGATTTCCACAAGTACCAGTCCTTCCGGCGGGGCCGTAGGCCCCGCTTTTTTACGCTCTCCGGTAGAAAGTGCCTGTTTGACATCCGCTAAGCATCTCCTGCCCTCACCGATTTCAACCAGCGTGCCGGCAATAATCCGAACCATATTATATAAAAAGCCATTCCCGCGCACACGAATTCGAATCACTTCACCGCCATTGCACCCCATTGCCTTTTGCTTATCAAGGGATACCTCGTAAATAGTACGAACTTTTGATTTCACCTGACTGCCCGCTGAACAAAAGGCTGAAAAATCATGCTCACCGACAAGAAGGGCTGCCGCCTCTTTCATTACCTCAAAATCCAAAGGATGATATACATGATACGAATACCGGCTGTATATGGGGAGATTGATTTTCGTATTTAAAATTGTATACTCATACATTTTTTCTGTATTGCGGTATCTTGGATGATAATCCGATTCCACCTCATCTGACTTCTGCACACGAATATCATCCGGCAGATAATGATTGAGACCAATTGCAAATTTTTCCGAAGGAATCCGGCTGTTTGTATCAAACACTGCGATATTTCCATACGCATGCACACCGGAATCCGTGCGGCTCGCTCCGATTATCTCTATGTCTTCTTTCAGCCATTTTCGCAATGCGTCTGTAAGCGTTCCCTCCACAGTCACCGCATTTTCCTGAATCTGCCACCCACAGTAATTTGTTCCATCATAAGAAACAATCAATCGTATTCTCCGCATTTTCTCCTCCTACCATGGAATAAAATGAGTAATGCCAATCACACAAACCAGATAACCGAGAAGAACCCCATACGAAATCCGGTCAACCGCCCGGTACTTAAGCGGTTTCATCTTTGTACGGCCTTCTCCGCCGTGATAACACCTTGCCTCCATTGCGTTGGCAAGTTCATAAGCACGTCTGGTCGCAGATACTAAAAGCGGCACCAGAATCGATACCATGGCACGCATACGCTGCCACAATCTGCCCTCTTCAAAATCCGCACCGCGTGCACTCTGTGCATTGATAATCCGGTTCGCCTCTTCGAGAAGAATCGGGATAAAACGCAGCGCCAAGGACATCATCATCGCAAAATCGTGAACCGGCACCTTTATCTTTTCTAACGGCTTTAACAATTTTTCTATCGCATCTGTCAACTGATTTGGCGTCGTCGTATATGTCATCATCGAGGATCCGACAATCAGGTAACTCAAACGCATGGACATAAAGACAGCCTTTCGGATTCCCTGCCACGTAATGGTGATAAATTTCCAGTGAAATACCACATCGCCGCTTGTTCCAAACAAGTTAAACAATGCCGTCACAATAAGCAGAAACAGAATCGGCTTCATACCGCGTACAATGTAGCGGAGCGGGACTTTGGAAAGTACAATCACCGTTCCTAGAAATACGGTAACAACAGCATATCCAACAAAACCGCGAAACAAAAAAAGTGAAATCAAATAAGCAAGTACCCCGACCACTTTCACACGAGGGTCCAAACGGTGAATCACCGACTCTGCCGGATAAAATTGTCCGATTGTCATATCACGTAACATAATTCAATCCCCTTTTCTTATCTTGCCTGTAAAATACTGTCGACTGCTTCCTGCACAGTTATTGCATTGTGCGGCAGCGTAACACCACGCCTTGCCAGTCCTTCCATCACATATGTCACCTGCGGTGCCATCAATCCAATTTTCTCTAACTCTTTATAATGAGAAAATACTTCTCCCGGTGTTGCGTCAAACGCCACCGTTCCGTGATTCATCACAATAAGACGTTCTACATACCTCGCCACATCTTCCATGCTGTGGGACACTAAAATCACCGTCAGATTCCGCTCTTTGTGCAGTTTTGCAACCAAATCAAGAATCTCATCTCTTCCACTTGGATCAAGTCCTGCCGTCGGCTCATCTAAAATCAACACCTCCGGCTCCATTGCCAGAACACCGGCGATGGCTACACGGCGTTTTTGTCCGCCGGACAATTCAAGTGGTGATACATCTAATAAATCCTCACCAATACCTACCTGTTTGAGTGCCTGAAAAGAGTTCATATCGATTTTCAGTGAATCCATACCGATATTCTTTGGTCCAAATTTCACATCATCAATCACCGTACTCTCAAACAGCTGATACTCCGGATATTGAAATACAAGTCCAACTTTACTGCGAAGTTTCTTCTTGGAAAAGTCGCTGTCATTGATGTCCTTTCCATCGTAAAAGACCGCCCCGGAAGTCGGCTTCAAAAGGCCGTTCAAATGTTGGATAAGCGTTGATTTTCCGGAACCGGTATGACCGATCAGACCAATCATTTCGCCTTGTTCAATTTTTATATTCACATCGTGAAGCGCCACTTTTTCTCCGGCACTTCCATCCTCATATCGATGCTCCAATTCATGAATAATAATCGCCATCACAAGTTCCTACTTTCCCAATTGTTTTGCAATCACATCTACCAATTCGTCTGCGGACGTAATTCCAACAGGAATTGTCATCCCCCTCTTTTTCAACTCATGCGCCAAAAGTGTTACCTGCGGCACATCCAGATGATATTTCTGCAGTGTTTCCACCTCGGCAAAAATTTCTTTTGGCTTTCCTTCCATCACGATTTCGCCCTTATTCATCACAATTACCTTGTCTGCCTCGGTAACTTCTTCCATGTAGTGCGTAATCCACAAAATCGTAATATGTTCTTCCTTATTTAATGTCTTTACGGCGTCTAACACTTCTCTTCGCCCAACCGGGTCAAGCATTGCCGTCGACTCATCTAACACAATACATTTCGGATGCATTGCCAGAATACCGGCAATTGCTACCCGCTGTTTCTGTCCACCGGACAAATGATTCGGGGACGATTTTCTTTCGTGAAGCATCCCTACTTTTTTTAGGGATTCCTCGACACGCTCCCAGATTTTTTTAGTCGGTACACCGATATTCTCCGGTCCAAACCCAACATCTTCTTCGACAACATTCTGCACAATTTGGTTGTCCGGATTCTGGAACACCATGCCGGCCCTCTTTCGCACTTCCCAAACCATATCCTTTTCTGAAGTGTCAATGCCATCCACATACATCGTTCCTTCTTCCGGAACTAAAAGGGCATTGATATGTCTGGCAAGCGTGGATTTACCGGAGCCATTATGCCCCAGTATCGCAACAAACTCGCCCGGTTTCACTTCAAAGGAGACATCGTTGACAGCAGTTTCCACAGCTATCACATTATCTTCTCCATCCCGCCGGATGTAATCAAACTTAATATGCTCTGCACGAATCAATAGTTTGTCTCCTTTCAAATTTCTCCATATGCACAAAAGGGACTGTCCGAAGGCAGTCCCCATATTTGCAGTATCTTTATACTAACTCGATTACAACTTCCATTGCAGCATCACCTTTACGTGGTCCAATCTTAATGATTCTTGTATAACCACCGTTGCGGTCTGCATACTTAGGAGCAATCTCGTCAAACAGAAGATTTGTAATATCTACTTCTTTTGTTGCTTTTTTCTTACCGGCAGTTTCTGTAGGAACTTCGGTAATTGTGTAAAGCATCTTCTTCATCTGACGTCTTGCATGAAGTCTGGAAGGATTGTCTTTCTTGATTTCCTTGTCTACAGTATCGTAAACAGTTACTTTCTTTCCGTCAACCACTTCTTTGACTCTCTTGCCATCTTTATCTTTCTGAGCAACTTTTGCTTTTACAGTAACAGTTTCATAATTATCTTTCTCTTTTACTGCCATCGCAATAAGCTTTTCAGCAATTTTACGAATTTCTTTTGCTTTCGCTTCCGTTGTAACAATCTTGCCATGATACAACAAGTTGGTTACCTGATTTCTCAGCAAAGCTTTTCTCTGGCTGGATGTTCTTCCAAGTTTTCTGTAGCCTGCCATGATATTTCCTCCTTGTTAATACTATTATTCAGATTCACCTGTACTGAGAGACAATCCAAGTTCTTTCAACTTAGCAAGTACTTCCTCAAGGGATTTACGACCCAAGTTACGAACTTTCATCATATCCTCAGCAGTCTTATTCGTCAACTCTTCTACTGTGTTGATTCCTGCTCTCTTCAAGCAGTTGTAAGAACGTACAGACAATTCCAGTTCGTCAATGTTCATATCCATAACTTTCTGGGAATCATCTTCCTCTTTCTCGACGATTACTTCAGCCATTCTCGCTTTCTCGGAAAGGTCGATGAAAGAATTCAAATGCTCACTCAACACTTTAGCAGCAAGGCTGACAGCCTCATCCGGCTCCAATGTACCGTTTGTAAATACATCTAATGTCAGCTTATCAAAGTCAGTAATCTGACCCACACGAGTATTCTCAATTTTGATATTTACTCGCTCAATCGGTGTGTAAATAGAATCAATCGGAATTACATCAATTGGCATGTCATCCCTTTTATTTCTATCCGAACTTACATATCCACGACCGCTTGTTACTGTCATTTCAATGTAAAGTTTGCTGTCGGCACCGCCGTTTAATGTAGCAATGACCTGGTCGGAATTAACAATTTCGATGTCCGAGTCACACTTGATATCCGCTGCGGTCACAACACCTTCACCGGTTGCATCGATATACATCATCTTAGGAGTGTTCATATCCTCGCTGTTGTTCTTAATTGCAAGGTTCTTAATGTTCATTACAATTTCCGTAACGTCTTCTTTTACTCCCGGAATTCCGCTGAACTCATGTACCACACCATCAATCTTAATCTGGCTCACTGCGGAACCTGGTAAAGATGAAAGCATGATTCGTCTCAAAGAATTACCCAAAGTAGTTCCGTATCCTCTTTCAAGTGGTTCTACTACAAAACGTCCATATTTTTTATCTTCCGAAATTTCGGCAATTTCAATTCTAGGCTTTTCAAAATCAAACACTACTGGACCCTCCTTTTGGGTTTACTTAATTACTTAGAGTACAACTCGACAATAAGCACATCGTTTACCGGTACATCAATCTCTGCTCTTGTAGGGATTGCCTTAACAGTTCCCGACAGAGCCTCATGATCAGCCTCCAGCCAAGCAGGAACTAATCTAGCGCCTGTTACTTCAAGGATGTCTTTATATCTCTGAGCTCCTTTGAATTTCTCTTTAATCTCAATTACATCGCCAGCTTTCAACTGATAAGATGGGATGTTTACTGTTTTACCATTTACAAGTACATGTTTATGGTCAACAATCTGGCGGGCTTCTTTTCTTGTACGTCCATATCCCAAACGGAACATAACGTTATCAAGTCTCAGCTCCAAAAGAATCATCAGGTTATCACCTGTTGTTCCATATTTCAACTTCTGTGCGCGTGCAAAATAGTTACGGAAAGGTTTCTCCAAAACTCCGTAGATGAATTTTGCTTTCTGTTTCTCACGCAGCTGCTGTCCATATTCGCTTAATTTCTTTCCGGTTCTAGCATTTCTCTTGGATTTCTTGTCAATTCCCAAATATACCGGGTCAAGATCAAGAGATCTACATCTTTTCAGAACAGGTGTCATATCTCTAGCCATTCTAATTTCCTCCTAAAATTCTTGATTATACTCTTCTACGTTTTGGTGGTCTACAACCATTATGTGGAACCGGTGTAACATCCTGAATACTTGTTACTTCAATACCGCATGCCTGAATCGCACGGATAGCTGCTTCACGACCAGTACCCGGTCCTTTAACCATTACTTCTACTGATTTCAATCCATGAGGCAACGCAGCCTTTGCTGCTGTCTCTGCTGCCATCTGAGCTGCATATGGAGTGGATTTCTTAGAACCTCTGAATCCAAGTCCACCTGCACTTGCCCAAGAGATAGCATTACCCTGCATATCTGTCAGTGTTACGATTGTATTATTAAAAGATGACTGAATATGTGCCTGTCCGCGGTCAATATTCTTTTTGACACGCTTTTTTGTCACTTTTTTTGCAGTTTGTTTAGCCACTGTCTTACCCTCCTATATTATTTCTTCTTGTTTGCTACTGTACGTTTAGGACCTTTTCTTGTTCTTGCGTTAGTCTTTGTCTTCTGACCACGAACCGGAAGTCCCTTTCTGTGACGAATACCTCTGTAGCATCCAATTTCCTGTAATCTCTTGATGTTAAGCGCAACTTCTCTACGAAGATCACCCTCAACAGTCTGTGTACGGTCGATGACATCACGAATCTTCGATACATCCTCATCTGTCAAATCTTTACAACGGATGTCCGGGTCAACATTTGCCTCAGCCAGAATTCTCTTAGAACTGGCAACACCGATGCCGTAAATATAGGTAAGACCTATTTCAACACGTTTTTCTCTTGGTAAATCTACACCACTGATACGAGCCATGTGTGCTTTGCACCTCCATTAATCTTTTTTTGTTTTTTTCTGGAAAATGTCATGCATTTTCCGTTTCCCGGATGCTTCTGCATCCTTCGCGTGCCTGTCCTTTGCAGACACCTTGCAGCCGCTTTAAATCACAACAACAATACAATGCAAGAACCTTTTTTATCTCTCTGCCAAACCTAAGCATTCTTAAAACAAAAAAGGAGAACAAAGTACTGCTTACCGTTGCAATATCACAACATCGATAACGAATGGGGCCAGCCATTCTATGACGGTTGATGTTGTAACACAGAAAGCAAGAACTGGAATTTATAAACACGAAAACAACCCAAAGAGATTTCTTTAGGTATTCGATATATTCCTTATCCCTGTCTTTGTTTGTGTTTTGGATTCTCACAGATTACTCTGATACGACCCTTTCTTTTAATGACTTTGCATTTTTCGCAAATCGGTTTTACTGATGATCTTACTTTCACAGTAATACCCTCCTTTCAAAAAAGTCCGCTTACAAGTATAACATATGATTTTTCAAATTGCAAGCGGTATCTACAAAAAATTGGACTAGCCAATTATTTGTCACGCCAAACAATTCTTCCCTTTGTTAAATCATATGGAGACAACTCAAGTGTTACTTTGTCGCCTGGAAGAATACGGATGTAATTCATACGAAGTTTTCCGCTGATATGAGCCAATACTTTATGCCCATTTTCCAACTCTACCTGAAACATTGCGTTTGGTAATTTTTCAATAACTGTTCCCTCAATTTCAATAACGTCTGCTTTTGACATTCTTTACCTCCTAATTCAATGACAAAATCTCTGGTTCACCGTCTGTGACCAATATCGTATTCTCATAATGTGCTGCATTTTTTCCATCCTGTGTCACGATAGTCCAGTCATCTTCTAACATCCATACATCATAACTGCCTGCATTAACCATCGGCTCTATCGCCAGTGTCATGCCTGCTTTTAACCGGATACCTCTTCCAAATTTCGGTTTAAAATTTGGAATTTCCGGTTCCTCATGCATCTCTGTTCCAATTCCATGTCCTACTAAATCGCGGACAACCGAAAATCCCTGACTCTCCACATACCTCTGAATTGCTGCGGAAATATCGTACAAACGATTTCCTGCTTTAGCAAAAGCAATTCCCCGAAAAAAACTTTCTTTTGTCACTTCAATCAATCGCTTTGCCTCAGCATCAATTGTTCCAACACCGTGAGTTCTTGCCGCATCGGACTGATACCCTTTGTAAATTACGCCGGCATCCAGACTCACAATATCTCCATCGAATAAATGATGTTCTTTCGATGGAATACCATGCACCACCTCATCATTAATTGACACACAGATTGAGGCAGGATACCCCTCGTATCCTTTAAAGGAAGGAATGCAGCCGGCATTACGGATAAGTTCTTCCCCTTTTCTGTCAATCTCAAGTGAAGTAATTCCCGGTGCAATGATTTCTGCCAGTTTTTCATGTACTTCGGCTAAGATTTTGCCTGCATCACGCATACACTGAATTTCCTCTTTCGACTTAATGGTTACTGCCATTGTCTGCCTCCATTTCTCTGCCTGCCTATGAAACCTTTTTAACCAAGAATTTTGGTAATCTCCGCGAATACATCCTCTAAGTCAATCGTTCCATCTACTTCTTTCAAAATACCCTCTTTGGTATAATAGTCAATCAATGGTTGAGTCTGTTCATGATAAACACGCAATCTCTGCTCTACGGTTTCCGGTTTGTCATCATCGCGAAGAATCAATTCGCCACCGCATGCGTCACAAACACCTTCGACCTTTGTCGGATTATACTTAATATGATATGTGCCGCCACAGCTTACGCATGCACGTCTTCCCGACATACGGCGCACAATATTCTCATCCGGCACATCAACATCAATCGCATAATCCAGTTTCTCGCCAATTTTACTAAGTGCTTCTGTCAAAGCCTCAGCCTGCGGAATTGTTCTCGGAAATCCATCCAGAACATATCCCTTTTTTGCATCATCCTGAGCCAGTCTGTCAACAACAAGATCTACGACAAGCTCATCCGGAACTAAAAGTCCTTTGTCCATATATTCTTTTGCTTTTTGCCCCAATGGCGTATTTTCCTTGATATTAGCACGGAAAATATCACCGGTAGAAATATGAGGAACACCATATTTTTCAGAAATCATTTTCGCCTGGGTTCCTTTTCCGGCACCCGGAGCCCCTAACATAACAATTTTCATGACTTTATATCCTTTCCAATCATAGGCTAAAACGGCGCCAATTTGAATTTTTGTTATTCAATCAGCGCCGCTTAGCTGTAACGGTCATTCGACCGCGGTTACTTCATTATTAATTACCCAAGAAACCTTTGTAGTGGCGTACCAGTACAAGAGATTCGATCTGCTTGATTGTCTCAATAACAACGCCGACTACGATGATGAGTGATGTTCCACTAAAGGATACATCCGCACCAAATGCACCTGAGAAGAAGATTGGCAGCGCACATACGATAACCATTCCGATTGCTCCCAGGAAAATAATGCTGTTAAGTACTGTTGTCAAGTACTCTGTGGTAGGCTTACCAGGACGAATACCCGGAATGAAGCCACCCTGTTTTTTCATGTTATTGGAAATCTCCAATGGGTTAAACGTTACAGATGTATAAAAATATGCAAAGAAAATTACCAATCCAATATAAATCAACAATCCCAATGTATATTTAAATTCTGCAAAGCTTCCAATTTTGCACCAGTCACTCTGATTGCAGAGTGTAAGGAACTTCTGGAAGAATGTTGCGTCCGGACCAGTCTTTGGCTGAATACCCGCAAAACTTGCAATAACAACCGGAAGAGACATCATAGAACTTGCAAAGATTACCGGGATAACGCCCGCCGTATTTACCTTCAAAGGAATGTGGCTGGACTGTCCACCGGATACTTTATGTCCCTGAATCTTTTTCGCATACTGTACCGGAATTCTTCTTTCACCATCTTGCAAAAATACGATGAATACAAACATGGCAACGATAATTGCAAGAATAATAACTGCAGCAATAATCTTGCTTGTTACATCCGTTGGTTTTGCAACATAGTTCTGATATAAGTTTGATAAATCATTTGGGATACGGGCAACGATGTTAATCAACAGGATAATGGAAATACCATTACCAACACCTTTTTCCGTAATCTGTTCTCCAAGCCACATCATAAATGCGGCACCTGCTGTCAAAGCGGCAACTGCGACAACAATTGCTGTTGTCATACTGCTCTGTGGATTATCCGTACCAAACAATCCCTGGTTTCTGAAACCAATTACGATTGCTGCACCTTCGATAACTGCGAGCGCAATTGAAAGGTAACGTGTGTACTCGTTAATCTTTTTACGTCCATCTTCTCCATCTTTCTGCATCTCTTCCAAACGCGGAATTGCGATTGTCAAAAGCTGTAAGATAATAGATGCAGTGATGTAAGGCGTGATGTTCAATGCAAAAATAGACATCCTTGAGAATGAACCACCTGTCATAACATCCAAAAATCCAAGGGACTGGTTGCTGCTAAACAAGTTCTGCATTACATCCGGCTTTGTACCGGGAATCGGAATATTACATCCGATTCTCACGATTACAAGACCAATCAACACATAAAGCAGTTTCATACGGATTTCTTTTGTTTTTAACGCATTTTGAATGGTTGTTAACATTAGATCACCTCTGCTTTTCCACCAGCAGCCTGAATTTTTTCAACAGCACTTGCGCTGTAAGCATTCACTTTAACATCAAGCTTTTTGGTTAATTCTCCATTTCCAAGAATCTTAACTCCATCTTTCGGATTGCTTACAATACCTTTTTCAACCAATGCAGCTACTGTTACTTCTGCACCGTCTTCAAAAGCATTCAGACGGTCTACACCAATTCCAATAATATTTTTGCTGTTGATGTTTGTAAACCCTCTCTTTGGCAATCTTCTATACAATGGCAACTGACCACCTTCAAAACCAGGTCTTGGAGCTCCTGAACGAGCTTTCTGTCCTTTATGACCTTTACCGGCAGTTTTACCATTTCCTGAACCATGACCACGGCCTCTGCGGAACTCATTGCTCTGCTTAGCGCCTTCGGCTGGCTTCAACTCTGATAAGTTCATTTTGTGCACCTCCTTGATTAGATTTCTTCAACCTTCACAAGATGTCTAATCTGCTGAATCTGACCACGTGTAGCAGCGTTATCAGGCATCTCAACTGTTTTGTTTAATTTTTTAAGGCCAAGAGCTTCTACCGTTTTTCTATGCTTTGGAATTGCACCGATGGTAGACTTGACTAATGTGATTTTCAATTTACCTGCCATTTGTTTGCACCTCCTAGCCCAAAACTTCGTCTACGGAAATTCCGCGAAGTTTTGCTACTTCTTCCGGAGTCTTCAACTCATTCAAACCGGCAATTGTAGCAAGAACTACGTTCTGCTTATTACGGGAGCCGAGAGACTTCGTACGAATATTTTTAAATCCTGCAAGTTCCAAAACGGCACGAGCCGGACCACCGGCGATGATACCGGTACCTTCTGGAGACTTTTTCATCAATACGGATGCACTGCCGAACTTACCAATGAAGTCATGAGGAATACTCTTGTTCTCATCCAAAGGTACTTCGATGAGTTTCTTCATTGCGTCTTCTTTTCCTTTACGGATTGCTTCCGGGATTTCCATTGCTTTTCCCAAACCTGCACCAACGTGTCCGTTGTGGTCACCAACAACAACGAGAGCTGTGAATCGCATGTTACGTCCGCCCTTAACAACCTTGGTTACACGTTTAATTGATACTACATTATCTTCTAATTCAAACTGACTAGCATCAATAATTTCACGTTTCATGTGTTTTCCTCCTTGCTTAGAATTCCAGACCAGCTTCTCTTGCTGCTTCTGCCAATGCTTTTACTTTACCCTGATAAATATAACCGCCACGGTCAAATACAACAGTCTTAATACCGTTATCCAATGCTTTCTTAGCGATTACTTCGCCAAGCTTAGCTGCTGCTTCGGTATTGTTCGTCTTTGTAAGACCTTCTTTTACATCTGCCTGAACAGTAGATGCCGATACGATTGTATTACCAGCGACATCGTCAATAATCTGAGCATACATATGATTATTGCTACGGAATACAGCCAAACGTGGTTGTTCAGGAGTACCAGACAAACGGCTGCGGATTCTTCTGTGTTTGTTTACGCGAACTTCGCTTCTATTTTTCTTGCTAACCATTCTTACTTACTCCTTTCTTATTTCTTACCAGTCTTACCAACTTTACGTCTGATTACTTCATCCACATATTTGATACCTTTACCTTTATATGGTTCCGGTGCTCTCTTCTCGCGGATTTCAGCCGCATACTGGCCAACTTTTTCTTTGTCAATTCCCTTTACAATAATAAGGTTCTGTCCGTCAACAGTTACTTCAATTCCTTCCGGATCTTCCATCTCAACCGGATGAGAGTATCCAAGAGAAAGTGTAAGTTTTTTACCCTGCTTAGCAGCACGGTAACCAACACCGTTTACTTCCAGTCTCTTCTCATAGCCTTCTGTAACACCGATAATCATGTTATTAATCAATGTACGAGTTAAACCATGAAGGGATTTCATCTTTTTCAAATCGTTTGGACGAGTAACTTTAACTTCTTCGCCCTCTTTTGTAATGGTCATCTCTGCAGGAAGGACTCTTTCGAGTGTTCCCTTAGGACCTTTTACCGTCACCTGATTATTTTCTGCAATATCCACAGTTACACCTGCAGGAATCGCGATAGGCATTCTTCCAATTCGTGACATGCCGGTACCTCCTAATTTTTATTTTATGGGGTTAATTGTTTCTATTACCAAACGAAAGCTAATACTTCGCCGCCAACGTTCTCTTTGCGTGCATCTTTGTCAGTAAGCACACCTTTGTTTGTGGAAATAATAGCAATACCAAGTCCGCCGAGAACCTTAGGTAATTCTTCTGCACCAGCGTAAATACGCAGACCTGGTTTGGAAATTCTCTTAAGACCGGAAATGATTTTTTCATTCTTGTCTTTGCCATATTTCATTGTAATATGAATAGATTTGAAATTATCAACATCTACTACTTCAAAGTTTTTAATGTATCCTTCCTTCAAAAGAATCTCAGCAATCGAAATCTTCATTTTGGAGGCAGGAACATCAACTGTATCATGTTTTGCAGTATTTGCATTACGGATTCTTGTAAGCATATCTGCAATTGGATCGCTCATTGTCATTTCGTTTTCCTCCTTACCAACTTGCTTTGCGCACGCCAGGAATCTGTCCTTTGTACGCCAACTCACGGAAGCAAATTCTGCAGATTCCGTATTTTCTCAGATATCCATGTGGACGACCACAAATCTTGCAACGGCTGTATTCTCTGGTAGAGAATTTTGCATTACGCTGCTGCTTAATCTTCATAGACTTCTTAGCCATGAAATAACCTCCTAACTATTTCTTAAACGGCATACCAAACTGTGCCAAGAGTTCACGTGCTTCTTCATCGGTATTTGCAGTAGTAACAAAGATGATATCCATACCACGAACTTTGTCTACTTTATCATACTCGATTTCCGGGAAGATCAGCTGCTCTTTGATACCAAGAGCATAGTTACCACGACCATCAAACGCGTTCGGGTTTACACCACGGAAGTCACGTACTCGTGGAAGTGCAAGGTTAATCAAACGATCTGCAAACTCATACATTTTTGCACCACGAAGAGTAACTTTACAACCGATTGGCTGACCCTCACGCAGTTTGAAGTTTGCGACGGATTTCTTTGCTCTTGTAACAACCGCCTTCTGACCAGTGATAATCTCAAGATCACTAATTGCTGTATCTAACACTTTTGAATTTTCTTTTGCTTCGCCAACGCCCATATTGATTACAATCTTATCGAGCTTTGGTACCTGCATAACGTTTTTATACTCGAACTTTTTCATCATAGCATCTACGATTTCGTTCAAATATGTCTCTTTTAATCTTGCCATTCTAACAGTACCTCCTCTCTTTATTAATCAATCACAGCGCCTGTTTTTTTGGCATAGCGAACTTTTTCCTTACCATCCTCAACTTTGAAACCGATTCTGGTAACATCGCCATCAACAACGTACATTACGTTGGAAACATCGAAGAAAGCTTCTTCTTCAACGATTCCGCCCTTTGCATTTGACTGGTTAGGCTTAATATGCATCTTTACTTTGTTGATGCCCTCAACCTTAACTTTACCATCTTTTACTGCAAGGACTTTTCCTTCTTTTCCTTTATCTACACCGGCAATAACGCGAACGGTATCACCTTTTTTAATCTTTGATGTTGCCACTTGGGGACACCTCCTTATAATACTTCTGGTGCTAAGGAAACAATCTTCATGAATTGTTTGTCTCTTAACTCTCTAGCTACCGGTCCAAAAATACGAGTTCCTCTTGGAGTCTTGTCATCTTTGATGATTACTGCTGCGTTTTCATCAAAACGAATATAAGAACCATCCGGACGACGAATCTCCTTTACTGTTCTGACTACAACCGCTTTTACAACATCACCTTTTTTAACAACTCCGCCTGGTGTTGCATCTTTAACCGTAGCAACGATAATGTCACCTACAGCGGCATATCTTCTAACAGATCCACCGAGAACACGGATGCACAATAATTCCTTTGCGCCAGTGTTGTCAGCAACCTTTAATCTGGTCTCCTGCTGTACCATAATAAATACTCCTTTCTGGCCACAAATTATTTTGCCTTTTCGATAATCTCAACAAGTCTCCATCTCTTGTCTTTAGACAAAGGTCTTGTCTCCATAACCTTCACTCTATCACCAATGTTGCACTCGTTGTTCTCATCATGAGCCTTTAATTTATAAGTTCTTTTTACGATTTTTCCGTAAAGTGGGTGTTTTACGTTGTCAACTACTGCAACAACGATGGTTTTATCCATTTTATTACTTACAACCTTACCTGTACGGGTTTTTCTAAGATTTCTTTCCACAACAATATCCTCCTTTCCTCAGCTTAGTTTGCTTTTCTCTCTTTGGACATTGCTGTCTGAATACGAGCAATGTTTCTTCTAACTTCTTTGATTCTGCTGGTATTATCAAGTTGGTTTGTTGCATTCTGGAATCTTAAGTTAAACAGCTCTTTCTTAGCAGCCACTAACTCATCATTCAATTCAGCCATAGACATGCCTGCAATTCCATTCATAAATTCCTTAGTCTTCACTGCCCGCACCTCCTTCTAAATCTGCACGAGAAACGATTTTACATTTGATTGGCAGCTTATGCATAGCCAAGCGAAGCGCCTCTCTTGCGGTTTCTTCAGGCACACCGGAAATTTCAAACATAACTCTTCCCGGTTTAACAACTGCTACCCAGTACTCTAAAGCACCTTTACCTTTACCCATTCGAGTTTCAGCAGGTGTCTTTGTTACCGGCTTATCTGGGAAAATCTTAATCCAAACTTTACCACCACGTTTTGTATAACGTGTCATTGCGATACGGGCTGCCTCGATCTGATTGGAACGAATCCAGTGTGGCTCTGTTGCCACAAGTCCGTATTCACCATACGTAATCTTATTTCCGCGAGTTGCTTTACCTCTCATGGAGCCACGGAACTGTTTACGACGTTTTACTCTTTTAGGCATTAACATTATTTATCGCTCCCTTCCTTTGAACTAGCCTTAGCTGGTTTTTTACCTTTGGTTGGAAGTACCTCACCATGGTAGATCCATGTCTTAACACCAATCTTACCATAAGTTGTATTTGCTTCTGCAAATCCATAATCAATATCAGCACGAAGTGTCTGCAACGGAATGTTTCCTTCGCTGTAGAACTCTGTACGAGCCATGTCGGCACCGCCCAAACGTCCGGAGCAGGAAGTTTTGATTCCCTTTGCGCCAGCTTTCATAGCTCTTCCCATGCAGGATTTCATTGCACGACGGAAAGAAATACGATTCTCAAGCTGCTGTGCGATATTTTCTGCAACCAACTGTGCATCGTTATCCGGTCTTTTTACTTCTTTGATGTCAACAAGCACTTTCTTCGTAGAATATTTAGCAAGTTCACCTTTCAACTTCTCGATTTCAGCGCCGCCTTTACCGATAACAACACCTGGTTTTGCTGTATATACCAAAACTTTTACGCGATCGTTTGTTCTTTCGATCTCAATTTTGGAAATACCGGCATGATACAATTTTTTCTTTAAAAATTCACGGATTTTATAATCTTCTACTAAGTTGTCGGAGAAATTCTCGTCATCTGCAAACCATCTGGATTCCCAGTCTTTGATAACGCCGACTCTTAAACCGTGTGGATTTACCTTCTGTCCCATCTTAATCTCCTTTCATTATCTTTCATTCAAGATGATGGTAATGTGGCACATTCTCTTCTCAATACGGTATGCCATACCACGAGCTCTTGGTCTGATTCTCTTCATTGTAGTTGCCTTGTTGGCAAAGCACTCATCAACGTAGAGATTTTCCGGGTCCATGCCATTGTTGTTCTCAGCATTTGCAATGGCAGAATTCAATAATTTCTTAATTACTGATGATGCATATCTTGGATTGTATTCCAAAATACCAAGTGCAGTCTGTACATCTTTGCCACGGATTGCATCCAATACGAATCCTGCTTTCTGAGCAGAAATTCTGGCATGTGACAGTTTAGCAGATGGTCTTGTATCTTTGTTCTGGTTTCTTTCTTTCTTAATCTGTGATCTATGTCCTTTAGCCACTTTTCAGAAACCTCCTTTCATACATTCATACATTGAAACTTTCATTTCTCAAAAACGTCCGTCATCCGCAACGTTTTAACCTCTCTTCTCGTCTTTTCCATGACCTCTGTAAGTTCTTGTGGAAACGAACTCACCAAGTTTGTGACCTACCATATCTTCTGTCACATATACCGGTACATGTTTTCTTCCGTCATGGACTGCAATCGTGTGACCCACGAAGCTAGGGAAGATAGTGGAACGACGTGACCAGGTTTTAATTACTGTTTTATCTCCGGATTCGTTCATGGCATCAATTTTCTTCAACAGATGCGCATCAGCGAATGGTCCTTTTTTTAATGAACGTGACACTACGTTTTACCTCCTTTATTTCGGTTCTGCGCCAAATTACTTACTAAGCGCTTTACCATCTCTACGACGGATAATCATCTTATTCGACTGTTTATTTTTCTTTCTTGTCTTGTAACCAAGAGCAGGTTTGCCCCAAGGTGTACATGGTCCCGGACGACCAACAGGTGCTTTACCTTCACCACCACCGTGTGGATGGTCATTCGGGTTCATGACAGAACCACGAACTGTTGGGCGGATACCCATATGACGTTTACGTCCTGCTTTACCGATGTTTACAAGGTTATGCTCTGTATTTCCTACCTGACCGATGGAAGCACGGCACACGATTGGCACCATTCTCATCTCGCCGGATGGCATACGGATAATTGCATATTTGCCTTCTTTAGCCATGAGCTGTGCACTTACACCAGCAGCACGAACAAGCTGTCCGCCATGACCAGGGTACATCTCGATGTTATGAATCTGTGTACCAACCGGCATATCTTTTAATTCCATGCAGTTTCCGACTTTAATTTCAGCTTCGGCACCGTTCATAACGGTCTGTCCTACTTTAAGTCCTACAGGAGCAAGAATGTATTTCTTTTCTCCATCTGCATAACAAATCAATGCAATGTTTGCTGTTCTGTTTGGATCGTACTCAATCGATTTAACGGTTGCCGGAATACCATCCTTATTTCTTTTAAAGTCGATAATTCTGTATTTTCTTCTAGAACCACCACCGTGATGTCTCACTGTGATTTTTCCCTGCGCATTACGTCCTGCATGCTTCTTCAAAGAAGTTGTCAGGGATTTCTCCGGAGTAGATGCTGTAATCTCTTCGAAATCGTAACCGCTCATGTTTCTTCTAGAAGGGGTATATGGGTTATAAGTTTTGATTCCCATTTGTTACACTCCTTTCGATTTAAAGTCCTTCAAAAATCTCAATATCAGCACTGTCCTCTGTCAATTGAACAATCGCTTTTTTCTTCTTTGCTGTCTTGCCAACTACCATACCACGTCTGCGTTTTTTACCATCCAAATTCATGGTGTTTACTTTCGCAACTTTGGTTCCAGGGAACATCTTTTCTACTGCCTCTTTAATCTGGGACTTTGTAGCTTCTGTATGAACATAAAATGTATATCTTTTATATTCCATACCAGCCATAGATTTCTCTGTGATAACCGGTTTATCAATAATGTCATAATATCTTAAATCTGCCATTATGCGTACACCTCCTCGATTGCTTTTACAGCGCTCTTGGTAATGACTACTGTGTCATACTTCAATACGTCGTAAACACTAATAGAATTGTTGTACACACCTCTTGCCGTCGGAATGTTTCTAACAGAAAGAATTGCGTTTGATGCATCACCATCAACTACTACCAACGCTTTTTCAGCTTTCAAATTACTAAGAATCTGCTTCATCTCTTTTGTCTTTGGAGCTTCCATATCAAGAGAATCTACAACGATAAGTTTTTCCTCATTTACTTTAGAAGATAAAACGGATTTCATCGCTGCTGCTTTTTCTTTTTTGTTCATTTTGAAAGAATAATCTCTCGGAACCGGTGCGAACACAACGCCGCCGCCTGTCCACTGTGGAGCACGGATGGAACCCTGTCTAGCATGACCAGTTCCTTTCTGTCTCCATGGTTTTCTACCACCGCCACGAACTTCAGAACGTGTCTTAGCTTTCTGTGTTCCCTGACGTTTATTAGCGAGCTGTAAAACAACCGCCATATGAACCAAATGCTCATTTACCGGAGCGGCAAATACGGAATCGTTCAAGTCGATTTTCTCTACTTCTTTGCCTTCCTTATTATAAACAGATACACTTGCCATCTGTGTCTTCCTCCTTTCCGAAAAGTTATGCCTTAACGGATTCTTTAATAATTACTGTTGATTTCTTCGGTCCCGGAACAGCTCCCTTAACCAGAATCAAATTATTTTCTGCATCTACGCGGACAATCTCAAGATTCTGAATGGTAACCTGTACTGCACCCATCTGACCAGGCATTTTCTTGCCTTTGAATACTTTACTCGGATCGGATGCCGAACCGTTGGAACCAGCATGTCTATGGAATTTGGAACCGTGACCCATTGGTCCGCGAGACTGTCCATGACGCTTAATTGCACCCTGGAAACCTTTACCTTTTGTCTTCGCAGTAACGTCAATTTTGTCACCGGCTTCAAAGATGTCTGCTTTAATTTCCTGGCCCAACTCATACTCTGCAGCATTCTCGAATTTAAACTCTGTGAGGAATCTCTTATTCTCGATACCTGCTTTTTCTAAGTGTCCTTTTACCGGCTTGTTCACTAATTTCTCGCGAACATCGCCATACGCTACCTGTACTGCTTCGTATCCATCGTTCTCAACTGTCTTAATCTGAGAAACATATACCGGACCAGCCTGAAGTACGGTAACCGGTGTCAACACACCGTCTTCGTTGAAAATCTGTGTCATTCCAACTTTTGTAGCTACAATAGCTTTCTTCATTTCTTCTTTCCTCCTATAAAATCTACAGCGGATTGATTTTCTCAAACCAATCATCCTAGATGGTTACTGTTTTGTCCTGAACCGTAGACCGCATCATAACCATAGGTTCTTATTTCATTTTGATGTCAATTGCAACGCCTGCAGGCATTTCCAAACGGGAAAGTGCATCTACAGTCTTCTGTGAAGGTGTCAATACATCAATCAGTCTTTTGTGAGTTCTCTGCTCGAACTGCTCACGGGAATCTTTGTATTTGTGCACCGCTCTAAGAATGGTAACAACTTCTTTTTTCGTAGGAAGTGGCACAGGCCCACTCACCTTTGCTCCCGTTTTCTTTACAGTATCAATCAACTTAGATGCTGCAAAGTCGATCAACTGATGATCGTATGCCTTCAGGATAATTCTCATTTTCTGACTTTTTTTACTTGCCATAAAAAATAGTCGCCTCCTTTTCGTACTTTATTTGGTAATAGTACGACAAGTGGTGACTGTACACTCATCCGTGTGTGTCATATCGGTTCATTCAAAAATCCTCCCTATGGAGGCTTGACTCACACGTTTATCTGCTCCTTGGCAGAAAATATGTTACTGTACAGTGACTTGCCGTCAGGGTTCCCGGCCGAATTTGCTGATCTCGGCCTCTTGACATTCGCTCCACGGAAAAACCCACCGGATGGTGGCAACCTCACGCTTCATCGCTATCATGTCACAGCAAATATTAGTCTACCATACCTTTTTCCATAATGCAAGCACTTTTTTCACGAAAACTACAAGCCATGCAAAAAAGGTAAAAACAAATTTTGTCGGGAGCTCGCTCACGTAAAAAAATTTGTTTTATAGCTTTTTTATAGGGCGACAGCCCGTGACCGAGCCGAAGCGGAGCGGAGGCGAGGTTGCATGGCTTGTAGTTTTCCGGAGGAAGTGCACAATCCTCGGCGTTCCCCGCCAAATCCATGGCGTCCCACACCCCATGCAACGCTTTTCCCTCTTTTTTCCCCTAAGCGTTGTCTATTTCGCTCGTTTCACGCCTCTTATCTCTCTTATTTCGTCAAATTACGCCCCAAAAACAACTCTTTCTTCCATATTAATGCTCCAGCGTTGCTTTTGAAGCAACCTCTTTTCGTTCTCATGCAACTCTTTTTTACTTTTACACCAATTTAGGTTGCATAAAACAAGTTGCCAGCATTACTTCCATCTCTTTTACCCAGTAGCATCGCGCTCACCAGTGATGGCAACTTGCTTTTGGCAATTTTAGCAACGGCCCCTCACACCAAATATTCCTGAATATAACAATCCAACACCCTGGTGTTCAACGGTGCGCTTGAACTTTCATGGAGCAATAAAACATCCCTGCCAATCAGCAATTGGTTCATCTCAAAGGCATCCAGTTTTCGCAGAACCGCATTATAATAATCTTCATTATCCATCATTCCAAAATGCTCCAAATAATAAATCCTGCCGGTTCGCGAATTCATAACCGTAAAGTCCGGATAAAAGGTAACTCTCCGCCCATGCACCGTGAGTTCCAATGGCTTTTCATATTTATACACTACACCATAACGCCGTAGGTGGTCCGCTATAATTATCTCCGACTTCGAGCGCACACGCTCACCATTTGCCGTGAAGTATTCGCCAGTTACTTCCTCATCCATCGTTTTCGCAGCATAATCTTCATTTTCAAACATCTTAACTCTTTGTTCAATAGGAATAAAATCCGGAGTAAATAAAACTTGCTTACCTTCATGCATCTGAGAATACACATCTTCCAATTCAGAATCCGAGAAAAATTCAACTGCCTGTCTTCCAGCCTCAATCTTAGCATTTAATATAGGAAGTAACTTTTTATAATACCTATCTTTTGCCAGCATCCTCAACTTATCTTTTTCGCTTTTTTTCACATATCCCCCATTAAGATAATATTGAAATGCCCCTCGCACTTTCCGACAGATAAAATTACCACCATTTGATATCGTAACACTCTTTTCAGCCTTCCTGCGTACCTGTTCCAAAAACCATATACGCTCTCTAGCAAGACTCTTTAATTCATTTTCCAAACATCCACATCCTTTCTACACCAAACTCTACCTAATAAAATACACTTTAACACACATTTCAGGCATTTACCAGAATTATATACGACAAAAATCAGCGTATAACGCTCGCATCAGAAAAATTTCACTCGGTCCTCCCCTACAATAACCGTGCCGGTGCCTTTTGCAAGCCCATCCTCGTATAGATACAGTCCATCTTTGTAGACCTTTTCCACTCCATCCGGAATCACAAACTCATCGCCAATTAAGTATGCAAAATACATTATTTTACCATCCTTCGAATACAGCCATCCATTTTCATCGCTTTTATAATTAGGATTTGCCTCTGCCACATCAAATCCCATTTCATCACCATTTCCACTGTTTTCCCACACAACAGCATTTTTAGCAATATACTTCACGCTCGCCGATATTTGAACACGTCCTTCCTTATTGATTCGGATGCAATGCGTCCCAAGCCTTTCCAAATGTTCTGGCATATTATGAACATATTTATAAGAATCTCCCAGTGATTCCTCATCCAGCTGTTTCAAATTATCCGGCAGGGAACGCACAATGACACCGTTCAGACCATATTTTTTAACTTGCTGCAAACCACTTCCCAATTTTACTTTTACACACTCCCCTTTGTAAAAAGCATACTCCTCAATAACTTCTATACTGTTCGCCAGAATTACTTCCGAATCGCTTCCATATTTCCCCATGCCGCGAAAAGCACTCTTTTCTACCATTTTTCGACCTTCTGCAAGCGTCACCTTCAAAGGCCCGGCTCCCGAAAATGCATTTTCGTCTATTTTTACATCAGGCGGAATTTCCAGTGTCGACGTCTTAAGTTTGTATATCATACACCGCTCTTTCTCACTCAGGGAAAATGCCTTCTTTCCAATCACCTTAACACTTTCTGGAAGAATAATTTTCCTCTCTGTCTGATAGCTTCCTTTGTAGCGGATGAGTACACCATCTTTCACTTCAAATAATTCACTGGTTTTATTTTTCTGTTCCTTTTGCTGAAACGAATCCGGCTTTTTCACCTGTGCTTCCTGCAAGGAGTTTCCACAACCGCAAACCGCCATTGCAGCAAATAATATAACAAATAATGTGCTCATTTTTTTCATACGGCAAACCTCCTCTTTGTAATTAATTTGCTGCTTCTTTTGGTTTTCCGTACGCATACTTAATTTTATGCTTTTTTGCCCATTTTTCTGCGTAAGAGTGTTTTTTTACATAAAGAGTAACTTTATCTTTGCAATCCATGAATTCGTACTTGTATATTTTCTTTACACTGTCAGGAATTATAACCGTCTTTAAATTCGGACATGACACAAAAGCATCTTCAATCATTTCCAGCCCCTCTTCGATTTCTACATATGTAAGATAATTGGAAAATGTCCCTTCACTGGAACTCATCTCTAATGACCGAATTTTCTCTCCTTCATAGACTGCCGGAACAACAAGCTTACTCTTTTTCAATAATTCAGTATCCGAAAAAATACTTAAACGCCCTTCAATAACGGACCATCTGTCTGCCTCAACTTTTTTGTTTCCAGGCGCATCATTCTCCACTTCTGTCACAGTATTCTTTTGAGCGTTCTGCAAGTTCTGAGTACCACCTGAAAAATCAATAAGAAACAGGCAGCCAATTCCCAGCATCAACGCGATAACAACAAAGATTATTATGATTCGTGAACTTCTAGTCATATAAAATTCCTCCCTATAAAATATGTTTCAGAATAAAAAGATTTTAAATTCATAAAATCCTTTATTCCAAAACATATTTACTAAAATTCATCAAACAATACTATAAGTAAAACCTTTACTTACCGCACACGCCTGCATAAATGGATTCTTTTTTCCCTGCAAAATAAAATTGGTACAATTCTTAAACGGCTCCCACTTACCATCATAAGAATCACTTTCACTTCCCGTTGCCGGATTCACCACAACATCAGGTAATACCACAGTCAAATTGTGGCACTCATAAAAATCCTGCCCCATTATACTATCTTTTGCATATACAACCTTTTTCAAGTAACGACAATTAGTAAAACACAAGCCGCCGCCATTTACACCAGCCGGAAATTCGTAAGAATCCTCCTGCTTCGCTGCCGGATAGCATTTCATATATGTTTTTTCTTTATCTTTATAATAAAGAACATCATTTACTGCATAATATCCGATTTCCTTTTTATCTGCCTTAAACTGTTTTAAATTTGTACAGCCGATAAAAGGAGTGTTAATTTGTTCCACCTTATCTCCAAGTGTCACCTTTTGAAGTTTCGTACTGTAAGCAAACGCATACAACCCAACATTAGAAATATTCTTTGCAAGCTCCACACTTCTTAAACCAGACGCAAAAAATGCCCCGTCTGAAATATAAAATAATTTTTTACCGTATGAAATCTTCTGCAAATATTTAGCATACTCAAAAGCCGCCTCGCCAATCTGCGTTGTCTTTCCCTGAATCGTATAAGACTTCTGAGTTCGCCCTGCCGGATAAATCAAAAGCGTCTTCTTGTTTTTTGTATACAAAACACCTTTAGCAGAGCAAAAATATTTATTTCCCTTTGCCACTTTGATATTTTTTAACTTACTGCATCCGGTAAATGGCGTAGAAAATACATTCTTTTTCTTGGCAATATTCCCCCAACCATAATCTGCCTGTTTTTTTTCGATTGTTTTCAAGTACTTTGGCAATACAATTGTTTGAACCTTCGATGATTTCTTCCATACATTGGCACCGAGTGATGTCACCTTTTTCCCTGCAATCTTGTTCGGAATCACAATTCGTTTCTGATTCTTACTGCATGAAACGATTTTAACCTGATTTTTTGTTATCTTGTAGGTAAAACCATTTTTTGTCTTTGCACCTGCCATTGTGCCGGCAGATGCAAGGGACAGCGTTAATAATAATGCTGTAAGTACTGTTATTCTAATTGTTTTTTTCATACTAAAATCCTCCTATTTGTAATTAATTACACCACTTTTTTCTCCATTCTGTTTCAGCCATTTCTTATACAATTTAATTGACTGCCTTGGAACATAAATCTTCTGCCCAACAGGCACCATTGAAGTATTCTTTGACGGAGCAGCTATCTTAGGTGGATTTGTGCTTTTAAATTCAAAAACACAATCATCCATGTTTCCCATATCAAGCCAAGCTCCCCGCAGGCATTTCAAACTAGATGGCAACGTAACCTTGCTAATATTCTGCCCTATCAATACAGAATCCTGATTTAGTTCCTCAATCCCCTCTGGTATCACAGCCGTATTTCCATTTACTACTCCTACAGCCAATGCCTTTTTATCTTTTCGATAAATATAATTTCCCTTTTTAGAAAACACCACATTATCGCTTTTCAAATCAATCTCCTTAACTCTGCAAGTGGCAAAACACCCCTTCCGAAACGATTCGAAACCATTCAAAATCATAATCCTTTCTCTTCCGGGAATAGCAAAAACTGCCTGTTTTTGTTTTTTATCAATAACAAGTCCACCCTGCTCACAATATTTATCATTGTCAGCAGACACATGAATTTTACTAAGTTTTTCGCAATTACCAAAAGCCCCCAAACCAATCTCCGAAACATTTTTTTCTATATTAAACTTTGTAAGTCCTGAACACAGTTCAAAGGCACCAGCACCAATTTTTTTCAATTCTCTTGGGCAGTTTATTTTTCTCAGCGAATATAAGCCTGCAAATGCATTATCTTCGATTGAACAGACACTGTCCGGAAGCACAACGCTGTGTATTTTATTCACTGTTTTCGAATATTGAAAATCATCGCCATCCATAATCGAATCTCCAAACACATTGTATGCAACATCTGATGTGTTTTCACCCCTATTATCTGAATCAAATCCAACGCAAACCAAAATACTTTCATTTATTTTCTCAGGAAATTTCAACTGATTTGACGTGTGTTTATCAGAAACTTCTACCTTAGTAATCCATACATATTTTCCGTCAGATGACTTCTTATATAAATACTTAATTGTATCCATCTCATACTTTTCCACATTGTCATTCCACGTTAATTTTTCAATATTTACATTTGCATTTGACTGTATTCTCGTTTGCTTCTTTGAACAAGCGCAAGCAAAAATCAATATGCTAAATAGTAACATTATAAATGCGGATTGCTTTACTTTCATATTTTCCTCCTATTCACGCCTTAATTCGCTGCCTCTCTGTAAACAATACGATTGAGGCAGCGAATTAGTTGCATTTTTTTAATTAATTATCTTACTTTTTTCTCCCGGTGTGAAATCATCACCATACATATATACGCCCTTTTTATATACCTTTTCTACTCCCTTGCGTTATCCCTATTTATTTTTTCCGAAATCATATTTCCATTCCGGATGCTTTTTATTGTAAATCACTCCGCCTTTTACCGCCAGTTTTTTGTTGCCCTTTTCAAGTTTTATCTCTGTCAGCGACTTCCAATATTTCATATAATATACAGATGTAAATTTCTTTGGCACATAAAGTTTTTTCATAAAAATGTTATCCGGCACATAATCCATTGTTTGCACAGTCTTTGGGATTCTAAAACTTGTGTTCTTTTTACCCATTGGATACTCAAGCAATGTAGTCATTTTCTTATTGTATAAAACTCCATTCTTTGAGGCAAGCACCTTATTCTTTTTAGAAACACTTATTTTCTCAAGTTTTTCCGCATTTGCAAAACTTACATTCTTTGATTTTACGTTTTTTGAAATAGTCACAGATTTAAGATTGTGAACATTCTCAAAGGCGTAATATCCAATCTTTCTGCATTTTGCCGGAATTTTATAGTTTTTCCCCGGTCTGTTTGCCAGGTACATAACTAATTTCTTTCCATCTTTTGAAAAAATAACGTCATTCGACACCCTATAATACTTGTTATTTTTCGAAATGGAAACCTTCTTTAATTTAGGAAAACACTGATTTAATTTTTCTTCAATGCAATTGCCCCAATCATGTGAATATGGTTTTACAAAATCGGAAGAAAACTCAATTTTTTCAATACCCGTTTTATCTGCTGATTTCAAATAATCCTGACCTGTAATTTTATCATCCAGTTTGTCTCCTGTATCTGGTTTTGTCTTAAATGCAACATACTTGACTCCCTTTGCAAATTTCAAAACCTTTGCATTTTTAAACTGCGCGAGTTTTCGCATATCTACTGTAACACACTGTAATTCCTCTGTATTGCCTGAATTTGCTTTTCCCTCAATAACAACCGTGCTCTGCCCTTTATAATCGCTGTTGTTACTTCCGGTATATGTAAATTCAGCAGTAGTATTATCCTGCGCAAATACTTGCGCTCCCGGCATGATAACCGACACTGCCAAACCCATAGTTACTAATGTTCTAATTATTCTTTTTTTCATAGTTATAGTCCCCCTCACAGTAAATTCGCTGCCTCTTTGTAAATAATACGATTAAGACAGCGAATAAGTTGCATAACAAATTTTATCAATGTTTATTATTTTGTTTTCGCCACCTTAACTTTCTTCGTATGCACTATTTCTCTTGTGTAATAATCATCCGTATCAATATTTTCTGTATCCTTTTTGAACTTCTTAGCAAAATTCGGACATACAAACTTTTTCATCTTCTTCCATGTTTTTGAACCTTTTTTACAATTTACTTTTTCTACAGAAATCATTTTTGCTCCCATGCCACTATCACCGTATAATACCGTCTTTTTCCCCTTTACCGTAATGCATTTTATATTTCTGCAATGCTGACCGACATATACCGCCTTAACGCCCTCCGGAACCACCAATGGTTTTAATGTAGAAAGAGAATCGTCTAGACAATGTTTTGGAATATCAATTGTTTTCAGATTCTTTGGAAATACAATATTTTTTAAGTTTTTGCATCCACGCAAAAAGCCCTCGTTATAGGTATTAAAATCACGCCATGTAAAAGAAGTTCCAACATAACCACAGAAAGCTCTTTCTTTTAAAAGCCCCTTATACTTATACGGCATAACAATCTTGGCGAGGTGACTTTTTTTTATGATTTTGGGGTTACCATTTGCATCATAACCATCCGTAACATCCGTAGAAAATGCTTCTGAGCCAATCGTTGCTTTACTCATCTTTAGCGTAACTTTTTTTAGTGCGGCACATTTCATAAATGCACCACTCCCAATCCCCTTTACTTTTTTCGGAATCGTAATGTTCTGCAAGGACTCACATCCGTTAAATGCATTGGAACCAATATGTGTTAATGCCTTCGGCAGAGTAACCTTCTTGATTTTTTTACAACCTTGAAATGACATCACACCGATTTTTTCTACTTTGGATGGTATCGTCAACTCTGTCACTTTTTCTGCATCTGCGGCAGAAAACAACTCTGCCTTTCCTTCCAATCGAAGAGTAGACGCACTGGCAAAATGGTAATTGTTTTCCTTCATAGTTCCCAATTGAACAATTGTATAACCATCAATACTTGATGGAAGAATCACTTGTGTCCCCGGTTGCTCCACTTTGGTAAGCGCTGCTGTCTTTTGGGTACTATTTATGATTTCATAATGATATTTCCCCGACACCTTTTCTGCGGCCTTTGTTCTTGATGTTGCTGCAACCATGCAGCAAATTCCTAATGCCGTTAATAATATTGTTTTTTTCATACTAACAAACCTCCTATTTGTAATTTATTCGCTGCCTCTATGTAAACAATACGATTGAGACAGCGAATAAGTTGCATTTTTTATTATTCAGACAACACTTCTCCGTCTTTTATCTCAATCACTCTCTGACATCTGGCAGCCACACCATTATCATGCGTGACTATGATAACCGTATGCCCATTTTTATTTAACTCCTCAAACACATCCATGATGTCATCCGATGTATTGCTATCGAGTGCCCCTGTAGGCTCATCTGCCAAAATATACTCCGGAGAATTAATAAGGGCTCTGGCAATCGCTACTCTTTGTTTCTGCCCGCCGGACAATTGATTGACCCGTTTGTCTTTCAATTCCGCGATGTTTACCTTTTCCAAAACATCCATAATCTTTTTACTTTGCTCTCTTTTTTTCACCTTACCGAAAATAAGCGGAACCAGAAGATTTTCCTGCACGGTATATTCTTCTATCAAAGCAAAATCCTGCATAACCATTCCAATACTTTTGTTTCGAAACTCCGCCAATTGTTTTTCCGACATCTGTCCCACATCTTGGTTTCCAACGTGGTAACTGCCGCTCTCAAAGCTATCAATTCCTGCCAAAACATGCAGCAACGTGGATTTACCGGCACCGGATTTTCCAATAACCGCTACCAGTTCTCCATCCTGAACCTGAAAATCAATTCCTTTTAAGGCCTTATATTCATTTCCTTTTCCTTTATTATATATTTTCACTAAATTCTTAATCGAAATCATTTTATTCTCCTTTCCTATCCCGAAAAACTTCAACCGGCTGCTTTCTGCATAAAATAATATATGGAACAATCCAATGCACAAAACATAACACCACCAGCATAACCACCATAGAAACGACCGTTACCCAGTCTAACTTAATCAGTAAATATTCTGTCAAATTTAATTTTTGAACCGTCGCAAATAAAGCAAAAAACATTACCACAGAGAAAAATGCGGTAAAAAAACTTTGTATTACCGAGAAAGATACACATCGTCTCCACGGAAGCCCAAGCAGACTAAATATCGCATTGTGATATAAATCATCTGACATATTTAGGGCGCATACATTAACAATACTAATAATCGTGATAATCAGCACACATATCAACACCGGCAAATACATCATCGATTCCTTTTGCAAATGATGTTTTGTATTTTTCATAAACTCTTGTAACGAGCTGTCAATCGTAGTTCCATCATTTCCCGTCCCCAGAGTTCTTTTCAAAGCATGACTATTGGAACTCATTTCGTATTTTGTTATATCATCCTGATACACGATAAAATGATCCTGATTAAATGTATAGGTAACACCATTTTCTTTTGCCTTTTGTTCCCCGATCAAAATCAGAACACTCTTCTCCTGCTCATAGCGATATGTGGAATAAATATCTCTGTAATCGTTCTGCAAAATTTGCCCCTGACCAAAATCATGCCCAATTACATTTGTTCCTTCTTCCATGACGCCAACAACTTCCGCTTTTATGTTCTTTGTTTTTCCGCTTTCATCGATTTGTTGAAAATTCAACATACTCCCTGTTCTCCACCCATATGAATTTTCCGAAATCACGACCGGCAGAACACCTTTTTTATCGTCCGCATCTGTCAGCCACTTTCCCTCTGATAAATCGGGTGCATAATCATTCAAAACATCTTCCGGATAAACAGCCGTAATCATATCCGCATTTTCATCTTGATTACTCAGCGTGGTACTCCCCCACGAATAAACGGATTCAACCTTTTTCATGCCGTTTGCTATATCCTTTGCATTTACTCCATGATAACCAAAAGATGTTACATAAATTCCTTTTTTATCCGCCATATGCTGTACCGGTTTATATGCCCTGAATATTGTCGCCAACATGGTAACTGACACACACAATACAAGCAGCAGCACGGAAATCTGTATAACAACAAAAACATTTCTTTTCCAATGCTTGATATATTCACCAATTGCTAATATTCCCATTATAATTCCCCCCTTTTAAAATCCAGGATACTTTTTCTGGTAATAGAAAATGACAAAGCATACCCAATAAGCAATACGACAAAAAGAAAAATTCCTATAATCGTGCCGTATTCTTTTATGCCGTATATTCGGTCCACATACTTAAACCAAGTAAGCATTTGTGGGAAAACCACAAACCGAAACAAGCCTGTTGCCACAATTACAACGCATAACATATTACATAAAATTTCAGTAAAAAATAACATCCGGGCACGTTTCTTGCTGCAGCCACATAACAAAAAAACAGCAAGTTTCTTTCGTCTTTTCTTAAAAATAAAACGATAAATCATATACATATTAACGCCTGCTAAAATTGCGAGTAACGCACTAACCACAAGCATCGAATACTCTTGTCTTAAATCCGCATTATTCGAGACATAAAATTCTGCCGGTTTGCAGCCATACGATAAAAGCAAATCACGGAATGTTTCATACTGCGCTCGTGTCGGCAATTGAGTCAACCCAAAGTTTAATCGTATCCATACACAATTCTTAGGAAACGCAGTAAATGGAATTTCATACTCGCCCGGATCATTTATATCATCTTTGCCAATAATATCAAATGTTTCCTCTCCTAAAACAATCGTATCTCCTACATCTTTTTTATCTTCTCCATTGATTACAACAACTTTATTTTTATTTCTGTAGTCTTTATCTTCATAATAGCTTCCCTGTAATCCGTACTTCATATTTTCATAGACCGAATCACTATAACCATATTTACCATTTTTATATTGAGCACGATCTAAAAATGACTTTTTCCCATCTTTGCTTTCCGCTTCCACATAAAAATAATCAATCGGTATTTCTTCTTCTACCATGGTCATAAAAATCTTATTTATATCATCACTCGTTATTTTTTGATTATCAATTGTCGCCTCTAAAGACTTCGAGTCATGGTTATCACATAACTCATACAAATTATTTTGAAAAACTCCAAAAACAAAAAAGATGCTAAGCAGCGCAAAAATCTGTGAAATCAGCAAAATAACAAAAAGCGCTGTATGCCTTTTCATCAAATCCGTTACATTCTTAAAAACCATTTATGCTCCCTCCTTTGGTTTTCCATACGCATACTTAATTTTATGCTTTTTTGCCCATTTTTCTGCGTAAGAGTGTTTTTTTACATAAAGAGTAACTTTATCTTTGCAATCCATGAATTCGTACTTGTATATTTTCTTTACACTGTCAGGAATTATAACCGTCTTTAAATTCGGACATGACACAAAACCATATTCAATCGTTTCAATTCCCTCTTCAATTTCTACATATGTAAGATAATTGGAAAATGTCCCCTCACTGCATGTAACATCCAACGACCGAACTTTCTCTCCTTCATAGACAGCCGGAACAACCAGTTTACTCTTTTTCTTTAATTCCGTATCCGAGAAAATACTTAAACGCCCTTCAATAACGGACCATCTGTCTGCCTCAACTTTTTTGTTTCCAGGCGCATCATTCTCCACTTCTGTCACAGTATTCTTTTGAGCGTTCTGCAAGTTCTGAGCATCACCTGAAAAATCAATAAGAAACAGGCAGCCAATTCCCAGTATCAACGTGATAACAACAAAGATTATTATGATTCGTGAACTTCTAGCCATATAAAATTCCTCCCTATAAAATATGTTTCAGAATAAAAATTCTTTCCAAATTTTCTAACCATTTTTTTTAACATCTTTTTATCCTCCCTGGTATATTTTTTACGTTACTCATTTTAACACAACATAATATTTGTAACCGTTTTTTTTATGAACGGTCGTTTTTCGAACATGAACGGTAAAAAATACAATTAATTTCTCACTCACCCGTGTTTTTTCTAAAATATTTTCGTATTAATTCTATAATTAATGTAGCTAACGCGCACTCTACAACTAATACTAGTTCGACACATAGTTGCTTTTTCCCGAATATATACAAAACAAAATACAATACAAACAATAAACAAATTAAATATCTTACCCGAATATGCATTTTCTTTTTATCTTCCATATCCATAGGTTTCTCAATACAGTCAACTGGCGCAATAATAGAAATTAGCCCCATGCCAATTCCCGCCATTAGCAAATAAAACCAGTCAGGCAGAAAAATCAAATAATCGGGTAAAAAAATACAAACTAACACAATTGCGCAAGAAGTAAAAAAACATAAAAGGGAGCTTTTTAGATGACATCCTCCAATCGAACTTCTAAGCGGAGCCATGACAAGTAGAAAAATAATTGCACGAACGCACTCTCCACATAACACGCCAATCGCAAGACACGAAACAATATTCAAAACATTTCCAAACAAGGATTTTATTGAATACTCATATAGCTCGCGTTGTTTTTCCTCTATAATCGATGCTTTTATCAAATGATTTGTAATCATACTGCTCACCATCTTTATTCCTCCCGAATCGGCACCTGAATCATCGTCTCGTAAGATTCTTTTGTGTGGCTGACAAGCATAGTTCCTCCATAATTTTCCACGGTATCCTTAACATTGCTTAATCCCAACCCATGAAACCACTTATTCTTTTCTTTTTTCTTTTCAGACGAAACACTATTTTTAGCATAAAAAACAAACGATGTATGTGTCATCTCTAATTTCATTTCAACGTATGAACGCTTCTTTTCGCCACATGTCACTGCCTCTATAATGTTATCAGTTACATTTCCAAGTACAACTACCAAATCATAATCATCCATGATTTTTCGATTTTTATTTATCTTAACAGATAACTCAACAGCACACCCAATCTGTTCCAACCGTTCCTTAAACCTGCCAATAATTGAATCCACAACCAAATTTCCCGTATTAACTGAAGAATATAACTCCGCAAACGAATCATCTATTTTCTCGATATAATTGATTGCTTCCTCATAATCAGATTCTTCCAGATACTTTTTAATCATTTGATTATGCTTATTCACATCATGAATCAGTCGATTTCCTTGAATAAAAGAACTTGCTAACTGTTCATATTTTTCCTTTTGCGTTTTAATCTGTCTCTCCATTTGTTCTTTATTGCTCTGCTCGGTAATATACCCGGTCAACGTATTCAAAAGATAATAAGAAACCATATTCAATATAAGGAGACTTATCACACCAAACAACCATGAAATTGTTGGCTGACCGGATACCATACCATTTATCACTACAACACTTAGCACAGGTACAATCAAAAAACCAACCTGGTATCTAATCGGAATATTTCCCTCTCTTTTCGTAAATATCTTTTTAAACAATACAAGCAAAAGAAGAAATATTTCAACTAAAAACAATGCTATTATTTCTTCCTCTTCACCTTTGGTTATTCCCAATAACACCATTACAACCTCGGCAATTCCCTCCGCAATTATAGAAAAACCAATAAATACTGCCATTGCAAAAAAACGTTTCACTAAATCGGTTTCATAAAAAAGCGTAAGAAAAAAAGTCCCCACAATCATAACTATCAATCGTGCATAAACAGACTGCGTCTTATTTAATATCAATGATGAAATAAATTGCTGTGCAAGCAAAGCTAGCATCAAAATCCATTTATTCACGCTTGATTTTCTTTTCCCAAAAATATCTTCAAACAAAAGATAAATTACAAACGCATCAAATACACAAGAAACGATATACAATGCTGTCATTTGTGATTTCCTCCTAACACCAAATACTTTGTAAATACTTCTTTAACCTCGGTAATTTTTCTCCTACTCATCTCGACTCGTTTACCAGTTGTCATCCGAATTTCCCGTTCAAAAAAAGAATGAATAAATTTCATATTAACAATGCAATTTCTGCTGATTCGTATGAAATGATTTTGAACAAGCTTATCCTCATAATCCGAAATATTACCTTTCGCATTCATTTTCGATTTCTCTAAAGTAATTTCCATTACCGCATTTCCCTTTTGTTTCTCAATAGCAACAATATTTTTCAGACGCACAGCCGTTTCATAACCGGTATCACCGTCAGTAACAAGTATACTGGCATTATCTTTTTCAATATACTGTATTGTTCGGATTATTTCCTTTTTAAAAACATCATAAGTAATCGGCTTTAATAAATATTGAAATGCCTGAACACCAAAACTTTTCTGCATATACTCCGGATAACTGGTAAGAAAAGTAATAAGTACCTCTCTTGATACCAGTTCTCGAATTTTTTCCGCAATCTCAATTCCATTCATATCAGGCATTTCCATATCGAGAAGTACCATATCATAATAATCATTTTGTTTTTTTACATTTTCCAGTAATACAGTTCCAGATACATAAAAATCCAATTCAAATTCTACTTCTATCTGAATCATTAACTGATTAATATAATCCCTTATCTTTTTACCATTCTCAATCTCATCATCACAATACGCAATACGCAATAACATAATATAATATCCTTTCTTATGTCTTATATTTTCAGGTTCAATATCATTATAACAAATTCATTCTATTTCAACGATTTTATTTATGAACGGTTGTTTTTTGCACATGAATGGTAAAAAAGTGCCAATTAATCCCATAAAGAGGAAATTGGCACTCTACAACAAATCAAAATCCTATCTCACAACCCCACTCTCGGTCGGTCCAAAGTAAGATTCTTTGGCATCTCCCTCATGACTAAGCACAAGTTTCTGCAAAACCAAACCGGATTCCATACTATAGATATGAATCGTATGTACGCCCTTATCCAATGTTACCTTCGTTTCTCCATAGTGGCAGTTATTTAAAACACCCTCTGCCCAGTCTCTGGCACGGCTGTGGCCGCCACCAATGTTATAATGCTCATCAAGAACAGTCTTAACTTCACTCGCACTGCCGTCATCAAAAGAAACGGCATACCGCATATTGCGTCCATCTTCCAAACTATTCGTCGGTGCTGTAATCACACGCAGTGTGTACTCACCGCCCTCACGAATCAAAACGGAATAAGAAAGACTTGGTCCCTCGCCCGGTTTGTCAAAGTTTGTTCCCATCGGGTACACTTTCATAGAAGAAAGGGTTTTACCATATTCTTTCAGGCATTTCCATTCCTTACCATCTTTTGATTCATTCGCTGCAAAATGCTCTGCCTCCATCGAGACAATACCATCGCGCTCTACAAATGTCATCGGTGGCAGCGTCTCCGTTACTACAACTGCTTTTACTTTTACTTTCACTTCACAGCCTGCTGCCTGAACAAGGATTTCAGACTCTTTTGTCTCGGTAAGTTTTGAAAAGTCAACGGACACCTCAAAATTACGGACAGACTGTGGACCACAGGATAATTCACGAATCGAAACAAAATCATCCTCGCATGTAAGTATCACATCAAGCAAAGCATCTTTGGCATTCGCAGCCTGAAGCAGATATGTTTCTTCACCAACAGAAGTAAACTCAGGAAGAGAAACCTCTCCTTCCGATACAAAGCAATCGGAATCTGCTGCATGAACAAGCAGCTTATCCTCATCCGATACAGCTCCCTGAACGGTCTCCGGGTACTTCCAGTCCTCATCATTCCAATGCGTAAAACCGATGTGTGCCGAAAGCATCATGCCATCCCATTTGCCATCTGCCATTTCTTTATTATAATAATTTGTTAGTTCTTCATCATATGTAATGCATTGTTTTACTTTTTCCGCATAATCATTTGCTGCTGCCACACCATACTTCGCATAAAATTGATTCTTCGCTGCATACAAATTCATCAACTGAACATTTGCCCCTGCAACTGCCGGATAATAAACAAGTCCATAATAACTTGCCTTTGCTTCTTCCGGAAGTTTGCCATCAATGTCGTCTGCCATCTTTTTAATGCGGTGGCAGAGATGAATCATTTTACTGCTTTCACCGTAGTGTGTCACATGATAGGTATCCGGATATGTTACTTCCGGACGGCGGTTACCATGCATTCTTGTATATGCTTTCAAAACAGAAACAATTTCTTCTTTGACATCGTCATCTTCTACAACGCCGCCAAACTGCTCTTCTACCCAGCCGCGGATGAAATCATCGGTTTCATTTGGATGATTGATTCCCATTCCCTCATAATCATAAGCAAGTGCCATGTAGTAGGAAAGAGGAAGTTCCTGCGGACGGATATCTCCGACATTGACAATCCACAAATCTTTAATACCGTACTCATATGCCATGGTAAGCTGCTCCCATACTTTTGGAAGCGGTGTCGAATTAACCCATTCATAGGAAACCGGCGAACCATGATAATCAAAATGATAATACAGACCAAAACCGGCTTTTCTGTCGCGGTTTTCCTTGGTTGGCAGTGTACGCACATTTCCAAAGTTATCGTCTGACAAAAGAAGAATCGTGTCATCAAGCGCAGCCCAGTCTTTTAAACCTTCTACGCCATCGCCGCCGTAATAATAATCTTCTACCTCTTTGTAAAGGGCAAGCATCTTTGGCATGTCATCGCAGCCTTTTGCCTTAATAATCTCTAACTGGTCTGCAATAATCTTGCGAAGCAGTTCCACATTTTCCTGAATCGAGGAACCTTCCGGAAGCATTGTCGTATCACGCTCACCACGCATACCAATCGTAATCATATGTTTAAAGTCTTTGTTTCTCTCTACGCCATCTTCCCAGTAACGGTACAAGCCTTCGCCATTGGTATAATAATTCCAGTCTTTTCCATAACCGACATTGTTCGTATCAGTCTTTACTTTATCCCATTCTTCACTGGAGCGCATCAAAGGTTCATGATGAGAATTTCCAATCGTGATGCCGAGGTCTGTCGCTAATTTTACATTTGCCAGTGGATCCTCTTTGCTTCCATCCAAACACAAAGAAGCAGACCACATCGCCGGCCAGAAATAATTGCCTTTTAAACGGAGCAAAAGGTCAAATACCCGGTCATAAAATTTCACATTAAAATCACCAAACGTATTCATGACAAAGTTGCCAAGAGACGGCCACTCATCATTCATAAAGAATCCACGGAATTTAACCGAAGGCTCTTTTGAGGTAAATTCGATGCTCTCATCCCAGACAATCTCTGCCTGTTTGCGCGGAATAGCATCTCCCCAGTACACCCATGGTGACACACCGATTTTTTCGGAAATGTGATACATACCATGCAAAGTTGCCACAGTCTCTGTTCCGGCAATCACCAGTTTATCGCCGTCCACAAGACAAAGAGCATAACTCTCCCGTTTTCCGTCTAATTGAGAAACATTCAGTTTCCCATTTGCAATCATTTCATCAATCACTGGATTTTTTCCAATGGTACCCGGAATTATCGAATATCCCTCCGGCATCGCATCACAAATTTTCGGCGCCACACCCGTGACAAGTTCAATATCTTTCTGGATTTTTTCTGCCACGTGGGAAAGTCCCGCAAAATCATCCGCCTCTTTTGCAATGTAAAGGCTCGCAGCCTGTGTTCCTTTTACCAATTCAAACATAAAACTGTTTCCTTTCTTATTTTAAGTCAAAGCCAAAATAATTTACTGCATTGTAATATGAAATATTTTTCACGATTTCTCCTAAGAGGTCATAATCCTCTGGGTACTCTCCATTTTCCACAAGATTTCCGATATAATTGCATAAAATACGGCGGAAATACTCATGACGCGGATATGAAATAAAACTTCTCGAATCCGTCAGCATACCAACAAAATTGCCAAGAAGGCTTAAAGAAGCCAATGATTTCATATGCTCTTCCATACCGTATTTGTGGTCATTGAACCACCAGGCAGCACCCTGCTGGATTTTGCCGCGCACGCCATCTCCCTGGAAACATCCAATCATCGTTCCAATCAATGCATTGTCGGTTGGATTTAAGGAGTAAATAATTGTTTTTGGAAGATTTCCCTCGCGGTTTAAGGCATTCATAAAATCTGCAACTTCAGCAACAAATCCTTTTGGATTAATGCAGTCGATTCCGGCGTTGGCACCGGCACTCTTAAATACCAGTTCATTATTCTCGCGCTTTGCACCATAGTGAAGCTGCATAACCCAGTTTCTCTTTTTGTACTCAGCACCTAAAAACAGCATACACATTGTGCGGTACTGTTTTAATTCCTCTTCGGTCAAAGTCTCACCGGCAAGACTTTTCTTTACCAGTGCATTTTCTTCTTCCTCACTAAGCGGGCAAAACTCTGCATAATCCAACCCGTGGTCAGAAACTACACAACCTCTCTCAGAGAAATAATCCAAGCGTTTACCAAGTGCTTCTTTGAGCGTTGTAAAATCCGTAATGGTAACGCCGCTTACTTCACCAAGTTTCTGAATGTAAGAAACAAATCCTTCTTTTTCCGGACTCATCGCAAGGTCCGGACGCCATGCCGGAAGAACCTGCACATCAAAATCAGAATCGGCTGCAATCTGCTCGTGATAATGTAAATCATCAATCGGGTCATCTGTCGTACAAACGAGCGTAACACCGGACATACGAATCAGATTTTTTGCAGACATTTCCGGTTTTTGCAAAATTTCATTGCATTTATCATAAATTTCTTTCCAATTCTTCTCAGATAAAGTCTCATTTATGCCGAAATATCTTTGTAGTTCCAAGTGACACCAATGATACATCGGATTACCAATGCAGTTTGGCAGGGCTTTGGCAAAAGCGTGAAACTTTTCTTCGTCCGGGGCATCCCCTGTGATGAAATATTCATCAACACCATTTGAGCGCATGACACGCCACTTATAATGGTCAGCTCCTAACCACAGCTCCGTCATATTTTTAAAATGTATATCCTCTGCAATTTCCTTTGGGACGAGATGACAATGATAATCTAACACCGGCACCTGTTTGGCATAATCATGATACAGTTTTTTTGCCGTATCGGTTTGTAGTAAAAAATCGCTATCCATAAATGGTTTCATGGTCTTTCCTCCTAAATATTGCGTTCATTTTTATTTTAGCATATAATCGTATTAGGGTCAAAAGGTAAAATGTTTTCACAAAAAGAAAGGAGAGCGCTATGCCAATTATAAGTAATTCCATTCAGAACAATGGTGGTTCCTCGCAGGGAATCCGTTCCCAGACAAGGACCTACCGCTCCGGAAATTCCACACTGCATCTGCGTGAAGGTCAGACACTGCGGGGTGTCATTAGTGATATCCACGGAAATGACATTACCCTTTCCATGGAAGATGGGTCATCCTTTACCGGTCAGCTTCCCGATGCCAATCAGTATTCCATCGGACAAAAGGCTGCTTTTCTGATTACCGGTCTTGAAAATAACACCATTTACATGAAAGCGACTACAGGAGCTTATTTGTTAAATATGGAAGATACCATTGCCCAGGCACTTGAGGAAGCTTTACTCCCACGCTCTCCGCGTAACCTGGATGTGGTGCGCAGTCTTCTTAGCAATAGCCAGTCCATCAGCCGTGAAAACATTATGGCATCAATTCAATTGTGTGCCCAGTACCCGGAAGCCGACGTTCACTCCGTCATCACGATGAAATGTCTGGGACTGCCGATGACAAACGAGTCCGTTCTCCAGTTTGAGAACTATCAGAACCAGACACACCAGTTATTATATAAAATGGATGCGCTCACCGATTCGATTGGTGATATGCTTCACGCAATCGGCAGTCAGGTTCCTGCATTGGCAAAAGAAACTGCTTCCGCTCTCTTAGACTTAGCGTTAGAGGGTGTGATCGTGCCGGAAATGACTGAGCAGGCAAACGAAACCGCTGCCATATCCGCCGAGAAAAATTCAGAAGCACCTATCCCGGAAACCGGAGAAGAAGCTGCAAACACCACGGGAAATCTCGTTCAAGATGGCAGCAATGGCACAGCGGGCGCAGAAACTTCCACCCCTTTTTCGCGGGTAAAAAATCTGATTAATAATTTGACCGAATCCGTGGGATCAAAAAACACGCCGGAACCGGAAAATCCCGCTTTTTCCAAAGAAGAACTAGGTGCCTATCTCCCGGAGGAAGAACGCGCGGCAGTCCACGAGCAGTTACGTGACCTTCCTTTTTCCGAAGCCGCAAAAAAACAACTTGCCGATGGTACACTTTCGGTCAGCCGTTTTCTAACCGAGGTAAAACAAATGCTTCCTAACCTCACCGATGAGCAAGCAGGAAAACTTATATCCTCGGACGCCTTTCGAAAACTTGTTAAGGGACAGTTTCTTTCCAACTGGACGATTTCGCCAAAACAGCTAAAAGAGCCCGGTGCGCTCACGGAAACATATGAGAAAATGGCAAAAGAGTGGGAAACGCTCTCTCATTTCAGTCAAACCGTGTTAGGCAAAGATGTCTTTAGCAAACTTTCATCTTCTGCCTCCGATATGACAGAAAACCTAAACTTTATGAAAACACTAAATGAGACATTTCCTTATATTCAGCTTCCGATTAAACTGCAAAATCAGAATGCACATGCAGATTTGTATGTGATGACACGCAAGGAAGCCTTGAAAAAGAACCCGGATAACTTAAAAGTTCTGCTCCACCTTGACATGGAGCACCTTGGCACCTTGGATATCCGGATTGCCAAAGAAAACACTGCGGTTTCGTTAAACTTTTTTGTTTCTGAAAAAGATACACTTCATTTATTCGAGCGCAATGTAGAACTTTTGCAGGATGCCATTAACGCACAGGGTTATGCCTGCACCTCCGAACTTTCGCTCAAAGAAAAAGAAGTCGATATTGTCAATGATTTTCTGGCAACAAACAAGGCACCAATCGGTGATATGAAACGATACAATTTTGACCTGCGGGCGTAATCAGTCCGCAGGCTTTTTCTTTTCTCTTGCAGAAATCAGGATACAGGCAGCAATCACAAACACAAGTGCCGCGGCACCGAAAATTCCGGTATCCATCCAATGCGACAAATCAATTTTATCACTTTTTCCAAAGACCGCCAAAAGAGCAAGAACAATTCCCATCAGCCCCTCTCCCGCAATCAGACCGGAGCAAAATAAAATTCCTCCTTCGTCATCTTTCTTTTTCCCAGATGAAACATAACGCAAAATTCCTCCCACCAAAATCGAAGCCGATAATTCAAACGGCAGATACAGTCCAATTGCCACCGGAAGAACCGGAACGCCCATAAATTCAACCGCCACGCCGATAAAAACGCCAATAAAAATCAGTGTCCACGGAAGATTTCCCTCCATGACACCCTCGGTAATCATTTTCATAAGAGTTGCCTGCGGTGCCGCTAACGCCTCACTGCCAAACTGCCACGCATGATTTAAAAGCATCATCACGCCGCCAATCGTAACTGCCGACACCACCACTCCAATCAGCTCGCCAATTTGCTGGCGTCTCGGCGTTGCCCCCAGTAAAAAACCTGTTTTTAAATCCTGCGAAGTATCACCGGCAAGTGCCGCCACAATGCAAATTACCGAGGCAATCGAAATTGCTGCTATCATCCCCGGCATACCGATGGTATTTGTCGCCTTTAACCATGCCGTCACGAGTAATAAAGTGGCAATCGTCATACCGGAAACCGGATTGTTGCTGCTGCCCACCAGTCCGACCATGCGCGAAGATACGGTTGCAAAGAAAAAGCCAAATAAAATGACAAGCCATGCCCCGGAAAACGAAATCGGAAGTGCCGGAACAAGCCAGATGAGTAATGCAAACAGAACAATTCCTCCAATGACAACCCGAATATCTAAATCTCTCTCCGTGCGCTTTTCGCTTTTTTCTTTACCACTCCGTGCTGCCTTCACCGCTTCATAAAAAGTGGAAAATAAAAGTGGCAGAGTTTTCACCAGACTAATAATGCCTCCTGCCGCCACAGCTCCAGCTCCAATATATCGGATATAAGAGTTCCAGATAGCACTTGCCCCGCCCTCGTTATAAAGAGTGGCGATTGGCACCGTACCGGGATACAAAATACTTTCACCGCCAAAAGACACAATTGCCGGAATCAAAACAAACCAGCCAAGAACCGCTCCCGCAAACATATACGAGGCAATTCGGATTCCACAAATATATCCCACTCCTATAAGTGCGGGATATACCTGTACGGAAAACAATGTTTTTAAGGAATTAACGGGCACCATAACCGCTCCCGGAATTACCTTCATCCCATCGACAATATACTTAACCAGAGCGGCAATACCCATGCCAAAGAAAACAGTTTTTGCGCCGCTTCCACCCTCTTCACCGGCTAGCAGCACATCCGCACACGCCGTTCCTTCCGGATATGGAAGCACCCCATGTTCTTTTACAATTAATGCTTTGCGCAGCGGAACCATAAAAAGCACGCCAAGAACGCCTCCACACAAAGCAAGTGCTGTGATGGTAAACAAATCCGGCGTCTCCGCCTTCCCTTCTTCTGCCCACAAAAATAACGCAGGCAGCGTAAAAATGGCACCTGCCGCTAATGACTCTCCTGCCGAGCCAATTGTCTGCACCAGATTACTTTCTAAGATAGAATTGCGGCGCAGCAAACCGCGCAGAATCCCCATTGATACAACCGCCGCCGGAATTGACGCTGACACCGTCATTCCCACGCGAAGTCCAAGGTATGCATTTGCCGCACCAAAAACAACAGCTAACAAAACACCGACAATCACAGCGGTTATGCTAAATTCTTTCATCTCTTTTTCCGCCGGAACAAATGGCTTAAACTCCTCTTTTTCCTTTTCCAAAGCAATGCCTCCAGTACTTGTTTTCTTGTTAGCATACCCAAATTACTAATGTTTCTATTCCTGACGGCAAGAAAACTGCTGCCATAGTATTTTTTCTAAGACAGCAGTTTTTCATATTACAGTTTTAAATTTTTCCTGACTTTACTTAGAACAAATTCGAGAAGAAGTCAGCAATTGCCTTTCCTATCATGACAAAGAAATCACAGATTTTCGCCCAAATTCCTTTGGCATCATCCAAATCAATTCCCATGTCCTTGATTTTATCATAGACATTCTGCGCCTGATTCTGAATTTTACCAAGGTCTAAATCCAGTCCGCCAATCTTTTTCATCAATGAAACCATCTTGGTTTTCATCTCATCATCAATGGAAACATTCAATTCTTTTTCAGCTTCATTAATTGCGTCTTTTATTTCATCTTCCGATGTCAAATCACCGCTGACTACTTTGTCTTTCAAAAGTGCCACAAACTGAGCAGCCTTTTCCTTACCGATGTCGTTTGCCAGCTCACTCGTTGCTACCAGCTCATTGGTCGCTGCATCGGAACTCGCCTCATCGACTCCTTCGCCGGTCATTTCACCGTAAGCCTTCATCGCACCAACCAAAGCAGCTGTACCGGAAATCGGAAATGGTCCGGCAACCGTCACTTTGGCATCCGAAATTCCGGCGGTCACAAGGGCATTCGTATACATTTCCTTGCTGCAGAAAGAAATATTATGTGTCTCTACCTCGATTCCGCTGCCGGCATCTGCCTCTTCAATCATAACCGACGATAACGCTCTCGTTCCAATTACTTTGGAAGCAAGATATTCATCCAGATACTGATGTTCTTCCTTGTTTGTCACTGTGATTGTCTGATAATCTGCGAGTTCTTCATTTGTAATTCCAAACTGCTTCATTACCTGCGCTTTTTCTTTCGTTGATAAATCTGCACCAAATGCGAGAAATGGTTTTACCGACACCGAATCGGCAAACGTATATTTTCCCGGCACAAGGCACAAAACTAATGCAAGGGCACTAACCAGTGCCAAACGAATGGATTGTTTCATCGTATCACCTATCTTCCTTTCCCCGGTCTGCTTTTTACAAAGCTTTAATTCGCTCCAATGCTTTTTTCGTATTTTCAGCTGAACCAAAAGCAGTCAGTCTGAAATATCCTTCTCCACTTGGTCCGAATCCGGAACCAGGTGTTCCTACTACATTTGCTTTCTCCAACAGCATATCAAAGAAATCCCATGATTTCATGCCATCCGGTGTCTGAAGCCAGATATATGGGGCATTTACACCGCCAAATACAGTATATCCCATACCGGAAAGTGCATTTCTGATTTCTTTGGCATTGTTCATATAATAAGCAATCTGCTCTTTTGTCTGTGCTTTGCCTGCTTCACTGTACACTGCTTCGCCGGCACGCTGAATGATGTATGGCGCACCATTGAATTTTGTTCCATGGCGTCTTGCCCAAAGGCTGTTAAGCATCGTTCCATTGCTGTCAACAAGCTGTTTTGGCACAATTGTAAATCCAAGACGGGTTCCGGTAAATCCGGCATTTTTTGAGAAACTTCTCATCTCAATCGCACAGGTTTTTGCGCCGTCACACTCATAAATGCTGTGTGGCACATCCGTTTCAGAAATGTATGCTTCATAGGCAGCGTCATAAATGATAACTGCTTTCTTTTCGTTTGCATAATCAACCCACTTCTGAAGCTGCTCTTTTGTCAGCGTCGTACCGGTTGGGTTGTTTGGACAGCAGATATAAATAATATCCGGTGTCTTCTCCGGAAGTTCCGGCACAAAATTATTTTCTGCCGTACATGGCATATAAATTACATTTGACCAGCACTCTTTATCTTTCAGATATTCTCCGGTCTTTCCGGACATTGCATTACTGTCAACATAAACCGGGTAAACCGGGTCTGTAACGGCAATTACATTGTCCTGAGAAAATATATCAACAATGTTTCCGGAATCACTTTTTGCACCATCGCTGACAAAAATCTCATCAAGTGCAATGTCAACACCGCGGGATTTGTAATCGTTATCAGCAATTGCACGGCGCAGAAATTCATATCCAAGATCCGGTGCATAGCCGTGGAATGTTTCTGCTTTGCTCATCTCATCTACCGCACTATGAAGAGCATCGATTACCGCCGGTGCCAAAGGCTGTGTTACATCGCCGATTCCTAAACTAATGACTTCTTTGTCGGGATTCGCTTCCTTGTAAGCGGCTACTTTTTTTCCAATCGTAGAAAAAAGATAACTGCCCGGCAGCTTTAAATAGTTATCATTTACTTTAAACATTTTTATGCCTCCTGTCTGTAGTTATGTCATTGACATTTTACACGAAAAAGTAAGTTGGGTCAAATATTCACACAGACTTTTTTCAATTTTATATAATTTAGCAAGAAAAGTTTGCGTCTTGTGGGCGTTGGTACTTTTTTTGTTTTCCGTGATTTAGAAGAAATGCTTTGCGTCTTGTGGGCGCTTTCGCTCATTGAGTGCGTAACAGTAGGGGCACTGAAACTACCAGTGCCGCCTACTGACGTACTCAAAACCCACAATCCACTAAGCATTTCTTCTAAATTACTGGAATCCAAATAAATTTGCAATACACATTTGATACAAATCTTTTCATGCTAAATTACTAAACTCGAAAACACGTGTGAATATTTGCCAACTCTACAAACGAAAGTGCCCACTCAATCCAAATAAATTGGCAATACACATTGATACAAACTTATATTTTCTGCTCTTAATTGGTCGCAACCGTTCCATTCACATTTATATAAAGTTACCGCCTAACTATCATCACAAATATTTCTCCCCCCTATTGCCACTATGAAACAAAAAAATCCAACGGGGTATGAGACTATAACGCGAAGCGTTATCCCGTCTCGTAACCCGTTGGATTCCTTTTTGTAATCTTTATAAATCTACAGCACCTGTAGAACCGTTTTTCAAGCCTTCATTTACTACATAATAAGCTTTTCCTTCTTCCGGTTTTACATACAATTTTGCTCTTTTAATAGATGTAATTTTCTTTCCTTCTGCTTCCCATGCTGCCACAACTTTTTCCATAATTTCCTGCTGGGAAAATTCCTGTCCGTAAATCTGAACAAAAACTTCTGAGTCAACAGTAGCTGCTGTCTTGCGAATCGTAGCTTTACTTGTTTTTCTCGGTTTTCTTGTTGTCTTTCTGGCCGTCTTTGCAGCCGTTGTTTTTGCTACTGGTTTTTCTTCCTCAGCAACCGGCTTTACTGCTTCTTTTTTCGGCTCTTCTTTTGCAGGAGCTGCTGTTGTTTTTACTGCCGGTTTAGCGACCGGTTTTACAGCTGGCTTTGCTGCAGTTTTTGCTGTTGTTGTTTTTGATACTTTGTTTGCCTTGTTCGTAGTCATCTGAATCCCTCCATTACTTCTGATAAAACATTGTATCATAATATGTAAAATATTATACATGTTTTATTAATTCTTTACAATTGCTATTATGACTAAAAAAAAGCTGTTTGTCAAATAAATACATACACTTTCACCAAAAACTCTTTACTTTTTTTCTTCTATCACGTAAAATAAGGATAAATACTAGCGCAATGGATATAATAAATGCGTAAGAAAGGAAGGATATTAAAATGAAAAAATTTGTAAAATTCCTCCTTGGTCTGACTGCAGTTGCAGCAGCAGTAGGTGGTATATTGTATTTCTTGAAAAATGTTCTGATGAAAGATTATCTGGATGATTACGATGACGACGATTTTGACAATGACCTTTATGATGAGGACGATGACGACCGCGACTACGTGACACTCTCACCGGATGAAGAATCAGAAGAAGCAGACGATACATTAGTTCCGGATGACATGGAAGAAGAATAAAAATTCATCATAACCCAAAGAACTCATAAACCAGATGGTCTATGAGTTCTTTTTCTATACCATACCAATTATCGTGAAAGGCGTTTTGTCATACTATACAAGTGCTCGTCAATATCTTTTGTCATCTGCAATGCATAGTCAATATCAAAATCAGTAAATTCGCCATTTTTATATGCAACTACACGATTTGTTTGACCTTTTAATAAAAGATCAACAGCTCTTGCTCCCATTGCTGATGCGTATACACGGTCACGACAAGAAGGATTTCCGCCACGCTGGATATGCCCAATCACCGTTGCACGCGTCTCAATGCCGGTTGCAGCTTCAATTCGTTTTGCCATTTCATGAGAATGACCAACACCTTCTGCATTTACAATAATATGATGTTTCTTTCCGATACGACGCTTTGACATAATCTTTTTAATAATTTCCTCTTCATCGTTTTCCTCAGCACGCTCCGGAATCAAAACATACTCGGAACCGTTGGAAATACCACACCATAATGCAATGTGTCCGGCCGTTCTTCCCATTACCTCAATGATACTGCATCGCTCATGAGAAGCGGAAGTATCACGAACCTTATCAATGGCTTCCATTGCCGTGTTGCAGGCAGTATCAAATCCAATCGTGTATTCGGTACAGGCAATATCCAGGTCAATGGTTCCCGGGATACCAATTGTGTTAATTCCATTTGCGGAAAGTTTCTGTGCTCCACGGAAAGAACCGTCACCACCGATTACAACCATACCATCAATGCCATGTTTGCGGCAGATGTCAGCAGCTTTCTGCTGGCCTTCCGGTGTCATCATCTCTTTACAGCGAGAAGTAAATAAAATTGTGCCACCACGCTGAACAATATCAGTAACGCTCATCGTGTCCATGTCAATAATATCCTCTTCCAAAAGTCCTGCATATCCACGACGAACACCCTTTACTTTCAGACCACTGGAAATACCGGCTCTGACTACTGCACGAATCGCAGCATTCATTCCCGGCGCATCGCCGCCACTTGTTAATACACCAATTGTCGTTACCTTTTTCGCCATAATCCGATTTCCTCCAATTTTATGTTTTATCTGTTTCATTTATCATTTCTCATACACGTATATTTTACTATGCCCGGAATTTTTTTTCAATACTCTTTTCCGTGACTTTCACATTATCCTCGCCAAATTTAGTATACAATTCCGACAGCAATTCTTTGCATACTTTCGTGCACCGGCTTTTTGGCAAAAGTTTTCTCGCACGGTCTTTCGACAAATAAATATAAACGTTTTCTATGCCATCGTAATTCCCAAGAATGGCAAATAAAGTCTGCTCTGCTTCTTCATAATCCGCACGTGTTAGAAATTGAATCCACAGTTCTTTTTCCACGGCATCAAATGGCACAACACCGGAGCAAATAAGTTTCGCAGGCTTGTCCTCTTCAACAGTCACACGGCCTTGAATAAATACTTTTGCATCTTCCTCTAAAAGTGTGCGGTATTTTTCATAATCGCGTGGAAAGACAATGACTTCTACCGTTCCATACAAATCTTCTACCGTAAGAAATGCCATCATGTTATTCGTACGGGTTGCTTTTACCGTTCGTCCGGTAATCATACCGCCGATAACCGCTCTCTCCTGGTCTTTCACTTTCGGCTCCGTCTCGCCGTCAACCACTTCAAAGTCAGCCGTCGTACGTGTAATATTTTTCTCTAATGTTGCCACATATTCTTCCAGCGGATGACCACTGATATACACACCCAGCACTTCTTTTTCTAAACCTAAAATTTCTTCTTTTTCGTATTCACCTACATCCGGCATTTTTACTTCTAACTCTTTTTGTTCCTCCGGACTGGCAAAATCAAACAAGGACATCTGACCTGAAAGCGTTCCTTTCTTCTCCTGATTTACACCATCCATAATGCTGATGTAAGAATACATTTTCTGCTTTCTGGTACCCGGCAGGCTGTCAAGCGCACCCGACTTAATAAAACTTTCGACGGTTCGTTTATTCACCGATTTTCCGGATAAACGCATGCAGAAGTCTTTTAACGAGCGGTATCTGCCGCCAAGCTCGCGCTCTGCGACAATTTCATCAATAACCGGTCTGCCGACTCCCTTGATAGCAGCAAGTCCATAGCGGATATTTCCTTCATACGGCGTAAAACGATACTCTCCCTCGTTAATATCCGGTGGCAGAATTTCAATTCCCATTTTACGGCAGTTCATAATGTACTCCGTAATTTTCCCGGTATGCTCCATAAAAGAAGTCATCAACGCCGCCATAAAATCAACCGGATAATGACATTTTAGATACGCTGTCTGATATGAAACGACAGCGTAAGCCGCCGCATGCGATTTGTTAAACGCATATTTCGCAAAATCGGTCATATCATCAAATATTTTAATTGCCACTTCTTCCGGGATTCCTCGCTTAATGCAGCCTTCCACGCCAATTTCTTCATTGCCATAGATGAAATAATTCTTTTCTTTCTCCATGACATCTGCTTTTTTCTTAGACATGGCACGGCGCACCTGGTCACTTCGCCCATAACTGTACCCGGCCAAATCACGCACAATCTGCATAACCTGCTCCTGGTAGACAATACAGCCGTAGGTCGGTGCTAAAATTGGCTCTAGTTCCTTGCAGTCATACTGAATATTATCCTGATTATTTTTTCCCTCTATATATTTTGGAATAAAATCCATCGGTCCCGGACGATACAAAGAAATTCCCGCGATAATATCTTCCATACTGTGCGGCTTTAACTCTTTCATGAAGTTTTTCATCCCCGCACTTTCTAACTGGAACACGCCTTCTGTGTGTCCGGAACTTATCATATCAAATACTTCTTTATCATTATAGTCAATGTCGTGTACATCAAACGCACCATGAATCGCATTCTGGATTACCGTCAGCGTACGAAGTCCTAGAAAATCCATTTTCAAAAGACCTAATTCCTCTAACGTTACCATCGTGTACTGCGTCGTAATGTTGCCATCCGAAGCCCTTGATAGCGGAACGAATTCATCGACCGGTTTTGGACTGATTACAACCCCCGCCGCATGAACAGAAGTATGTCGCGGAAGTCCCTCTAAACGCATTGCCATATCAATCAGTTTCTTCGCCGAATCATCCGTTTCGTACATCGTGCGCAGTTCCGGATTCATTTTCATCGCTTTTGCAATCGTAATACCAAGCTCCATTGGAATTGCCTTTGCCACACTATCTACATACGCATACGGAAGGTCTAACACACGTCCGACATCGCGGATTACCATACGCGCTGACATCGTACCAAATGTTACAATCTGCACCACGTGGTCGGCTCCGTATTTTCTCGTTACATAATCAATAACTTCCTGACGTCTTTCATAGCAGAAGTCAATATCAATATCCGGCATCGTCACACGTTCCGGATTTAGAAAACGCTCAAACAAAAGGTTATATTTAATTGGATCAATCAAATCCGTAATATTCAAAGAATATGCCACCAAAGAGCCGGCTGCAGAACCACGTCCCGGGCCTACCGGAATTCCATGGTCTTTGGCATATTTAATAAAATCCCAAACAATCAAAAAGTAATCAACAAATCCCATCGTAGAAATGGTATCAAGCTCATAATTTAACCGCTCTTCCAACTGCTCTGCCTGCTCCTTTGGATAACGTTTATAAAGCCCCTCTTTGCAGAGTTTTCGCAGGTAGCTTTCAGAAGTCTCTCCCTCCGGCACATCAAAGTGCGGCAGTTTATAATCACCAAACTCAATTTCAACATGACATCTCTCGGCGATTTTATGAGTGTTTTCAATCGCCTCTTTGGCATACGGAAATAATGCCTCCATCTCCTCAGCAGATTTCAAATAATACTGTCCGCCCTCGTAGCGCATACGGTCGGTATCACTGACTTTCTTTCCGGTCTGAATGCATAAAAGAATGTCGTGTGCTTCTACATCCGAATCGTAAATGTAGTGGACGTCGTTCGTCGCCACCAAATCAATCCCTGTCTCCTGATGCAGACGAAGCAGTCCCTGATTGACCGTCTTCTGATCCGGAATACCATGATCCTGAAGTTCTAAAAAGAAATTATTTTCACCAAAAATCCCCTGTAACCGGTACGCTTCCTGCTTTGCCTCTTCATACAGCCCACGGCGTAGAAAACTTGGAATTGAACCTGCGAGGCATGCACTCAGCGCAATAATTCCCTCATGATATTTTTCTAACACATCATAATCCACTCGCGGTTTATAATAAAATCCTTCTGTAAAACCACGAGAAACAATTTTAACAAGATTTGCATATCCTATATCATTCTCTGCTAAAAGCACCAGGTGATGATAACGGCTTTCTTTTGCATTTCCTGCTTCCCTGTCAAAGCGTGAACCGGGTGCCACATAAATTTCACATCCCAAAACCGGATTAATTCCTGCTGCTTTTGCCGCACGGTAAAAATCAATCACGCCATACATCACGCCATGGTCGGTAATTGCCAGACTATCCATTCCCAATTCTTTGGCACGACTCACAAGCTCCTTGATTTTACTGGAGCCATCTAACAAACTATATTCCGTATGTACATGCAAATGCGTAAATTCCATGGTATCCCCCATTCACTAAAATAAAAAGGCCGCTATACAAACCGTAACATCCCGGTTCGGACAGTAGCCTGTAACCATTACTATTTCTTATCTGCTAATTTCCGGTCAGGTAATTCTCCATCTCTTTCATAGCAGTCTCTTCGTCTTCCCCGTCAATAAGAAGCTCCAGCTTTTGTCCCTTTGCGAGTCCCAGTGTCATCATGCCCATAATACTTTTTGCATTTACTGTCATAGTATCACGATGGATTTCAATATTACTCACATACTGGCTTGCTAATTGAACCATCATAGCAATTGGTCTTGCTCCATCCTCGCCTAAACTGACGTCAATGTTCTTCCTTATCATGTTTTCCTCCTTTTAATCGCAGTCCTTGTGCTATCTCACTTAATTTGCGCAATCGGTGGTTCACCCCGGATTTTCCAATTGGCGGTTCTAACATCTGTCCCAATTCTTTCAGCGAAACATCCGGATTCTCCAAACGTAATTTCGCAATCTGCGACAAATTCTCAGATAAATTACCAAAGCCTATCGTATCATGAATATAACGGATGTCTTCCGTCTGTCTTGCTGCTGCCGAAACCGTCTTCTTAATGTTTGCGGTCTCACAATTTACCTGACGGTTAATGGAATTTCGCATTTCTTTCAAAATGCGAACATTTTCAAATTCCATCAGTGCCTTGTGCGCACCGACAACATTCAAAAAATCAACAATCGCCGCTCCTTCTTTCATGTATACGACAAAATTATGCTTTCTTTCTATCGTTTTTGCCTCAATTCCAAAAATACCCATAATCTCCAAAATCCGAGCAGCATGTTCTCTATCTCCAGCTGCGATTTCCAAATGATACCCACTGTTTGGGTCGGTAACGGAACCACTTGTCAAAAAGACTCCCCTTAAAAAAGCCCGGTTGCAACAGGCTTTTTGTCCAATACACTCCACCGAAAATGGCGAATATTCCTGCACTCGAATTGCTTTCATAAAGTCCCTTGCATCTTCATCTTCCAGTAGAAAAAGTGAATATTGATGATGTCCGCTTACGGACACATCCGGCACAATATGAAAGACTCTCTTAACTAACATATAGCATTTCTTCGCAACTGTCAAGTTTTCTGTCACAAACTTAACCTGACATTCACCTTCTTCATTCATGTAAATCTGCCCACACACGGCAAAAAACGCCGCCAGTTCTGCTAACTGGCAATGTCTGGCTTTTCCCATTTGCCCAAGCAGTTCTTCTTTTACTTTTCCTGCGAACGACATATATATCTTAACCGGTCCTTCTCTATATCTCTATGCTCTTTCTTGCAGCCATATTCCGTGTTTGCATACTCCTCATACATCGCATTGGTTAATGTCACGGAACGATGCTTGCCGCCCGTACAGCCAATTGCAATTACCAACTGCGTTTTTCCCTCCGCAATGTAGTTTGGAATCAGAAAATCAAGCATATCTTTCATTTTGTTTCTAAACTCAACTGCCTTTGGTGAACTCATAACATAATCGTATACCGGCTTGTCATCTCCGGTAAGTGGTTTTAATTCATCCACATAAAAAGGGTTCGGTAAAAATCTCACGTCAAAAACCAAATCGGCATCCGAAGGAATTCCATACTTAAATCCAAAAGAAACAAATGTGAGATAAAAGTTGCAAAAATCCTCATGCTCCACAAAAATGCGGTCAATCTCCTGTTTCAATTCACGTATCAAAAGTGTCGTTGTATCAATGATGTAGTCTGCCCTTTTTTTCAGTTCGGAAAGAAGTGCTCTCTCATCTTCAATTGCTTTATCCATGCGGCCGCCCTGTGCCAGCGGATGCATTCTTCTTGTCTCTTTATAGCGCTTTACAAGAACTGACGTTGACGCTTCCAAAAATAAAATTTCCAGCGTATAACCTCTGCTTTTTAAATCATCCAGTACATGAGCGGCTTCTTTTAACGAACGATATCCGCCACGGATGTCAATGCCAAGTGCCACCCGCTCAATTTCCTCGCTGGAATCCTCCGTCAATTGAATCAACGTAGGCAGTAAAGACAACGGCAGGTTATCCACACAGAAATATCCATCATCTTCTAATATTTTCATTACGGAACTCTTTCCGGAGCCACTCATCCCGGTTACTATGACAAATCTCATGCAAAGTTCCCCCTTTTCTTATTATTCAAAACCAATCATGCGGACTTCCGGCTCTAACTTAACGCCAAATTCATCCATCACACGATTCTGCACATCACTTATTAACTGCGCCACATCTTTGGCAGTCGCCTCACCGCGGTTTACCACAAAGCCGCAATGCTTTTCGGAAACCTGCGCGTCACCCACACGGTATCCCCTAAGTCCTGCATCTTCAATCAGTTTTCCGGCAAAATATCCCTCCGGACGTTTAAATGTGCTGCCTGCACTCGGGTACTCTAACGGCTGTTTTTCGCGGCGTCTTTTATTTAACTCTTTGATTTCTTCCTGAATTTCTGCCGGATTTCCCTTTTCAAAAGAAAATGTTGCCTCTAAAACCAAATAGCCTTTTTGAAGAATCACACTGTTTCGATAGGAAAGCTGCAAGTCTTCTTTCTTAAGGACAACGCGCTCACCCTCTTTTGTCAATACTTTTGCACTCACAATGCAATCTTTGATTTCTCCACCATAGGCACCGGCATTCATCGCAACACCTCCGCCTAATGTTCCCGGAATTCCTCCGGCAAAGGCAAAACCCTTTAACCCTTTTGAAGCCAATCGAGATGCCATATAAGCTAACGAAACACCAGCCTGTGCCGTCACAACACCATCATCTGAGATTTCTATTTTTTCCAATCCCTTTCCAATTTCAATGATAACACCATCAAAACCGTCATCGGAAAAGAGCATATTACTTCCCTTTCCAATCACATAGTAAGAAAGTCCTTTTTCTTTTGCAAAATCCAATGCCTCAATAATTTCTTCTTCTCGCTCCGGTATGAAATAGTACGCTGCCGGTCCGCCAATCCGAAATGTCGTATGAGTCCGCAGCGGTTCCTGTTCCAGTCGAATCATTTTTCTCTCCTTCTATTTAAAAAGCACCATTCGCACAGCACCATAAATGCCGGCATCATTGCCAAGTTCTGCCAAGTGGAAACTCTTGTTTTTCAAGGCAAACATGGAATTTTCATTATAATATTTTTCTACAACATCTAAAAGAATCTGTCCTGCTGCTGATACCCCGCCGCCAATAACAAAGGCTTCCGGATCTACCACATGAGCAACATTACTTAATGCAACACCTAAATATCTGCCAAACTTCTCAACCACTTTCATGCAGTAAGCATCGCCCTCTTTGGCACCATCAAAAACAGCTTTTGCCGTAACTTTTTTATCTGCTAAGTAAGAACCTTCCGGTACATTTTCTTTTGCCATATTCACAATTCCGGTTGCCGAAGCATACTGCTCCAAACAGCCTTTATTTCCACATCCACAGACACGGGTTTCATCCATATTAACTTTCATATGACCGATTTCCCCACCGGCACCTTTACAGCCGGTCAAAATTTTTCCCTGCAAAATGACACCGCCGCCAACACCGGTACCAAGTGTCACCATGACAATACTGTCATAGCCTCTGCCGCCGCCTTTCCACATCTCACCAAGCGCAGCTACATTCGCATCGTTTCCAACTTTTACATTCCCAACACCGGTTAAGCTTGCCAGTTTGTTGGAAACCGAGAATACATCCCATCCCAGATTGGCACATTTTAATACTGTTCCGTCAGCAGTAACCGGTCCCGGAATACCAACACCGATTCCTTTGATATTCCCCTCAAAGGTTTCTCTTTTTTCTTCAATACTATCTACAATATCTGACAGAATATACTGTCCATTATTTTTTCGTCTCGTTGGAATTTCCCATTTATCCAAAAGTTCTCCGGTATCTGAGAACATTCCCATCTTTACGGTCGTTCCTCCCACATCAACCCCAACATAATACTGTGCCATATCATCCGTCCTTTCTATGCCTTACCAAAGTTATTACTCGTCACACGGTTGTACAATTCTCTCGCTGCATTATATCCCATCTTCTTCTGTCGGTAATTAACCGCCGCCGACTCGCAGATAATGGCTACATTTCGTCCCGGTCGAATCGGAATCGAATGACAGACTACTTTATTTCCAAGGTATTCAATGTACTGCTCTTCCAATCCCATGCGGTCATATTCCTGCTCCTTGTTCCACTCTTCCAGCTGAATGACAAGGTCAATCGACTGTGTGTTTTTTACACTTTCTACACCAAAGAGTGTCTTGGCATCGATAATTCCAATGCCTCGCAGTTCAATGAAATGTCTTGTTATATCCGGAGCTGAACCAATCAGCGTCTCATCACTTACTTTTTTGATTTCTACCACATCATCTGAAACCAATCGGTGTCCTCTGTGAATCAATTCCAGGGCAACCTCACTTTTACCGATACCGCTCTCACCAGTAATCAGTACGCCCTCGCCGTAAATGTCAACAAGCACGCCATGAATACTGATTCTAGGTGCCAGTTCTACTTTCAGCCATCTCGTAACCTCAGCGGAAAATGCAGAAGTGTCAGCGTGTGACTGTAAAATCGGAATCTCATATTCGTTCGCCAACTGCAAAAACTCTTCCGGCACCGGCAAATCACGGCAAAAAACAATGCCCGGAACTTTGTAAGAGAGAATTCGTTTCATCTGCTTAAGACTTTCCTCAATTCCCTGCTTTTCCATATACGTATGTTCTACCTGACCGATAATCTGGATTCGGTGATGGTCAAAATAATCAAAAAAACCCGCAAGCTGTAACGCCGGACGGTTTACGTCTGACTGCGTAATTTCAATCGCCGAAATATCAACATCCGGTGTAAGATTTTTAACTTTCATTTTCTGGATAAATTTTTCTAAAGACACTGTATACATAGCAGTACTTCCTTCCCTGATATTCTATTGTGATGATACCATATTGGGGGGCGTTTTTCAACGGTAGTTTGTGGGAAGTGTTCGTTGCTGGTTTTTTAGGTTCCGTAATTTATCAAGAAAAGATTTGTGTTTCGTAGGCGTTCTCACTAAACAAACGCGTAAGGGTATCGGCATGCCAACTACGCATGCCAAATACCCACGTGTTTGTACCCACTCTCCACAAATCTTTTCTTGATAAATTACTGGAATACTAAAAAGACTAGTAACGAACACTTCGCATATTTCTGGGGTGAGATTTTTCTTTTTTTTGGGGGGAGGTGAAGAGGTACATACTTTCGAGACAACTCTTTTCGCTTTTTATAAAGGTTAAGGTTGCATAAGGCTCTTATCCACATCAAAAGAAGTCATCAAATGACTAATTTCTGCCAACCAGTAACTGGAAGGCTTTTGGAGTTTCAGTAAATCATCAAGAAAAGATTTGTGGAGAGTGGGTTTTGAGTACGTCGGTATGTGGCACTGGTAGTTTCAGTGCCCGTACCGCTACGCACTCAATGAGCGCAAGCGCCCACGAAATGCAAACTTTTCTTTATGATTTACGAAGCCAAAATCCGCCCACCGCTCATCCTTCGGTACTTTTTGCGATTACCTCATCCACACTTACAACCTCCGGTGCTTCAAGTGATGTTTCTTTTGCATCCGCGGCTTCTATAGGGTCTTCCAATTCTTTTTTCTCCTCATCGTCCCACAGCGAATCATACTTTTTCCGTTCTTTAAGCTTTGCCATCATCTGTGCGTTTTTCGCCATCTGATACAAATCACTGTCGAATTCCATAAGTTTTTTCTCGTCCGAGCCGGGAACGATATCCCCGTGGAACATGCGCATTGCCACCGCAAGAATTTTACCCATTTCCTTATAATAATCCCCTTCTGCTTCGGCATTTTGCTTTGCGCTTACCATCTCACGCTCAGCATCCCATTTGTCCATAAACTGGTGAATGAAATCATCATAAATCTTCTGCTGGTCTTTCACCGCATTGTACTGGAGTTCCAAAACCGCTGCCTGTTCCCCAAACAGTTTGTCTCCTTCGGGAACACGCTTTATCAATTCCTTCGTCTCATTTAGTTTTTTAGACAATTCAAACGCCGTCGAATTGTACTGCTTATGTACTGCACTGAATTTATTCCGCAGTTCTCCTAACGTCGTCATGCAAACACCTCCTTGTGTTCTTTTCGCAAATCCATTTACAACATATCTGTAAGTATATTATCGGCAGTTTTCCCTCATAATATTACAACTTGACAAATCTGCCCCTTTCGTACTAGAGTAAGCATAGAAATATTTTTATTAAGGAGAAATCAAAATGAGTGAAGAATGTACGCACGACTGCTCCACCTGTAGCAGCAATTGCGGTTCAAAAGACCCAAAAAGTCTCTTAGTAGCACCACATCCAAACAGCAAAATCGGCAAGGTTATCGGTGTCGTCAGCGGAAAGGGCGGCGTAGGAAAATCAATGGTTACCGATTTGCTTGCGGTTGAATTTGCGCGCCGCGGATACCACTGCGGTATCTTGGATGCCGATATTACCGGTCCTTCGATTCCGAAGGCATTTGGCATTACTGAAAAAGCTCAGGGAAATGAAACAACGATTTTCCCTGTAAAATCAAAAAAATACGGCGTGGATATTATGTCCATTAACGTCCTTTTGGAAAATGAAAGTGACCCGGTTGTATGGCGTGGTCCGGTGATTGGCGGAACGGTTCGCCAGTTCTGGTCTGACACCCTTTGGGATAATGTTGATTATCTGTTTGTCGATATGCCGCCCGGAACCGGTGATGTTGCACTCACCGTATTCCAGAACATTCCGATTGATGGCATTGTCGTTGTTACAAGCCCGCAGGATTTGGTTTCCATGATTGTCGGCAAAGCAATGAAAATGGCTTCCCTTATGAACATTCCGGTTCTTGGTCTTGTGGAAAATATGAGCTATGCGCTCTGCCCAGACTGCGGAAAGAAAATTCATGTATTTGGCGAGAGCCACATCAGTGAAATTGCGGAAGAATTCCATGTACCGGTACTCGCTCAGATGCCAATTAATCCGGCACTTGCTTCTGCCTGCGATAACGGCACGGTAGAAGATTTGGATTGTTCTTATCTGGAAGATGCTGCGCTTGTCATTGAAAGAGGTCAGAAGTAGTGGATACAAAAACATGTTATTTATTTGGGGCAGGGGAACAATCCCCCTGCCACATTGAATTAGGGAAAGATGATTTAGTCATTGCTGTCGATGGCGGCTTTGACTATTTAGAAAAAATCGGGCTGCGTGCCGACTATGTACTCGGTGATTTTGATTCTGTTTCGGCATCCAGTCATCTGCCATCCGACTGTATCCGACATCCAAAAGAAAAAGACGATACGGACATGATGCTCGCCGCTCGTCTTGGCTTAGAAAAGGGATACACAAATTTTGAAATTTACGGCGGTTTAGGCGGCCGCTTAGACCACACATTAGCTAATATTCAGACGCTTACATTCTTAAACCGGCATAATGCCGTCGGAACCTTAATCGGAGATGGCTATGCACTAAAAGTTGTCACAAACGGCGTCATTACATTCGGAAAAGATTTACCGGAAAATACCACCGGAAATATATGTTCCGTCTTTTCTTTGAGCGACGTGAGCACAAATGTTACCATTCAGGGATTTCATTATGAAGTAGAAGGGGCGACCCTCACAAATTCATTTCCTCTTGGTGTCAGCAATGAGTTTACCGGCAGAAAGGGAAGCATCAGCGTGTCAAATGGCACATTAGCTGTTTTGTGGAATCGCCCTTAAATTTTCTATTTACATTTCTATTTTATTGAATCAAGTCCGAGTTTTACGGCAATCATCTTGTCAATCGGACAGGTACTCTGACCCTTGCCATCCGTACCTTCCAGATACGTGGTGGCAGCGGATTCAAATATCATATACACTTCATCTCCGACAACTTCTACTTCCTCTACCATTGGCGGAAGTGCCACGGCAAGTTCTAACTCGCCAAGCATCGTATCGTCGGTCACATCTGCACGGTTATATACCTGTAATTCAGATAAAAATCTCTTCTTTGTACTGTTTCTTCCATAGGAACAGCTAAAGATTGTACGGTCTCCGGAGAAAGTAATTCCCTGCACATAATTCGGTGTACTGCGGTACAACACATTGCCGCGGACATCCAAAATAATTTTTCCTGTCAAAATCCGCTCTGTCGGCTCCGCACCTTCGGTTTCTGCCGGAATTGTACGGTGAATTTCCAGCGTTACCGCAGTTCCTTTCGTACATTTTTCCAGTAATTCCGAAAGCTGTTTTGCACTTGTAATCAGCTCGTTATTAACCGAGTAAATAACATCACCTTTTTTCAACTTTTCTTTTGCTGTAGCAGAGCTTCCTTTTTCCGCAAGTAAAACAGAGGAAGAAGAGTACACTGTTGCAACCTGAACACTTGTCTTTGCCTCATTTTCTCCGGTTGCTTCTGTCTGTACTTCTTTTGTCTGGATTCCCAGATAATCCTCTTCGGCAGGATTCGTAACAATACGAACCTGATTTAATTCGTTTGTCTTTGCATCGTACTCATACGCATACATACGCGGTGCACCGGTATCATTTTCCTCTACTTCTTCGTCCGCATCTTCATCCTCCGAGGTGTCACCTGCAACCGGTGCCACACTAAACTGTGCCACCCACAGATAACCGTCCTTTTTATTGTAGGAAATCGTCGATGGTTTTGTTGGAATCTGATGCAGTTCCACTTTGCCGGACGACGTATATTCTTTTTTGCCTGTCGCATATTTCACTAAATCCGACAACGTAATGCGCTCAAGTGAATACATTCCTGTCTTTTTATCTTTGTTTGAGTGGCAGACCCAAATATTTTTATTTTTCTCATCATAAGTAATTCCACCCACGTGGCTCTTCTGGTCTTTCAAAACTAGCGTCTTTAAAAATTCGCCCGTCTTGTTGTTGTAAACGAAAATGCAGCTATTGTGCAAATCATCCATACAGTATGCCGTCGTAAGCATATAATTTCCTGCCATGCAGACACCCTGCGGGCAGAGATTGTTACACTGAATATAATTTTTTGTCCAGTCCTCATCTGCTGTCGGTGCAAGACCCGGCATCTGGTACTTATCCACAATCGTCCATTTTAAATCTGTCAGTTTTTTATAATTAGCAAATCCCGGAGACAGTGGACTCTTCGACGGATAGCTGTATTTATTAATACTGTCATAGGTACTGAAAACACGTACCGGTTTTTTGTTAATCGTAACGGTAACGGAAGTCGAAGCTGCCTTATAGTTTGCCGTTGCTGGCACACTCATGGTTACCTTTGTCGAAACTTTCTTAATCGTATCTTTTGTCTGCTTGGACAATGTTTTACATGTCTTATCAAAGGTTTTAACAATCGTAACCTTGCCGGCTTTCGTGACTTTGATCACATCAGTTGTCGCGCAGACATATGTTACCGTTCCACCGCCTTTTGATGGTTTAGCTACAATCGAAAATGAACCATCTCCTTCAACGGCAGAATATGCTGCTTTGTCCGGTACTAGCAAACGACTTGCTTTTTTTATCTTAAAAGTTTTGCTTTTGCTGCCCTTATATTTTGCTTTTTTCCCTTTTTTAGCCTTCTTGGCTTTAATTGTAACTTTCGCCGTTCCGGCATTTTTATTTTTTGTATACTTGACCGTATAATCCCTGTTTTTTTTCAGTTTTTTCTTACCAAGTTTTACGGTAACAGCCGGTTTTTTGGCTTTTCCATTATATGTATAACTACTCTTTGCCAAAGTAATCTTTGCTTTTTTCAATGACTTTGGCTTCGTCTTTTTCTTTGCCTGAACATTCATCCCACCAATTAATACAGTGGAAAAGAGTAACAGTGCTAACAATAGTATTCTTTTTTTACACTTCATATTTTACGCTTCCTTCCTAAAAAAATGTAACTGTCCTTTACCGAACAGTTACATTTAATCATGCAATCGTGGCAAAACATAGGCATCCTTACTTCAAATTTACCCACATTGTTGGACGTATACAGGCACCATTTTCGTCCACCGGGAAACCATAGGTAATAATATCCCCCAATGCAGAAACATACGTCGTTGCCGTGGCATCTTTGCCCGGTGTACGCAGCCGCATTGTCTTTGCTTTTGCTTTCAGTTTCTTCTTATATTTGGTAAACTCCGGCTCATTCATCAAAAATACTTTATCTTGCGTATTCTTGCCACCGTCCGTTCCAAACTCTTCGTTTGCAACATTTTCAACATTTGTAGTCAAAATCATCGCCAATTCCTCCGGTGTAAATTTACCGTCCTCAAGGAATTCACCATTCAGATACTTTCGCAGCGCACAACTCTCCCATGTAACCTTTTCTGATTTATCATGGTATGGATGTTTATTATCTGCCATATATTTTGTAAGCAGAGCTTTACCATCTGTACGCTCCAAAACCATCCAGTCACAAGTTCCAAACTTCACAACACCACCAATTTTCACTTTTTCGATGGCTTTTTTCTCAAGCAAAACAATCTGATTTTTACAATCTTTATAATCGCCCAGTTTTTCGTATGTGGACGATGCCCATTTATCAAAACCAACTTTTGCAGAAAGTCCGGCTAACTGATAACGGGTTGCCGGAACATTATAGCAGACAATCATTGCAACAATAACCACAAGCACAACCCATTTTGCAATTCCTTTTTTCTTGTTGTCGTCTTCTTCCTGTTTCTTCACTGTTGTCGTAACAGTTCGTGAAATCACTTCTCTCTCCGCCGGCAATTTCTTTTCCCATTCTTTTGCAAGAGCAGCACATTCTTCACTTAACGCAGCACACTCTTCACATCCTTCAAACGGAGTCTCTTTACCTAACTCATCCATCTGTGCGAAATCTTTTGTAAGACGCACGTAGATACGATAAACATCTTCATCTACTAAAAGGCATCTTGTCGCTCTCTTTAACGTCTTTAACTGGACAAACCGTTCCGCCGGCGTCAGTTCAATGACCTCTTTTTTCTTTTTCTTCTTATCTCCCTTTGCCATGCACTGGAATCCTCCTTTGTCTCTTATGCGGACTGTATTGGTAGTATAACATAGATTGTGTCTAATTATCAACTTTTTGACATCTTTTGTTCGTCATACGAAAAAGAAGAAACTATCATTCGCATGAACATTACTGTTTCCCGATTTGTAGTTTCTTCTTTTCTTGTTCCAATATTTATTCACAAAGAATTATTTTTTCTTCTTTGAATAAGTGACTGCTTTCTGCTCTTTTTCTCCTTTTCCGGAAAGAACATACCACAATGGTGATGCTACACATACTGATGAATAACATCCGGAAATAATACCTACAATCAACGGAATTGCAAACTGGCGTACGGAATCTACACCGAATACTGCCAATACAAATACCATGATAAAGGTAGTTACCGAAGTATTAATGGAACGAGACAATGTCTCTGTAATACTCTTGTTAATAATTTCTGCAAGGCTTGTTCTTGACGTAGCCTTCGCTTTATTCTCACGAATACGGTCAAATACTACGATGGTATCGTTGATGGAGTATCCGACAATCGTAAGCATACATGCAATAAAGGTACTTCCGACCGGAATAAATGCGCTTGCCACTACATAAACAGTCAGCACAGCAATTACATCATGAACAAGTGCCAAAACAGCACTGATACCGGTTGAAAGTTTACGGAAGCGAATCCAGATATAAAGCAGCATACAAAGTGTCGCAATCAGAGTTGCTACGGCTGCATCCACTTTCATTTCATCACTGACAGAACCACTGATGAACTCGGACTCAATTTTGGTAGATTCATCCACGCCAAATGTTTTCGCCATCGTTGCTTTCAATTCTTCCGACTTCTGCTCACTGAGTTCCTCAGTACGAACAACAATCTTTGTATTATCAGCAACCGAAATTTCAACACTCTTACCGCTTCCAATAACAGATTTTGCAGTATCTTCTGCTTTCTGTTTATCTTCATCGGTTACAGTCTTAGATAAGTCAACAGATGTTGAGTTACCACCGGCAAAATCTAAACTATAGTTAAATAATGGACCACCGGAAGCAGCACGGACAACAAGTCCTGCCACACAGATTACAACAACAGCTCCGGAAATAACAACATATTTCTTCCAGTTACCAATAAAGTTAATTGTCTTACGCTCTTTCTGAATACCATACATTGAAGTATTTGTCATACCCAGTGCACAGAATGCTTTCATCAAAAGTTTTGTAATAAACAAAGCAGTAAACATAGACAACACAATACCAATACCAAGTGTCATCGCAAAACCTTTTACCGTACCGGAACCCTTGAGATACAGTACCAAAGCAGCAATCAAAGTTGTTACGTTACCATCGATAATGGCGGACATCGCTTTGGAAAATCCATTATCAATCGCAGACGCTACCGTCTTACCTGTTGCCAATTCCTCGCGGATACGTGTAAATATAATACAGTTTGCATCCACCGCCATACCAATACTCAGGATAATACCCGCAATACCGGGCAGGGTCAATGTTACATTCAAACCATTCAGTGCAAGCAGCATAGCACCTACATAGAAAATCAATGCAATGCTGGCTGCCACACCGGAGATGCGGTACATAACAATCATGAAAATGATTACGAGAATCAAACCAACCACGCCGGCAAACAAACTGGATTTCAATGCCTGACTTCCCAGTGTTGCTCCTACTACGTTACCATGAATGTTCTCAAGTTCCAATGGAAGAGCACCGATACGTACGGTAGAAGCAAGCTGCTCTGCGGACTCAGAAGTAAAGCTTCCCGAAATCCAGCACTCACCGCCGGAAATCTCTTCTTTCAGGTTTGGTGCAGAAACTAACTTCTCATCGTATACGATAGCAAGCTGCTCACCAACATGCTCTCCGGTAATCTTAGCAAATTTCTTAATTCCTTTGCCTGCGAATTTAATAGAAACACCATATTCAGTCTTTCCGGTGCCTTCCTGCTGTCTGCTGCCGGAAGTTGCCTCACCAATCATGTCACCGGTCAAAAGGACTTTCGATTTGTCGTAAACGACTTTATCACCTTCGTTTGGTGTGCCGCCTTTTTCAGTCTTCAGATCTGAATACAAAATGAAATAAAGCGCTCCAGCTTTACCAAGTTCCTTCAAAACCTCTTCTGAATCACTGGCACCCGGAATATCGATTGTGACACGGTCACTACCTTCCTGATATACTGCAGCTTCCGTGCTCTCTAATGTTTCCACACGTTTCTGCATCTTGTAAATCGTGTCTGCCATGTCTTTATCGGTTGGCTGTTCACCGGTTCTCTTACCGGTACTATCAGTCTTGTAAGCCTGATATGTGACACTCACGCCACCTTCCAAATCCAATCCAAGACGAATGTTCTTTGCGCTTCCTCGGTGTGCGCCACCAATTCCCCTTGCTGCTACAAACGCAAACGCTGCAATCAGCACAAGAACCAGTAAGACCTGTAAAACGCCCTTTACTTTACTGTTCATGTTACTTATCTCCTTTACTATAAATCCTTACCAGGGTCTCTTACTGTAAAAATCCCCCTTATCGAGCACTGCTCGAGATTAGATTATATCACAAAACAATTGGTTCTTCAAGTATAAAACGAAAGCGGCTCGCGCCCTCTTCTCTTTGCTCCAAGCCCTGCTCCATTCGCCCTAGCGGGCTCATGGACGGCTCGTGCCCTCTTCTCTTTGCTCCAAGCCTTGCCCCATTCGCCCTGACGGGCTCATGGACGGCTCGCGCCCTCTTCTCTTTGCTCCAAGCCTTGCTCCATTCGCCCTAGCGGGCTCATGGACGGCTCGCGCCCTCTTCTCTTTGCTCCAAGCCTTGCCCCATTCGCCCTAGCGGGCTCATGGACGGCTCGCGCCGTATATAAAAATAAAAACAGCCATTCATTTGTGAGTGAACTCACAATGAATGGCTGCTTCTATTTTTATGCATGGCTTGGAGCTTAGCCAAAGTATCTCTTTAACAATCCCTCGAATGCTTTGCCATGTCTTGCTTCGTCTTTTGCCATCTCATGAACAGTGTCATGGATAGCGTCTAAGTCTGCTGCTTTGGCACGTTTTGCAAGGTCGAATTTACCCGCTGTTGCACCATTTTCAGCGTCAACACGCATCTGCAGGTTTTTCTTTGTGGAATCAGTTACTACTTCACCAAGAAGTTCTGCAAATTTTGCAGCATGCTCTGCTTCTTCCCAAGCTGCTTTTTCATAGTAAAGGCCTACTTCGGGATAGCCTTCACGGTGTGCTACTCTTGCCATAGCAAGATACATTCCTACTTCTGAACATTCTCCTTCAAAATTCGCGCGAAGGTCAGCTACGATGTCTTCGCTGACACCCTTAGCAACTCCTACTACATGTTCTGCTGCCCATTCTCTTTCGCCAGTCTGCTCTTTGAATTTTTCTGCCGGTGCCTTGCAAACCGGGCACTGCTCTGGTGCACTGTCTCCTTCGTGAACATATCCACATACGCTGCATACAAATTTCTTCATACTAATACACTCTCCTTTTGATAAATTAGTTTAACCACTTTTGTGATTTATAAACATTTTTTACAGATGCCGTAAAAATAGATTTCATGTCCTTCTATTTTTCCGGGAAACTCGTCATCCATCTTGGTATCCAATTCAAAATCCCAGTCGGCTTCCAAATCGATTACCTGTCTGCAACGACGACAAATAAAATGATTGTGTGGGGTGGTCGTTGCATCAAAATGCTCTACCCCGTCACCACAGTTCAATCGCAAAATCTCACCACAGTCTGCTAATAAGTTTAAATTTCGGTATACCGTTCCTAAACTTATCTTAGGAAATTCTTCTCTGATTTTCTGATATACCTGCTCCGCAGTCGGATGAGACTTTGTTGAACGCAGATAGACTAACACAGCTTCCCGCTGCCTGCTATACTTGAGTCCAGCCATATCTCACGCTCCTTTTTGATAATAGTAACTGTTACTGTTATTACTATATATCATTTATCTTTGCTTGTCAATACTTTTTCTCAATAAATTTTATTTTTTTCACATTCGACATTTTTCTACATAATATATAGTAAAAACAAAAAAGGAGTTTCTATGAATCTTTCAAAGAAACCATTAGCAATGGCATATGTCCCATGGCAGACTTTTGAAAATGTCATGGAGGGCGAATGTGCCTTAAGACACGGCACCATTTTCGAAGATTTAGTTTTTCCGTTTGTTGGTGCACAGGCTGCCTGCCAGGCAGACCGCAGTCAAAACCACTCCCATTCCGGTTCTTGTGGCTGCCATAACCGACAGCCCTATATGCAAAACAACTCCTGTGGAAGGCGAGGTGTTTATTGATGAATCAAAACAGACATTCAAAGCATCAGAAAATGACCGCTGTACGTGAGGCCGGATTCTGCATGATTGACGCCGGTATGTATTTGGATACTCATCCTTGCGATGGCAAGGCAATGGATTATTTCAACCGTTACCAGCAGATGTACAAAGAAGCCGTCTGCGATTACGAAAAACACTGCGGACCGTTATTTTTAACCGGTATTGATACAAACGATGGCTGGACCTGGACCGATGAACCGTGGCCATGGGAAGGGGGGTGCAGCTGATGTGGACGTATGAACGACGACTGGAATACCCGGTCAATATCAAAACGCCGAATGCAAAATTGGCAAAAGTAATAATCAGTCAGCTGGGTGGACCCGATGGAGAATTAGGCGCTGCCATGCGTTACCTTTCCCAGCGCTATTCCAACACAAACCGAAAAGTAGCCGGTGTGCTTACGGATATCGGTACCGAGGAACTCGCTCACACGGAAATGATTTGTGCCATTGTTCACCAGCTCACGAAAAACTTAAACGCAAAAGAATTGGAAGAACAGGGATTTGCCCCTTATTATATCGACCACACCATCGGCATCTGGCCACAGGCTGCATCCGGTGAGCCTTGGAGCGCAACCAGCATTCAGTCAACCGGTGACCCGCTTGCCGATATGCATGAAGATATGGCGGCAGAGCAGAAGGCTCGACTGACCTATGATAACATTCTGCGTCTTGTAAAAGACCCGGATGTCTGCGATCCGATTCGCTTCCTGCGTGAACGCGAACTGGTGCACTACCAGCGCTTTGGCGAAAGCCTTCGTCTGCTGCAGGATGATTTGAACAAGAAAAACTTCTATGCGTACAACCCGGATTTCGACAAACAGTTCTGCAAATAGATTTCTGCATTTTTTTAAAAGGGCAGTTCACATACTCGTGAGCTGCCCTTCTCTTCTTATTTTTTAGTTCGAATAGCTTTTGCCCTACACCATGCACCATAATAATTTTTACCATTATTGGTTACATACCCGCGAACTCTTAAATAATATTTCTTTTTCTTCGCCAGCCTGTTCATCGTAGTAGCAGTCAAATAAGAACTGCGGATGGATTTTGCCTTTTTGAACTTTTTGCTGGTTGCATATTGGTACTGATAAATAGCACCTTTATTCTTTCATCTTTATGCCTCCTTATATTTTTCATAAGCCACCTTAAGTCCGGATAAATCGTTTCTGTTTTTTATCGAATCCGATGAAATCGTCTTTATTCCTTTTGGACGGTACTTATCTTTATTTGTCTCCTCCGCATCACACGTGTACGATTTTTCTTTTGTGACAAGCTTACCGTTTTTTATCGCACAGGCAGTCATATCGCCCTCATATTGTGCCGGTATTTCACCCATATTCACAATACCGCTTTCGATAATCAAACCTTTTTTTCCCGGCCGGTAATAAAATTCAGTCCGTGCCGTCAACTCGTCTACCTCCCCCGCCACATATGCACCCTTTTCTTCGGAGTAAGAATAAAAACGGGCAAGATAACCATACTTTCCGGTTCCAAAATTAATTCCTAAACACGTTACAATCAGTTCCGGAATGTTGTCACCATTTACATCATAAAGAAAATAGCTGTAATCGGATACATATCCTGTTTTTCCGTTTTCGGTATAGCCCTTCACTTTCAATTTCTTACTTAGTATTTTCCGATAGGCATCCCGCCATCTATCCGCTATCGGAACCGGCGTCTGTGTCGGTTCCGGTGTCGCTGTCGGAGTCTCTGTGGCAGTTGCTTGGACTTGCTGCTCCGGAGCTGGCGTCGGTGCCGTCCGTTTTTCCTGCAACGCATTTGCCCCAAGGAAAATACCGGTTCCTATACTACCAATTGCAGCCAAACCGGCAACTGTCATCGTAACTTTTCCTGCAACAGTCTTTAAAAAACCTTTGGAAGCTTGTTTTGCAATCTTTGCTCCCTGATTCATTACCGACGCAGCCGATGGAATCACAAAGCCAGCGTTTTGTAAAAATGCCTGCTCTTCTTTGCGAAGCAGGAAAAGAAGAAGCGGAAGTGGTGCCATACTGTAGAGTTTGCAGCCTTTTTTCTGCAATTCCTCGGATTTCTTTTTAATTGCCTTGCGCCCATAATTCAAACGGGATTTCACGGTATTTTCCGAACATTCCATTGCCTCCGCAATTTCACGAATACTCGCACCCTCAAAATGAAACATCAAAATACACATTCTCTGGTCATCCGGCAGTGTATCTAACATTTCATGAACCATTTCCTGCGTTTCTTTTTCTGTGTAAGCAATTTCCGGCTGGCGGCTCGCATCGGTATCCATAATATTTAATTCCATTGCTTCACCTTCTTCATTTACACCTTCTAGGTCGGAGAAGAACAGCATTTTCTTTTTCTGAAGCGCATTTTTCGCCGTATTTGCAACAATCATTCCAAACCAATTCGGAAATTTCTGATAGTCCTGCAAGGTATTTAATTTTGTAAATGCCTGCACATAGGCATCCTGTAAAACATCCTGCGCATCCATGTCATTTCCCATATATTTTTTCGCAATGAAAAACTTTTTCTGATAGGTACTCTGATATAAAAAGTCATATCCTTCCTGATTTCCTGCCAGCGCACTTGCCACCGCTTCTGCATACTGTTCCATTTTTCTCATTTCCTCCTTACTCTTCTGCATATGTTCTTCGAATTACTACATTAAAGATATCTTTTCCATAACTTTTTTTGCTTACTTCCCAATCAAATCCATCGGTTCCCACTTTTGTTTTCCAAAATAAACATCTTGCGTAAGAGCTTGCCGGAACCCCCTGCCAGTATTTTTTGCCGTTTTTGTCAACAGCGGCGATGCAAAGCCATTCATGGTTCTCCTTTGGATTGCTCGCCAATCCTGCTTTAACGCCAATCACTTCGCAAATTTCATACAAGCGTTCGGACGATTCCCCGCAGACACCTTTATAAGTTCCCTGATAAATTGCCTTATATCGGTTTTTCACACCGCCTTCGCCATGAACCGGTCTGCCCTTTGAATCTTTATTATACTTCATATTCATGTCGCAGTACGTTTCTAAAATAAGGGCAATTTTCTGTGACTTCGTCGCCTTTTTAATAATGTCATCCACGGTACACTCGCCGCCAAAGTTTTCTGACGCAGTCCATTCATAAGTATATTTCTTATTTGCCGTACGCTTCAGCATGTTCTTATATGCGCGCGGATTACTTTTTAAATGTTCAAAATAATCCTTTTTGCCTGTTTCGTAACACTGTTCATATTCATGGGCAATAATCCTGAGTCCTTCGTCTGGGTTCTTCACAAGGGGGCGAAGTTTTTTAGCAATCTTCTCCAAATATGGATTTACGGTTTTTACGATAAATTTCTGCTTTTTGCCATTCGTATACGTTACCATAATATCCTCTTCATCAAGTCCCGTATTGCCACTGGCCTTTCCGGGCGTAAACTTGATTTTTTTACTGGAAATCTTCTTTCCTTTTGCCACACCTTTCAGTGTCTGATTCACGCCTACAACCTTTTTGATTTTCTTTGTCGTCTTTACTATTTTGGTTCCCTTTGTCTGAAGAAAAACCTTTTTAGTCCTATAATAGGTAACCTTCTTTGCCTCGCTGCGCGTCGGAATCATCCCCACCATAATCATCGCAGCCATTAGTAAAGCCACAAAACCTCTCATTTTCGTTTTCATTTTCATCCTTCCTTTCTGTGTCTTTTACCTATAAGACAAGTGAAGTTTGAAAAAAGTTTTACATTTTTGAAAAAAAATTTAATTATTCAAAATTTCCCCACGAGCAAGAGTATACATAAGAAAAAACTATAATTCAATAAGAACTTATTATATTCCTATCTCCTTATAGTTTTTCCAAAAGAATCATTATTTCGTTTTAATCTGCCTTACGAATTACTAAAGCATCATTTTCCACATCCAGAGAAAGCACATCTCCTACTGCCACTTCATCCGCAAGCATCTTCTTCGCCAGCAGAGTTTCGACATTTTTCTGCAAATACCGCTTCAACGGTCTCGCACCATAAACCGGATCGTATGCTTTTTCCACAATATAATCAAGCGCCTTATCGGTAACGGTAAGAGAGATTTCTTTATCCTCAATTCTGCGATTAATATCCTTGACAAGCAAATCAATGATGCCTCGGATATCGCTTTTTGAAAGAGGCTTAAACATAACAATCTCATCCAGACGGTTCAAAAACTCCGGTCGGAAATGATTTTTCAACTGCGACATCACAAGTTCCTCTGCCTCAGAAGAAATGTTTCCATTGTCATCAATGCCATCCAGCAAAAATTCTGCGCCAAGGTTTGACGTCATAATCAAAATGGTGTTTTTGAAATCCACCGTACGGCCCTGTGAATCCGTGATTCGTCCATCATCCAGCACTTGCAGCAAAACATTAAACACATCAGGATGTGCCTTTTCAATCTCATCAAAAAGGACAACTGAATATGGTCTGCGGCGCACGGCCTCGGTCAACTGCCCGCCCTCTTCATAACCAACATATCCCGGAGGCGCTCCAATCAGACGGGACACGGAATATTTCTCCATATATTCACTCATGTCGATACGAACCATATTGGCTTCATTGTCAAACAAACACTCGGCAAGGCTCTTTGCCAGCTCGGTTTTACCAACACCGGTAGGTCCCATAAAGAGGAATGAACCAATCGGCTTAGTTGGGTCTTTAATGCCTGCTTTGGAACGAATAATCGCATCTGCCACTTTTGTCACACCATCATCCTGTCCAATCACTCTCTTATGAAGTTCATCATCCAGATGCAGTGTCTTATTTCTCTCCGACTCTGTTAATTTAGCAACCGGGATTCCTGTCCAGCGGGAAATAATCTGAGCAATTTCTTCGTCCGAAACGCTTTCGTGTACCATTTGCTGGTCACTTGTTTTAGCCGCATTTTCCGCTTCGTCCATCAATTGCTGCAAACGTGGCAGCTCGCCATATTCAAGTTCCGATGCACGCTCCAAATCACCGCTGTTTTTCGCCATCTCAATCTGATTATTCGTATTTTCTATCTCCGTTTTCAATTGATGGATTTTATCAACGGCTGCTTTCTCATTGTCCCAGCGTGCCTTTTTAACCGAAAAGTCTTCCTGTAGTTCACTTAACTCTTTCTGCAGTTCAGTAAGACGTCCCTTACTCAAGTTATCAGTTTCTTTTTTCAGCGCCGCTTCCTCAATCTGCAGCTGCATAATCTTTCGCTGGGTCTCATCGAGTTCCGTCGGCAGCGAGTCAAGTTCTGTCTTAATCAGTGCACACGCCTCATCCACCAAATCAATCGCCTTATCCGGCAGGAAACGGTCCGTGATGTAACGGTCTGCCAGTGTTGCCGCTGTCACAAGTGCGCCATCGGTAATTTTTACTCCATGGAAAATTTCATAGCGGTCTTTCAATCCACGCAAAATTGAAATCGTATCTTCTACCGTCGGTTCTTCCACCATTACCGGCTGGAAACGACGTTCCAAAGCTGCATCTTTTTCAATATACATACGGTACTCATCCAATGTTGTCGCACCGATACAGTGCAGTTCACCACGCGCCAGCATTGGCTTTAACAAGTTGCCGGCATCCATTGCACCATCTGTCTTTCCGGCACCGACAATTGTATGAAGTTCGTCGATAAACAAAATAATCTGTCCATCGCTTTCCTTCACTTCCTCAAGCACTGCCTTCAGACGTTCCTCAAACTCACCGCGGTACTTCGCACCGGCTACCAAAGCACCCATATCCAGTGCAAATACCTGTTTATTTTTCAAACCTTCCGGCACATCGCCGCGCACAATACGCTGTGCCAATCCCTCAACTACGGCAGTTTTACCAACACCCGGTTCACCAATCAGAACGGGATTATTTTTCGTCTTTCGCGACAAAATACGAATCATGTTACGGATTTCTTCATCTCGTCCAATTACCGGGTCTAATTTCTGATCCTTTGCCTGCTCCACCAAATCCGTTCCATACTTAGACAAACTCTCGTAAACTGCCTCCGGATTATCCGTTGTCACTTTCTGATTGCCACGCACCTGAGAAAGAGCCTGCAAAAATCTTTCCCTGTCAATGTTAAATTCCTTAAATAACTTCTTTATCTCCGGTGATGCTTTACGAAGCATGCTTAAGAACAAATGCTCCACGGAAATGTATTCATCACCCATTGCCTTTGCTTCGTTTTCGGCATAAATCAGAACTTTATTCAAATCATTGCCAACGTAAATCTGACCGCCTTCTACTTTTGGTCGTTTATTAATCAAGCCTTCCACCTGCGCCTGGAAAACGACCGGGTCAATGTCCATCTTCTTTAACAGACTGACAATCAAGCTGTCATCGACCGTCAGCATATTGTATAACAAATGCTCCTGCGCCAGCTCCTGATTTCCAAAATCGTATGCCGTCTTTTCAAGATTATTTACAATCTCCATTGATTTCTGTGTAAATTTACTAATGTTCATGTCGTTCACTCCCTTCAGTTTCAGTGAAATACAATCTCTTGTATGTTCTATCATATCTATAACACAGTTATAATATAACACTCGCTGTTAGCACTGTCAAGAGATGAGTGCTAATTTTTTTCAAAAATTTTTATTCGCTGCGTAAAACAGCAAACGCCACCCCAAACAAAACCCAAAATACCGGTGCCACGCAGATGGATGAGTCATTGGCAAGCCCCGCCACAAAATATCCGCTAACTCCACACAGAAATGCCAAAGAAATTTTCTGACTATGATTCCATTTTCCTTTTTTGAAACATTTACGGATGGTTCTGCCAAAAAGCAGCAGATACAACGCTAAAAATGCAAGCAGCGCAGGCAGTCCATCCTGAACCCAAATCTGCAAGTACATATTATGTGGCTTTGTAACAATCTGTTCATTGAAACCACAATTCTCTTTTCCTACATAATCATCATTCGGAAATGCATACGCAAAATTATCCTGACCTACCCCAAGAAGTAATGCACGCTTCAACAACGGAAATGTGCGCGACCAGATATAGCCACGGTTTGACGCAAAATCATAATGTCCTTCCATACCAAAAGATTCCACATAGTGAAGCATATCCGGCTTCCCAACTCCGTTAATGTAACGCAGCCCCACACCAAGCATAGCAAAATCCCACGAATATTTATCATCCACCGTAAGACGCAATACATCAAAATAAGTTTTCTGTTCTTGATACGTAATTTGACGCTTAGTCGCCTCAAACAAAAGTCCCTGATACGCATCCCCTTTTAACTTAACACCACTGAAGGAATCGCCTGTCATTTCAATCTTTTTTCCATTCTCATTCAAAGCCTCAAATTCGTAAACCGTTGCATCGGCATCCCACCGAAGTGTAATCATTTTTCCTGAATGCAATGTAATTTTCACACTCGTGCCATCTGAAATCATAGAAGAAATATAGCTGCTGCACGGCTCTCCATTTCCCTTTATGACAGAGCAAAAGAATGTCGGATTTTTCCACAAAAACAAAGCTACCAGTCCGACTGCCACAACAAATACGCCACAAAGAATCTTCCTATTTTTATGGATATCCGAAAACAAAAACAACACCGCCACGCATACTGCCGCACCTACACCAACCATCCCGGCAAGCGAACCGGAACCCTTTAGCATAATAAGCTGGCACACAGCGGACGCCGCCGCCACAATTTTATATCTGTTTTTTTCATCCTGTACCGCCTCATAAATGGTAAGCGGAAGCACAAGTGCCACATAGGACCCAACATAATTAGGATTGTAAAGTGTTGCATAAGAAACCCCTTTTCCAAAACTTGCCGTAATTCCATTAAACTTCTTAGGCAGCGTATGCATAAACATGGTAAAAAATGGCGTTGTGACATCATTTGCCAGATAATCCACACCAAAAGCCTGTAACGCCCCTAAAACAGAAAGAATCAGCGACCCAATTAATAGCGCATGTACAATCACTTGAATTTTATTTTCACTCGATAAAAGAAAATAAGCAAGACAAAAAAGAGCAACATAAGCAGTCACCACAAGTATCCCTTCCATTTGCTCAAATCCACCGAATAACGCATCTATTTTTTCATCCGCAAGCAATGCCGATATTGCGGTAACACCCCAAAATACTGCCAGTAAAATCAAAACAATTTTCTGATTTTTAGTCGTCCACACCGCTTTTGCCTGCACCCGCATCCACTGCGCAGCACAAAACAAAATAATAATCACAGCTCCTAAAAGAATCAGTGCTCCCCGCTTAAAGCCAAGAAAAAAATCAACAAATGAACCGCCGGACGCCCATGTATATTTCCCAATTCCCGATGAATACGCTGTCATCATTGTCAATAAGGGAACAACTGCCACGGCAAGAACCAGTGGCAGCATATAAAAATCAAATGAAGTTTTCTTTGACTGTTCCATCCTTTATACCTCTTCTTCTTTGGTCGAATCCGTAACGCCTGCCACAATCGCAGCTACCGCAGCAACCACAACAATCACTGCTACAATGGCAATCGCCGTAAATACACCAAGTGCTACTAATGCTCCCATACTCTCATCGTCCTTTCTCTCTTTATTTCCAACATCATTTGTAATAAGTATAACACTATCTTTCCCATTTTGCACGAATAAATTTGACAAGCCTATCTCTTGTCTGTTATAATTTCACTTGTTTGCGGATATGGCGGAATTGGCAGACGCGCTAGATTTAGGTTCTAGTGGGGAATCCCGTGCAGGTTCAAGTCCTGTTATCCGCACGAAAGCTAAGAGAAGTGCATAGCGGGGTGTGGGCGGCTGACGCGAGCTTGCTCGCAGGCAGACGCATCACAATCCGCATATATACGGCGATAGCCGTGGGACAAGCGTTTCGGAGAAACGCTTGTATGCACTTCGATTCCAAGGCTGAAAACATTCTATTTTATGAGTGTTTTTCAGCCTTTTTCTTTCTGAAAACTGCAAAAATTCCGTTTGTTCTAACCAAAATTCTAACAAATTTTCATTTTTTACGATTCTCGTATAAATCTATCTGATTTCTGCTTTCTGGAAAGGTGGAAATTCAAATGAATCTGCCTTGGCACCACACGTTTCTTTCTCTCCACCTATCTGCCGCATTTACCATCCGACTTCCTTCAGATTCCACCTCACGATGGACACCCTTGTCTTTGGCTGTATCCTTCCCACTACTAGGGCGGATTAGGGACTTTCACCCATTAGAAACGTGCGCCGCAAGGCGCACAATAAAAAAACTGCCGGCAAGACAATCTTGCCGGCAGAAATGGTATCATTTTATTTTACTTTGTAATAATCAAAATCAACATATCCACCAGCTTCTTTTGTTGCATAATTTACAAGCCAGCTTCTTGTTCCCATAAATGTTGTCGCAGTATCAAATCCAAGTGAGAATGTTTCGCCTATGCTCTTCCAATTCTCTCCATCTAAACTATAGAAGAAGTTTGCTTTATCTGCTCTTGTCTTGCCTGTATTAAAGGCATACTCAATCTTAAGATATACTGGTGCGTTTCCTTCGATCTTTTCTTCAGAAACAGCATTTTCTTTTATCTTATCCTCTTTCTTCGCCTTTGCACCACTATTCGTATCACTATTGCAACCCTGGAATACGTAACGGTTACCATTTTCATCGCATTTTACACCAACCATTCCATAGTGTGCACTGATTGCAGCAAGACCTGCATAATCACCCGGTTTCATATTTTCTGTCAAAACGCATGTCTCTGATGTAAAGTTAGGCCCTACCGTTCTTTGTGTCAGAGAGTTTCTTGCAAACCAGATATTCCCTGCTACCTTACCGTTTTTAATTCGATAATAACCAGGATTTTCTGTTACTGACCAGTTGGCGTCATCCGGATTATGGTTCCACTGCCATACTTTCTTTAGGCTGTCACCTTCCTTAAAATCCGGATAGGAGAAATCATCATCACCAACAATGTAACTTTCCTTATCACTCTTATTCAACTGGATAGTAAGTGGATTCTTAACCTTCTGGCTTGTTCCAAGACAATTTACAAAGTTTCCTTTATCATCATAGTAACCCATCATCGGCCAGTCTGGATAATACTTGTTATTCTTTGTATCAACATAATCCCAGTTTACAGCAAGTATAGACGGAACACGACCAAGACCATCATGATCCTGGAAAAGGAATCCATACCAGTCACCATAGATCGTGTCCACAATACCACCCTGTGCGATACCGGTTCCATACTCATATGTAGAGCCTTCAAAGATCAATTGAGCTTCCCAGTCTGACGCCTTACTATCATACAATTTTTTACTTCTATAGCATACTTCTCTACGGAACCAGCTTCCATAAGAACCAATGATCATAAGGTAATAGTAATCACCAATCTTATAAGCATGAGCACCTTCCCATAAAGACCACTTGAATCCGCCCAATGTCTTATTAAACAGCGCTCTTGAACTGCCTTCTTTTACAACTTTTCCAATTCCACCTTCTGCCGATGATTCTTTTAAAGAAATCTTCTGAATGTTATTTCCACTATAGATAACATACATTCCGTCACCGTCAAAGATCAATGCCGGGTCATGGAAACTTGTCTGTATGTAATATGCTTTCCACGTACCATTCTCGATATCCGGTGTCGTGTAACAATAAAAACCATCATTGTTAACATTGTAGATTACATAGAAAAGTTTTGTTTTTTCATTGTATTTTAATGATGCTGCCCAGGAACCATTCTTATATGTCTGCTGTCCGTTCTCAAGATTAAATAAATCCTTGTCCGGGAAACGGTTACATGCATAGTTTACAATTTCCCAATGAACAAGATCTGTCGACTTCATAACAGGGACACCAGGAACAAGGTTCATCGTTGTACTTACCATGTAGTAGTTCTGACCAACACGAATTATATCCAGATCCGGCACATCGGATGCAATACCCGGATAGTCCGCTACAGTAAGATTGTTCTTATCTAATTCCGGCATACCAGGCGCCAATGTTGGACGTGGTGCAGGAGATCTCGTTACGATCGGTGTTGGTGCTGCCGGCTCCGTTGTGGCTGGCGTTGCTGATGCTGTCGGCTCAACCGGTGCTGTTGCAGACGGTGTCGCTGTAGGTGTTGCCTTGTTTACCGTTTCTGGTGTTGGCGTTGCTACATTCTTCTTTTTCATGCCAGTTACCGTAACTTTAACCTTTCCCAATGTTCTTTTCTTTTTTTTACCTTTTTTCTTTTTACCTTTTTTCAAAACTTCTTTTACTGTTATAGTCGCTTTTCCGGCTTTTATTCCGGTAACCTTCCCTTTTGATGTTACTTTTGCCACTTGTTTGTTACTGCTGGTAAAAGAATAAGAATGTTTCTTAGTTTTATTCTTGATCAATATACTCTTTTTCTTTCCAACCTTAACAGAAATCTTCTTGGTCTTAAGAGAAGCCTTAGCCTTTGCTTCTACATCACTTCCGGCACTGGATAGTGTTGTGATACAAAGAGCCAAAACCATAAGGCCTGCGATTACTTTTCTACTTGCCATTTGCATAATTACCTCCTTCTAAATTGATTAAAATAATATTTTAATTATAGCCCTATCTGTAAGATTATTCTATGATATATTTGGTACTTAAATTGAATTTTCTAGTATCTGTTTTCCTTTATAATAAAAAAATCCACAGGTAACATTCCTGTGGTTGAAGAACTTCCGTCCTTCGCCTTTTCTTCTTCTGTTACCTCTTTTCAGTACCTTGTTGACTCCTTTTCAACAAGCAAAGCGTTATGCTGCAGAGTTGCCATATTCATCAAGACCGAGATGGATTGTTCACTTCATCGATGGAACTTTCTCGACCATTCTAAAATCTTATCTTCGAACAATTCCCTTTTCTAACGCTTTTTGAATATCCTGATCGGAAATTACAGAATACACTTTCATACCATATTTTTCTTCTAACAGATGTCTTCCAATTCCACCAGGCATATCATCGCGAGCGAATACTGTTACTAACGCCACAACATTAATATCTACGCATTTTTTTGTTTCCTCAATCCACCTATCTACACTTTGTCCTGTAGACACACCATCGTCCACAATAACTACACGCTCCCCCGCTTGCAATGTGTGACCACATATCATTCGCCCTCTGCTATCAGGATTCTGTCTTGCATGACAATAATTTATGGTTTTTCCATATTTGTTATACAAAACACTTGCCGCCATTGCCGAAAAAGAAATCCCATGATATGCCATTCCAGTTAATACGTCAAATTCAAGATAATTTTCGCATATGCAATCTGCCAATACTTCTCCGATTTTACTTATCTGTGCATTGGTAGAGAAATTTTCTGTATTGATAAAATATTCACCGCTCTCTTGAAATATCAGGATTTGATTATCTGCCATAAATCGCACAAATTTCTCTTTGTTTGTCAATGCATCCAACTTATACCCAAACAACTCATCTATTGTTACGCCAAAATATTGTGCCAACAATGGAATCAGAGAAATATCCGGTTGTGCTACTTCATTTTCATACTTTGAAACTGCTTGGTATGAAACTCCCAATTCCCGTGCCACCTCTTCCTGTGTTACGCCTTTTGCTTTTCGCAATGTTTTGATTGTATTTCCAATTGAAATCATAGTTTGTTCCTCCTTAATTTGAATGGATTAAAGAGCTCTTTATGATTTCATTATAAAAAAAGTGAAAGATGAAAACAATAACCTAATTTTCTTGATTTTCTCAACTAGAAGTTGAATTCTTGCTGTTTTTGTTACCATAATAAGCATCACCTTTCAACAGTTTCAATCAGACACCCCCAGTTCTGATTCAAGTTCATCAGCAGATATTGTACCGTTATCACGAATAAAAATTTCTGCTTCATTCAGTTTAGTCATCAATTGATATAAATGCTTTTGTTTGTCATGTTTCTCTAATTTCTCCAGCCCACTAAAAACATTTCTTAACTCAGTTATTTTTTCCATGGCTTCATCCAGTGGAAGTTCTCTTCCAGCCTCCATGTCCGCAATACCATAATTCAATTCGCTTTTCAGCTTATTGTCTTTATCAAAATTGTCTTGCAGCCGTTTACTTGTTTGATTTTTCATACAGCACACCACTTTCTAAAATTATCCATTGTCACACATAACAATTCTCTTTTATGTGAAATTATATGTTCCATCAAAAAACACTTGATATATTTTCATACTAGCGATATTATAACTATATAGCAAGGCACCCATTCCAAAATGGATGCTCCAAGTTTATAGCAATATTGCCCTTACGGACACCGCACATCCTGTGGTTCAGACAGGATAGGCATTTTTATTTTCGCTTTGTCTTTCTCTTGTTGAGAAAGGCAAAGCAACGCTATAACAAGACTACCAAAGGCACATAACAATGTTAATATAACGATGAAAATCGAAATGTTTTCAAAAGCTATCATAAGCGCCACCGTCTTCACTTTGCTACGATCCGTGCTAAACGGATGTCCACCGGACATCCAGCACCTCTTCCTATGTATTCCGGCAAGCCGGTGTACACAAACTTGGGAGGCTACCACCCTGCCATTGGTGCTTTCGCGAATATATTATAACACATGTCAGCTCAAACAACAACTATTGAATAAATTCTTTTATTCCTTGTTACTACATATCTTATTTTCAAAACCATACTGTTTTTTAATTCAAATACCAAGCTATACTGTTACTATTGACAGTATTCGTTGTAATATAGCAGACAAAATTGATAAATCAATTTTTGCAGATTAGGAAATGAATGTTTTTGCGAAAATCCCTATACGTCCGATGAGATAAAAAATTTCTGGAACCAGTTATAGAAACTGCAATAATGCACCCATACAACACTAATCTTATTTCCAAGCCAAAAACGTTGCATTCCTTCTTAAACTTTCTCGCCAAAATGCAACGTTAAAGCCCTAGCATATCGAAAAGAGTTGTTTAGACACATTGATTTACCACAAAAGAGCTGTAAAACAGGCTAAAATTGCAACCTCTTTTAAACAATTTGGTAAAAAGCGTTGTTTTGCAAACTTAACGACGGGCACGTTCTTCTCTCCTTTTCCGAATTTGCGCCTTCACTTCATCGATGGAACTTTTTCGACCTTCTTGCATCGCCTTATATCCCTGACCAAGTAAAGAATATACTTCTAACGTAGCTTCGTCATGTTTCTCTATTTTCTCCAGCCCACTAAAAACATTTCTTAACTCAGTTATTTTTTTCATGGCTTCATCCAGTGGAAGTTCTCTTCCAGCCTCCATGTCCGCAATACCATAATTCAATTCGCTTTTCAGCTTATTGTCTTTATCAAAATTGTCTTGCAGCCGTTTACTTGTTTGATTTTTCATACAGCACACCACTTTCTAAAATTATCCATTGTCACACATAACAATTCTCTTTTATGTGAAATTATATGTTCTATCAAAAAACGCTTGATATATTTCCTTACCAGTGATATTATAACTATGTAGGAACGCTCCCACTTCAAAGTGGATGCTCCCACGAAAGTTAAATGCCCTTACGCACACCGCACATCCTATGGTTCAGACAGGATAGGCATTTTTATTTTCGTTTTGTCTTTCTCTTGTTGAGAAAGGCAAGCAACGCTATAACAAGACTATGATGTGCCCCCAAAAAGTCTAACTTTTTGGGGGCACATCAAATCTGATACAAAGCGTTACTTCGGTTAGAAGCCCCCTTTTCATTCTTTAACTAAAAAACGTTCTTTTCCCCACCAATCAGGAATTAATTCTTTAAGCCGAACGATTCTTCTCTTTTCAAAATCCACAAGTATTTCAATGTCACCACTATCTTTATCTAATTGCATCATATACTCTCTACACGCACCACACGGAGCGCCAACACTTCCATCCTCAACAACCGCAACCATTTTATCGATTTGATGCTCACCATTTGTTATCATATTAGCAATCGCATTTCTTTCAGCACACATTCCCAGTGTACTTGCCGTATCAATACAAACTCCAACATAAATACTACCTTTCTTAGTCAAAAGTGCAGCTGCAACACCCCCTGCCTCTATAAACGGAGAAATCACTCTCTCTTTTTGCACTTTTCTTGCTTCACAGTATAATTTTTCCCAAATATCCTCATACATAATAACACCATCCTAAAATTATTCCATTTCTACTACTACACCATAATGATCACTTGCTGCCAATGCTATATCTTCATAAATTGCTGTGCCAAATACGTTGCACCTGCTCAAAACAGGAAATGGCTGCGGATATGTATTTTGCAATAAAATTCTGTCAAATCTTGAATTTGTCTCTACCGTATTTCCTTTAAATCTAGGATTTTTCCAAAAATCAAGAGTATTCTCAGCCTTTTTATCAGTAATTTCCGCATATGCAGATGCCAAATCAAACCAACACGGTAAGGATTCACAATTATTCAATGTGCATTCTCCTAACAAAAACCGCTGTACATCTGAAAAATCACTACAATTAAAGTCACCCGCCATATAAACATATTCGTATGTTTTTTTATCCACTGCATTGACAATTTTTATAATTTGATGCTCACTGATTAATACACTATCCCACGGAAGATGAACATTCACAACCGCTATTTTTTGAGAATTATCAAAATACCAATAGGGATAATCAGCATTTGCTGCAATACCTTCAGCCAATTTTCTACTTGATACCTCCTGAAGACATATCACATCAGCATTTATTAATTTTATTTCATTTACTATATATTTAATTCTATATGGCATTCCACTTTCTGAATTCCATATATTATATGTAGCAATTTTCAAATTCAAACTCTCCTTTCTTTTCCACACCTTAGTTCTCTCTGCCTCCGTGTCCGTCTACGCCAACAGCGAAACCAAAAACCAGTTATCGAAAAGCTGCCACATCAAAAAGGACATCATTAATATCAATCCACCAAAGAACAACCAATTACTGCCTTTTTCAATTCCTTTGCAAAACAAAATTAGTCCAACAAGTACAAACAATAATTTCATATCCTATTTCCCCTCATTTTTCAAAGGTCATTATAACATATATTGGTAATCTATGAAAGAAAAAGTCCCCACTGCATTTTTTTAGTATACGCCCCCTCGTCAAAATTGCTTTCCGTTTTTTTATCTCAGCCAAAACTCCTCCCCTAATACATTGCTCTTTACAGATTTCATATTTACGTTATTTAATTACGTTATTTTACACTGCTTTATTTTGCAATACCAAGTATAATATTATTTATGAATTTACCTAAGAAAGGGGTTTGACAATGAATGTATTAGACCGTATCGTGGAATTACGGCTGGAGCGTGGCTGGACCGAGTATCAACTATCCCAGCAGTCCGGCATCACCCAATCAACGATTTCAGCCTGGTATCGAAAAAACACATTGCCGTCCATTCCCTCTTTGCAAAAAATATGTAACGCATTTAATATTTCGATGTCTGAATTTTTTATGGAGGAAGACACCACTTCTGTTCATTTGAATGAAACGAGGTTTCGCTTACTCCGCTATGCAGAGCGCTTAAATGGTACACAGTTAAGTTCTATGCTTAAATTTCTGGAATCCCTTTGACTTATATCATAAAAAAGAAAGAGAGGTACTTTTATGCCATTTATTGATTCAAAAATTACCGTATCGCTCACCCCGGAAAAAGAGGAAGCTATCAAAACAAAACTTGGTGAGGCTATCCAAATTTTAAACAAATCGGAAACGTATCTGATGGTTGGATTTGAAGATAATTACGATTTGTACATGGGCGGTTCGAAATTGGACAAGGGAGCATATGTTTCTGTCAGTCTGTTTGGTCAGGCATCTCCGTCTGCCTATTCAGAAATGACAAAAGTTATTTGCGACATTTTAAGTGAAGAGCTTTCCATCCCGGGAAATCAAGTTTATGTCACTTACCACGGTGTGAACGACTGGGGCTGGAACGGCAGCAATTTTTAAATGTAACACCAAGGGAAAAGCAGAGAATTCCATTTTGTGAACTCTCTGCTTTTTCATTTAACCGTATTTATTGGCAAGTAATTTGATGTACTTTTTCTTTCTCGTACGAGGAATTTTAATTTTCGCCGCCGGATAAATTCCAATAAACGCTTTTTTGCCAATGGCTTTCAGTTTTTTCGTTCTAATATCTATGTACCTCAACTGCTTTGTACCGTAGAACGCCATTTTCCCGATTGACTTTATGTTCGTGCCAATTAGAGCACGGCGAATTTTTCTGTTTTTATAAAAAGCACGGTCAGCAATTGCTACGACATCAAAACGGATTCCTTTGGTCTCGCGGCATTTGTAAAATAATTTTTCGTACTGCCGCCCCCATTCAAGTCACAACCGGTATCCTGCCATCCCTTTTCCTCATAACATTCTTTTGGATAATATACTTTTACGTCGGAACAATTATAATCTGTGGTTGGAAAACATCCAAACAGTATTCCTCCCTAATTTGTCCCGTCCAATTTGCAAGTGGTATATGAAGCATCTCTCCAACTATTAACATACTGTGTTTTACCAATTAAACCTCCAACTGTATCACCACCAGAAACCTTGCACTGTGATTCTGTTTTTTCCGTAATCTGACCACCCCCACTTTTTTCACTTTTCAAAAATTCTCAGCGCAATACGCCCCTCTTTACCATCAAGTCGTTTTGCGCCTCTCTTTTCTTACGTTTTTTCGGCTTTTACACCATTTTTAGTTCCTTTGCAAGCGGGCGTAAGTCGCTTTACAATTGTAATGAAATATATTGACTTTTTCTTCATTGCGTGCTAGTATATTTACAAACAAGGGTGGGAGCAAAACCGTTCTCCTTGTTATTTCTATTTAATAAAAGGAGGCATGCTATTGGGAAATAAAGATTTAGCAGAAAAGAACTTATTACAATACAAAGATGTTTTTTCCGACATCGTTAATGTAAACT